>SDBT01021323.1_pt1 | contig 10131 bp, 8 predicted proteins | sample 2277101 | NCBI WGS metagenome assembly SDBT01 (sample SAMN10404973, study PRJNA504765) | marine sediment metagenome | isolation source: marine sediment core GS10_PC15, 103 cmbsf | place: Arctic Ocean: Southern Knipovich Ridge | collected 2010
GGTCAGCCCTACCTTTATGCCGTCCCTTGCCAGTGGGTCGAGCTTCTGCTTGTCAAAGTGCATACCGGAAAAGAGCCTCAGGGTAATCTGGCCGTGTTCGCTGGCGACCGACTCGATACCCGCACTGGCCGCCAGGGCCTTGACCATGACCGCGTAGAGCAGGGTTTTGACCTCCTCGGGTAGCATGCCGAACCTGTCGCTGAACTCATCGGCTAAGCCCTCCATCTCGTCAACCGACTCGACATGTGCCAGCCGCTGGTAGAGAGAAAGCCTGGTATTCAGGTCGGCAACGTACCCTTCCGGAATATAGGCGGCGAGGGGCAGGTCTATATTCGGCGGGGGGAGTGATGGTGGGGCTGGTCTATCGGCAGCACCGGACTGTTTGGCCTTCTCTCTCTCCACCGCCTCAGCCAGCAGGCGGCAGTAGAGGTTAAAGCCGACAGCGCTTATCTGCCCGCTCTGTTTTACCCCTAAGAGGTTTCCGGCGCCCCTGATTTCCAGGTCTTTAATGGCAATGTTAAAACCGGCGCCAAGCTCGGTAGCCTCGAAGATGGTCCTCAGGCGCCTCTCGGCGGTGTGGGTCAGGTGCTTTCCCCGGTCGTAGAGAAAGTAGGCGTGGGCGAGGTTAGCGCCGCGGCCTATCCGCCCGCGCAGTTGATAAAGCTGGGTCAGCCCGAACTTGTCCGCTTTATTAACTATCAGGGTATTGACGTTGGGCATATCCAGCCCGGATTCGATGATGGTGGTGCAGACCAGAATGTCTATCTTACCCCGGGCAAATTCGGTCATCACTGCCTCCAGTTCAGCCTCGGACATCTGGCCGTGAGCGATGGCGGTGCGGGCTTCGGGTACCAGGTGCTTGAGCCGGTCGGCGGCCAGGGCGATGCTCTGGACCCGGTTGTGGACGAAGAAGACCTGTCCGTTCCGCTCCAGCTCCCTCAAGACGGCTTCCCTGATCAGGCTGTCGTCATATTCGGCAACAAAGGTCTTGATGGGCAGGCGGTCTTCGGGTGGGGTCTCGATAGTGCTCATATCCCTTACCCCGACCAGGGACATATGGAGGGTGCGCGGGATGGGGGTGGCGCTTAAGGTAAGCACATCCACTTCCTGGCGCAGCTGCTTGAGGCATTCCTTATGGGTAACGCCGAAGCGTTGCTCTTCATCAATGATTAGAAGCCCCAGGTCTTTGAAGGCAATGTCCTTCTGCAGCAGCCGGTGGGTGCCGATGCAGATGTCCACACCGCCTTTAGCCAGTCCGTCAAGGATGGTGCGCTGTTCTTTTAGGGTCTTAAACCGGCTTAATACCTCGATTCTTACCGGAAAAGCGCCCAGCCTCTGGCTGAAGGTGGCGAAGTGCTGCTGAGCGAGTATGGTGGTTGGTACCAGCACCGCCACCTGCTTGCCGTCCATCATCGCCTTGAAGGCGGCCCGGATAGCTATCTCGGTCTTGCCATAGCCCACATCGCCGCAGACCAGTCTATCCATGGGCTTGGGATTTGCCATATCCTCTTTTACCTGCTGCTGGACTTTAGTCTGGTCCGGGGTCTCAAGGTAAGGGAATGAAGCTTCAAGCTCCTGCTGCCATACCGTATCGGGGGAAAAGGAAAAGCCGGCTACGACCCCACGGGCAGCGTAGAGGGCGAGCAGCTCTTCGGCGACACCTTCCGCTGCCTCCCGGGCTTTCTGTTTGGTGCGGGTCCATTCCTGTGTGCCCAGCCTGCTTGGCACCGGCGGCTGTTCGCTGGCGCCGACGTAGCGGTTGACGCGGTATATCTGGTCGGTGGGGACGTAGAGCCTATCACCGGCTGCATATTGCAGCACCAGGTACTCCTTCTCGGTACCGGCGCTCTCCATAGTGGTGACGCCGCTAAACCGGGCGATGCCGTGCTCAATATGTACCACGTAGTCGCCCGGGCTCAGGTCATTAAGGAGCCTCTGGTGTGAGGCCGGGCGTTTCTTGCTGAGACGCCGCTCTTTACTGAAACCGAAGATTTCATAATCGGTAAAGAGGTGGCTGCGCCCGTTCATTGTCCAGCCTTCAGCCAGCAGGCCCTGGACCAGGGTGAGCGAACCCGGGGGAGGCACCTCTTTGATTTCAGTAAGGGGGGGGGCGATAATATCCTCTTCGCCAAGTATCTCTGAGAGACGGCTTGCCTGGTGGCTGATGAGGATAAGCCGGTGCCCCTGTCTCTGGAGGTGCTTCGCCTTCCTGATAAAGGCTGGCAGCTGTCCCGCGTAGCTGGGGGCAGGGGTGAAGCTCAGGCGGAGTGATTGTTCACCGGAGGCTTTGTCCCAGGCGGTAAGTGCAAGGCACTGCTCCTTATTGATTTCCGTATTCAATTCCTGCCAGGTGAAGTACGGCCTGGGGAAATCGGGGGGCAGCTCGCCTCGTTCCAGCTTCTCGGTACGCAGCTCGCTGGCTTTAGCCTCCAGGTCTGCGGCGGCTGAAGCCAGACTGCGGGGTTCGTTCAATATTATCAGTGTATTTCGGGGCAGATAGCTTAAGATACTGTCCCTGTTGAACAGCGGGGCGTAAAACAGCATCTTGTCGGATACCACTCCCTCAAGCAGCATAGCCAGCTCCTGCTCAAGCTGCCGGCGCACCTCGGCGGTACAGCCGGCCAGGTCGATGCTGCCTAAGGTCTGCTCGAGCTCCTCTTTGCTGCTTGATAGCGGTGTCAGCAGCTCGGTGGCTGGGGTGACAGCTACTTCGTCTACCTTCGTCAGTGAGCGCTGGCTGGTCGGGTCAAAGAAGCGGATGCTGTCGATAGTATCGCCGTAGAAGTCCAGTCTGGCCGGCAGGTCGCTGGAGGGCGGGTAGATGTCGATGATGCCTCCCCGCCGGCTGATGGCACCGGGCACCTCCACCGTGTTTTCTATCCGGTAGCCCATTGCCTGCCAGCGCTTTAGCAGGCTGAGCGGTTCGGCGCTGTCGCCCACCCTTATTGTGTGACGGGTAGAGGTGAAATCGCGGTACGGCGCTACCTTCTGCATTAGCGCCGGGGTAGAGGCGATAATCAAGGGGGCGTCCTGTTTCTCCCCCTCACCGGCTAAGGCGGAGAGCACCCGGAGCCTCTCCATCTCGGTTGCGGTATCGGAAGCCATACGCTGGTAGGGGAGGGCGTCAGGTTCGGGGAAGAGCCTTAGCTCGGTAGCGCCGGTCCAGGTTGCGAGCTGCTCACAGAGCTTTTTACTCCCCTCCGGCTGTGCCGTAACTACCAGTAGAGGCCTTTTTAGATTGTGGTATAACGACGCTATCAGGTAGGGCCTGGCGGCATCAAGCACTACCACCCTGGTACTAGTGCCTGGCTCACCCAGCTTGTCGATAAGCTGGCGATAGGCCGGCATCTCGTCGCTTAAGTGTAATAGTCCGGTTATTTCCGGCTGCATTTTTCTCCCCAAACACCACTAGGGCTAGCCGAGACGGACTAGCCCTCCGAAGGGAATTCTACCACAGGAAAGAGTACCGGGTACATGTTCCTTGACACTCCGCCTCAGTAATTGATAGAATGAATATTGTTTCTGTTTGTTGATTTGTTTGTTGGTTTGTTTTGGAGAAAAAAAGATGTACGCAGTTATCGAAACCGGTGGTAAACAGTATAAGGTAAGCCCTGGCCAGACGGTAGATGTGGAACGGCTGGATGTTGCCGAGGGCGGTACCGTTGACCTGGACAGGGTGCTGCTTATTGCTGATGGGGACAAGGTAGTGGTAGGTAATCCTACTGTTGGCGGAGCCAAGGTAGTGGCTACCTCGCAGGGTGACGGCAGGGCTAAGAAGATTATCGTATTCAAGTATAAACCAAAGGTACGTTACAGTAAGAAGACGGGACATCGCCAGTCTTATACCAGGCTGACTATCGATAAGATAGTTAAAGCCGAGACTAAGTAGCGTTGATTAAGACGGGGTGACGATAAGTGGCACATAAAAAGGGGGGCGGCTCCAGCCGTAATGGTCGGGACAGTAATTCCCAGCGGCTTGGAGTAAAGAGATATGCCGGGCAGCTTGTGAATGCCGGGACCATCCTGGTCCGGCAGCGGGGTACCCGTATTAACCCGGGTAATAATGTGGGTGTCGGTAAGGATTACACCCTGTTTGCCCTTGTTGGCGGTGTTGTCAAATACGAGCCGGCTGGTAAGAATAAGAGGAAGGCTAGCGTCTACGCCGTTTAGGACTATGAAGGACAAGATTCATCCCAAGTATTACACCGATGCTCAGGTAACCTGTGCCTGTGGTAATACCTTTGTTACCGGCTCCACGCGGAAGGTGCTCAAGGTTGAGGTATGCAGCAACTGCCACCCGTTTTTCACCGGAGAACGCAGGATAATGGATACCGCCGGGCAGGTGGAGCGGTTCAAGCGACGTTACAAACTGGAAGGGTAGCAAGAGGAGTTTTCGTGATATCAGGAGCGGCTTTACTGAAGCTGCTCCTTTCTTCTTTATTGAGGGGTCATTGTTTTGATGAAGAGGTTTAATTACGGTGGTCAGGCGGTTATTGAGGGGGTGATGATGCGGGGGCGGAGGGTGGTAGTGACGGCGGTGCGTCGGCCTGGCGGCGGAATAGCTCTGGATACTCAGCCACTGCCGGCTATCTTGACCAGCCGGGCGAGGAAGGTCCCGTTAATCCGGGGGATTCTGGTCTTGATTGAGGCTATGGTGCTGGGCATTAAGTCTCTCGTCTACTCGGCTGAGGTGTCCACGGAAGAGGAAGAGGAGAAGCTCTCGGGCCGGGCCATCGGGGGGATAGTCGCCGGTTCAATTGCTTTTGCTGTTGCCGTGTTCTTCATTGCGCCCCTTTTCCTGACCAGAACACTGGACAGCTATATTGAGTCCTCCTTCGGGTTCTCTCTGGTAGAGGGGTTTATCCGCGTGGCTATCTTCCTGGCTTACCTCAAAATACTGACCCTCATCCCCAGCCTGCGGCGGATATTTGCCTATCACGGCGCTGAGCACAAGACGGTGAATGCCTACGAGACCGGTGCCCCGCTGGAACTGGAGGCGGTCAGGAAATTCAGTACGGCGCATGCGCGTTGTGGTACCAGCTTTCTGTTTGTGGTTATGATTATCGCTATCGTTGTTTTTGCCCTCATCGGACGGCCCTCGCTGTGGCAAATGGTACTGTCGCGGGTTGCTCTGGTCCCGGTTATTGCCGGGCTTGGCTATGAGGTCACTCAGTTTGGCGCCCGGCATACCGGCAGCAGTTTTATCAGGGCTTTTCTGGCTCCCGGCCTGTGGCTGCAGCGGATGACGACCAGAGAGCCCGATGATAGTCAGCTTGAGATTGGCATATCAGCATTAAGAAGAGCCGTCGAGATTGACCAGCTTGAAGGGAAAGATTAGGCTTCCTTAGGGGTTATTGGACGCCAGGTCTTACCTGGTAAGCTTCTGAAAGAAGCAGGTCTTATTGCCGGTGTGGCACACCGGGCCGACCGGTCTTCCCTGAAGTAGAATGGTATCGCTATCGCAGTCCTTCCAGACTGAGACTACCTTGATGTAGTTGCCCGAGGTCTCCCCCTTGTGCCATAGCTTCTGTCGGCTTCGGCTATAGAACCAGGCATCGCCGCTGGATAAGGTCAGGCGAAGCGCTTCCTCATTCATATAGGCCAGCATCAACATCTCGCCGCTATCAGCGTCCTGGACTATCGCCGGGACAAGTCCCTTTTCGTTAAACTTCAGGTCAGTTATCGACCTCACCCCCTTATCTTTTTTGGTAGTCCCCCCCTTTTCTCTGGCAAGAGAGGGGAAGCATGGATTTTGCCGTGGTTTTGTAAGCCTGCTCCGGCTGTCTCATCGGGATATAAAAGGGCTTTACCTTATTGGCTGATGGCAGCCAGCGCCTGTTTCAGGTTGATGTCCCCGGTATAGAGCGCCTTACCGATGATAGCTCCCTCCACGCCGAGTTGATTTAACATCCTGAGATGATTCAGTGATGAAATACCGCCGGCGGCAATAATAGGTAATCTAACGGCATTGACCAGCTCGGTAATGGCGCTGAAGTTTGGCTCGGTAAGGGTGCCGTCACGGCTGATATCGGTATGAATAAAACGCTTTACCCCCAGCTCGACCATTGACTTGGTAAACTCTATCGCCTTTAGCTCGGTCTCCTGCTGCCAGCCGTGTATTGCGACATGCCCTCTCTTGGTATCAACACCAACAATAATAGATTCGCTGAAACTGCGGCATGCTTCTCTAACTAGCGTCGGGTCCTCTACGGCGGATGTGCCCAGGATGACGCGCTCCACACCTGTTTTAAGCAGCTGTTCTATCGTGTCCAGGCAGCGGATGCCGCCGCCTACCTGGGTGGGTACTAGTAGAGCGCCGGCTATTTCGTTGATAATATCCAGATTACAGAGACTGCCGGTGGCAGCGCCATCGAGGTCGACAATATGCACTCTCGGCGCTCCCATTGACTGCCACTCCAGCGCTACCTCTACCGGGTCATTGTAGAATACCGTTTCCTGCTCATAATCGCCTTGATAGAGCCGGACGCACTTGCCTTTTCTGATATCCACCGCCGGGATTATCTCTATGGTTGCTGTCTCCTTCCCGCTGCTAAATTCCCCGTTATTTGTAGCCATTATCATATCATAAAGCTGCTGTCGTGTTAAAATTAGTTCTCTTTGGCTAATTGTCTTGACACGGTCAGTTTGGGTTGCTAGACTGTTATTGCTTGTTCTGTTAGCGGGAAAATTTGCCTTAGTACTGAACGTCCTTGTGATGTAAGGAGTAAGCTCACAGAAGGGAATCGATTATTAACCGAATGGTCTAAAAAGGAGGTGTATTAATGAAGATTACATTGAGTGTGATTAAGGCTGATGTTGGCGGTTACGTGGGGCATTCTGAGTCTCACCCTGCTGTTCTGGCTAAGGCTGAAGAGTGCCTGGCAAAGGTGAAGCAGTCCGGACTATTGATTGACTATCATGTAACCAAGTGCGGTGATGACCTGCAGCTTATTATGACACACCAGCAGGGTGAGGAGAATGAGCGGATTCATAAGTTGGCCTGGGACACCTTCGTCGCCGGTACCGAGGTGGCTAAGTCCTTAAAGCTTTACGGTGCCGGGCAGGACCTGCTGTCTGATGCCTTCTCCGGTAATGTTAAGGGGATGGGGCCTGGGGTAGCTGAGATGGAGTTTGAGGAAAGGAAGGCGGAACCGGTCATTGTTTTTATGGCGGACAAGACCTCATCGGGGGCCTGGAATATGCCGCTGTACAAGATGTTTGCCGACCCCTTCAATACCATCGGGCTGGTGATTGCCTCCAATATGCACACCGGCTTTGCCTTTGAGGTGCACGATGTTAAGGAGCATAAGAAGATAGTCTTGAATACCCCGGAGGAAATCTACGACCTCCTGGTCTTCATTGGTGCCCCCTCGCGTTATCCCTTAAAGGCGGTCTACAGCCGGGTGGCTGGGGAGATAGCGGCGGTATCTTCCACCCAGAAGCTCTCTCTGATTGCCGGCCATTACGTCGGTAAGGACGACCCGGTATGTATTGTGCGCGCTCAGGGGATATTCCCAGCGGTGGGGGAGGTGCTGGAGCCGTTTTCCCTGCCTCACCTGGTGGAGGGATGGATGCGTGGTTCACATCATGGTCCTTTTATGCCGGTATCTATACCCGATAGCATTCCCTCCCGTTTCGATGGGCCGCCCAGGGTGACGGCGGCCGGTTTCCAGCTTGCCGATGGCAAATTGATAGGTCCGCGTGATATGTTTGCCGACATCTCCTTTGATAATGCCCGCCAGCAGGCAAATGATATTGCTGACTATATGCGACGCCATGGTCCTTTCGAGCCGCACCGCCTGCCCCTGGAGGAGATGGAGTACACTACCATGCCTGAAGTGGCAAAGAAGCTGGAGGGAAGGTTCACCGACCTTGACTGAGCGGATGGTGAGGGCTGCTTGGAAGATGCTTCGATATTAAAACAGGCGAAAGAGTGCCTTCAGGCTCGCGCCAATACTAATAGTGGAGGTGAGACAAATGGCGTACTATGTTATGCTCACTACCCTAACTGACGAGGGAAGGAAGACGATAAAGGCGCATCCCCAGAGAATTAAAGAGGTGAATAGAGAGGTCGAGGCCATGGGAGTTAAGATAACAGCCCAGTATGCCGTTCTAGGCCCGTATGACTTTGTCAATATCCTGGAAGCCCCGGACAATGTTACTGTGGCCAAGGTAGCTACCGAGCTCGGCTCAAGAGGTACGATTCAGACGATGACCATGGCTGCGATGACCCTCAGCGAGTTTTGTGATAATACCTAAAGAGAGCTACCTGTCCGGGGACTCATTGCATTATCTACTCCTGGCGACGAACAACAAGGCTAAGGTGCGTGAGTACCGGAGTCTGCTGCAGGCTCTCCCCTTCAGGCTGGTTACTCTGGCGGAAAGGGGTATTACCCTTGAGGTTGACGAGGTGGGGGAGAGTCTGGAGGAGAATGCCAGGCTAAAGGCGATGCTATTGTCTGGCGAGAGCCGACTGGTAGCCCTGGCTGATGATTCCGGGCTGGAGGTTGATGCCCTGGGTGGTGAGCCGGGCCGGCTGTCGGCGCGTTATGCCGGTGAAGGGGCTTCGGATAGGGACAGGGTCAACTATCTACTGTCCAGGCTCGAAGGTGTCCCCTGGGAGAGGCGTTCTGCCAGCTTCCGCTGTGTTATTGCGGTCGCCACGCCTGATGGAAGGCTGGGGTTTTGTTATGGCGAGCGCCGGGGGCTGATATTCCTTGAGCCAAAGGGAGAAGAGGGCTTCGGCTATGACCCTATCTTTTACCTTCCTGAGCTGGACAAGACGATGGCCCAGTTATCGCTGGAGGAGAAGAACAGAATCAGTCACCGGGGGCAGGCAGCCGGTGAAGTGCCCCGGGTGCTGGCGGAGTTGGGGTTATGACAGGGCTTTATGATTCTTTTCAGCGGCCGATAAATTACCTGCGTATTTCGGTAACCGACCGCTGTAATCTGCGCTGTGTCTATTGCATGCCGGATGGCGGTATTTGCCAGATGTCCCACGGGGACATTCTTACCTATGAGGAAATCTACACCATAGTCCAGGCGGCGGCTGAGTTGGGCATAACTAAGGTCAGGCTCACCGGTGGTGAACCACTGGCGAGGCTGGGGCTGGCTGAGCTGGTACAAATGCTTGAGCAGCTGGATGCGATTGATGATATCTCCCTGACCACAAACGGGACATTACTTAGCCGTTATGCACTTGTGCTAAAGCGAGCAGGCCTCAAGCGGGTCAACATCAGCCTGGATACTCTACGGCCGGATAGATTCAAGCGTATTACTCGCGGTAGTTATGATGTTGCTGATGTCCTTAGGGGTATCGATAGCGCCAGGTCGGCGGGGCTTAGTCCGGTGAAGATTAATGTGGTAGTTATGGCCGGTATTAACGATGATGAAGTCCTTGATTTTGCTGATAAGACTATCGGAGAAGGGTGGCACGTGCGCTTCATTGAGTTTATGCCTACTGCGGGGGTGGCTTATAACCCCTCGCGTTTTGTCCCGGTCAGCGAGATACAAAAACGACTCGAGCAGTTAGGTGAATTGGAGCCATGTCTACCCCACGTTGGTAACGGACCGGCCAGGTACTTCCGTTTTCCTGACGGCCGTGGTACGGTTGGTTTTATTAGCCCGGTTAGTGAGCATTTCTGTTTCCATTGTAATCGGCTGCGTCTTACGGCTGACGGGAAGCTCCGCCCCTGTTTACTCTCTGATGATGAGGTGGACCTAAAGCAGCCCCTGCGTAGCGGTATATCTTTGTCAGGGCTGAAGCAGCTGATTGCCGCGGCGGCAAGCAGCAAGCCGCTGCGCCATCGTCTGCCTGAGGGGTGTCTGCCCGAAGGCCGTCCGATGACTCAAGTAGGGGGTTAATTTATGGAAGAACTGACTCACATGGATGCCCAGGGTCGTCCTAAGATGGTGGATATTAGTGCCAAGCCTGATACCCAGCGTGAGGCAGTCGCCAGGGGAACCGTCAGGATGCAGGCCGCTACCCTTGACCTGATAAAGAAGGGGGGGGTGGCCAAGGGTGATGTTCTGGCGGTAGCCCAGCTAGCCGGTATTATGGCAGCCAAGCGGACACCGGACCTGATACCCCTGTGCCACCCGCTCCTTATCGGGGATATTAAGGTTGAGTTC
>SDBT01021325.1_pt1 | contig 10130 bp, 12 predicted proteins | sample 2277101 | NCBI WGS metagenome assembly SDBT01 (sample SAMN10404973, study PRJNA504765) | marine sediment metagenome | isolation source: marine sediment core GS10_PC15, 103 cmbsf | place: Arctic Ocean: Southern Knipovich Ridge | collected 2010
CGGAGGAAACTCGGTCCGAGGTCCGGGTGCAGACGGCGCGCCCAGAGGACGTCGATCGGCGCCACGTCGTGCTTGAGGTAGAGACGGTAGAGCGCCGCGTCCGCACGGGGCTCGAACCGCGATTCGATCAGGTCCCGCCACCCGCTGCTGACCGCCCTGGCGACGAAGCGGGTCCGCTCGTCCAGGAAACCGAACGCGTGCTCCCACAGCTCGGGCGGGAGCCACGCTTCGACCTTGACGCGCTTCGCGTCGCGGTGCGGCCCCTCTCCGACGGCCTCGCGTCGCCGCTTCGGCATATTTCGGTTTGGCGGAATGCGGAGCGGACTCCGTATCCTCTTTTCGAACGTCGAAATTCGCGCAAAATATTTTACCGGACTTCGACGCCCGAAAACGAGAACCGTTTTTTTTTCGTCTCTCTCGATTCGAAAATGGAGCACCTGCGGGCGAAGCGTCCCAGGGAGCTCGCGCCTCTGACGTTGCGCTGCGCCGTAAAACTGAACAGACTAGGCGTGAGCGTGAAAGGCCTGGTCGCTCTCGGCATCTTGCCGGACGACCTCCCCGATTACGCCTGCTACGCGCGCACAGGCTGCGCCCACACGATCTCACGTACGGACAAGGGGAACGAAGTGCTGCTCTTCAGATGGAAATACACCGAACGGGACGGACGAGCGCCGTTCCTGCTCTTCGACGAGCCGACCGACACGGTCTGGACCTGCTTCGTCTGCAGAACAACCCACGTGAATGCGCCGGATGCCGAGTGCCGAAACTCCCGAGACTGCCAAAAAGCGAAGGCGGAGAAAAATGTGCGGAGGTCTCGCCGGATCCGGCGTCAGAGAATAAAATGAGCGAGGGAACGGGTTATTCTCGCCGAAAAATGCGCTCTTGAAACATTTTAATCGGTGCGACGCAAAAGGGATGGATTTGCAAGCCCGGGCCGCAAGGAAGATGTGCAGGCCAAGGCGAAGCACCTGCGCTTCGCGCTGAAGCTCGCGTTCCAGGTGGAGGTCGAGGAGCCGAATCCCCTGGAGTACGGGTACGCGAAGCTCGATCCCGATCTCCCGATGTTCTGCATGAACATCGTAAGGAAATAAGATTCGGGGGAAACGCCTTTTATTCGCGAACAATCGCGATCACAGAGTCGACCATCATCCATCCGAGGACCCCCAGCAACACGCCCACGGGCCGCGAGATCGGCGCGAGCGTGAGCGCTCCGACGCAGCAGCCCTCGACGACGCTGCGCGCCACGGACGGCGGCGCGTAGATCCCCACAATCGTTCTGACGTAGGGAGACCGTGTGATCTTAGTCAATGTCGAGACGCTGTCCTCGTCCCTCATCTCTGTTTCAACGGGCGTCTTTCTTATCCCGAGGGTCAAATTTATGCCTTTCATCGTTTGCGCGTAGCCGTAGCGTTCGATGGGGTACAAAGCCAAGCCCGCGACGACGGAGACGGCGGCGGCGCGCTGCATCGGTGTTTTTGCGAGGGACTTGGCGACGACGGCGGCGCGATGCATCGGTGTTTTTACGAGAGAATTTTGGTCCCACTCAAAGTAATGAAAAAAGTACTCGCGAACCGTTTTTTTGCCGTCGACGTTCGTCCGCTTTTTCCTGGAAAATTCCGTCGACGTTCGTCAGGATTCTTTTTCCTTTTTGCTGGACATTTTTTTCCGTGCGAACACGTTCTCAAAGAAACGGCAAACGGTCGAAGCAGCCGACGTCCACCGTCGCTATATTCCGTTCGACGCGCGCATGGCTTCCGCCCGCACGCAGGCTTCCTTTCGCGTGAATTTCTCCGCGTACCTGGCGCCCGGGTACTACCGATCGGAGGACGATCAGCACCCCGGCGACGTTCGCACCTCGGCCGGAGACGTTCTGGTCGCGTTCGTCCGCAGCTTCCCTTCTCCCTCGGTGACCGAACGGGGGGAGGCACGCTGGAACGGCTTCCCGGAAACGACGAACGGGAGCGATTTCTTCGTTGCGGCGTGCGCGATGATGAAGCTCGACGTCGCGGCGACGCAAGAAGCGCAGTCTTGCCTGTCGCCGGAGGACCGCGAACGCTGCCGGCTCGGACAGATCGTCGAAAATCCGTTGCGCCGTCTCGCCGGGCCCTCCGTCGTGGCGAGGTGCGACGTCGCCGACGAGGACACGATAGACCTGTTGAAGCGCCAGCTGAAGGAGGGCATGAGCGCGGCGGACGTCGAAGAACTGCAGGAGAAGGCTCAGCGCCGTTTCCTCGTGGAGCAGCAACGGGGCGGACCCGAAGGACAAGGTCTCACCTCCGACGAATTCGACCGGTACTGGAGAGCGGTGCAGGGCGCGAAAGCGTACCAAGCTCAGACCGAGGCGCCGATCCGGTCCTTCGAAGAGATGGTGCCGCGGCACGCGGACAGGCAGCTGCTGGCCCTGATCGCGGACGTGAAGACGAATTTTTTGCTCGTCGAGGGGCAGCTGAGAACGGCGTCCCAAGCGCTGCGACGCATGCTGAGGCGAGGCGACGATATCGTCGGGGCGGCGGCTTACGCCCACAACGCCGTCTGCTACGTTCAGCCCAGGATCACCGGGAACGGCAGGACGGCCCGAGCGCTCTGCAACGCGTTTCTCGTGTTCGCGGGGCTCCGCCCGATCGTCGCGTGCGAGGAGTACTACGAAGCCGTCGAGCGGGACATGCTGGCGACGCCGAGGGGCGACGCCCTCAAAAACTGGAAGCAGTCGGTCGGGCACGTCGCCCGGTTCATCGTGCAATTCCAGGGGTTCAAACCGTGCGACGCGTGCGGCCGACGGGAATGCGAGGAGCGATGCTCCCAGTGCAAACGCGTGTGCTACTGCTCCGCGGAGTGCCAGACGGCGGACTGGAAAGCGGGGCACAAGTTGTTCTGCAGGTCGATCAAGGGCGAGGCCGCCTCGGTGCTGGCGCGCCTGGCGGACAGGCAGATGACCGAGGCGATCAAAATTTATTCGCTGTCGGCGAGAAAATAAAAAGCGCGGGGGCCCTCCGCCACCAAAAATTTCAAACGCGCGCGTATTTTTTTTCCTCTCTCAAAGGGGGAACGCCGACGAACTTCGTTCGAACTTCGCGAATTCGTTTCTGAACACCGGATCACCGGACATAAATTCCCGTCGATTTAAAATAGAACGTCCCAGTCATGTCGAACCGCTTTCGAGTCGTGTCGGCCCTTCTTCAAGTCCTCTTGGTCTGCTTCCTGTGGAATACCGCGCATGATGTCCGGGCTGCGATCGTCCGCGAAGAATCGATTCTTTGGTCCGCGTCGAGAATGTTCATCGACTGGATGTTTGCGTTTGCTTGCTCGGCGGCCATTGCCAACGTCTCACACCCCGACATCGGGATCAGCGGATTCATAACACGCTTACACGCGGCGCTCCATCCGGGTTACGAGCCAAATTCTGTCGCGTCCGACCGTCCTGAATAAACGATCCGATTGTGCGCGTTTCTTCGTCGCGTGGGAATCCATGCCCCCGGCGTATATCGTTAGATCTCAAGTACTCGAGCCTCGCGGAAGGATTTTTCGTTTGCGACGAAGAACCGATCTGCCGCATGTTCGAACCGTCCGCGAACAACTTCGGAGGGTACGCTGGCGACGTCTCATCACATCGACGCCCGTCCGTCCCGGGTCCCGCTGTCCCTCGCTTCGCTCTGCGCGTTCGCGATGCGGACGCGACTCACCGCCGAGGAGAGGGAGAAAGCCGTCGCCCACCTGGATTTCGTGAAGAACAACGACGCGTATCTCGGCTTGGCAGGGCTTCTGCAGGTATGCAACCTCATTCCGCGCGAATAATCGCATCCGACGTATGTATTTTACGCGCGTCGAAGGCGACGGCAACAACACCAAAAAAAACAAAAACAAAAATAAAATGGGTGGAGCGGTCGATCTCAGTACCGGACGACCGCCGTGTGGGCGTGGATCATCGCCTGCTCGGCGGAGATCGCGATCGAGGTGGCGTGCAACGCTTCCGAGAAAGGGGGCGAAGCGGGGGTGCCATTCAGGACGTGATCCAACAGCGACGTCGCGATGTGTCGATCTCCCCCGCCGTGACACCCCGTGCCCGCCCACGTGAACACCCTCCGCTCCGACGGGCGGCCGCTGTTGGCTTTCTTCCCGATCGGCTGTTCCAAGACGGTGACGACGGTCGTGTCCTCCTCCCAGTGCAGGCGAATCTCGCCGCGGGTGCAGTGCACCACGATCGAACGCGTCGAATTCAGGGCGTAGGTGACCATCTGCAGGCTGCCGATGACGTTGTTGCGGAACATGACGGTGATCGACATCACGGCCTCGATGTCCTTCTTCGAATCGAAGGCGTCCGTCCCCTTGCCGGGACTGCGGTACTGCTTCATGCATCCGGGGACGGTATCGTTCAACCACTCGCGGTTCTCGCGCCCGTTCTCCTCCGTCCAGACGGTGTTATCGCCCAGCCCCTGGACGCAGCGCGCCTCGCTACCGGCGTACCACGCCATCAGGTCGAGCAGGTGGATGCCCTTCTCCACGACGTGCCCGCCGCTCTCGTCTTTGAAGCGGCGCCAGTCTTGATTGATGAAGGCGCCGTGGCCCATGTGCAGCGTCTCGCGCACGAACACCGATATGGGTTTCCCGACCACCCCATCCTCGATCAGCTCCCGGACCTTGGCGAACGGCGGCGCGTGCCTCAGGACGAACCCGGTGAACACCTCCCGGGGCGGCCATGCGAGCAGCCGGCACAGGTGCTCCTCGGTCGTCACCACGGGTTTTTCGCAGAAGATCTTCTGCGGGCGCGGACCGTAGTATTCCAGGTAGAAGAAATGGTGGGCGTTGGAGCACCCGATGATGACGAGGTCGACGTCGTCCGGCAGCTCGTCGTCCGGTTTCGTGTACGCGATCTTTCGGTGCGGGAAGGCGGCGGCGACGCGCGCCCGGTCCGGCGACGGGTCCACCACGTGGGTGACGGCGAAGCGTTCGCTCTGCGTGCAGAGCAGACTCGCCACCTCGACGGCGCGGTGGCCGGCGCCGCACAGCACGATGCGAACGTTCTCCGAGTGTTCCATATCGAGAAAAAACGCCGGACGCGTTCTGCCGCAGAAGGGAGCACAAAAAAAACGGTTGGAATTTTTGTCCTTTTTTCTTCCCTGGAGAACGACGCAGAACTTCCGTCGAACTTCGACGCGTCGTCGGCTGTTTCGCGCAAATTTTTCGCTCGCGCGACGACGAACGCGAAACCCGGCACCCGCGTCCGATGTCTTACAGACGACCGACCGGCCTTCCCGAGTTGGCTCCCCTGTTGCTGCGCTGCGTCGCCAAACTGGAAGAACTCGGGTTGAGTCTGCGAGGGCTCCGCGCTATCGGCGCGTTGCCGGAAGATTATTTGAGCGACTGCGATTCTTGGAAAACCGAGTCGATGATATGTAGCGGCTCAAGCTACATCTTTAGATGGTACGGCATTCGCCGGGGCGAGAGCAACGCGATTTTTCTTCTTTGCGACGTATCGATGTCCGTGTTCGTGTTCTGCAAAGTGTGTCGTCAGTATAACCTGACTCCGCCGGACGTCATTGCCTGCGAGTGCAGCGGATGCGCGGAGTCGGACCAACGCCGTTCTGTGTCTGGGCACCATAAAAAAAAAAGAAAAGAAACATAGAATAAAAGGGATGGATCCGACGGATCGGATCGGATCGGATAGTACAGTACAGTTCCTGTTCCGCGCGCCGATGGATCCGAAACCGAGCGGTTACATCGTTCACGACGACTGGGGGAACGTCTTCGTCGATCTGGGCACCACGGTGCCGACGAACGAACAGGTCGGGTTGGAGGCGGCCGCGGAAGACGCCAGGCAGGCCGGGCTGGAGGCGCGCCTTCCTCACTCGGTGCGCGTGGCCTGGAAAACGTTGCGGGGCGTCGCGAGGCACGCCGTGTACCTGTTCCGCACCGAGCGGTTGGCCCGGGCCTTCGAGCACGGGGTCTCCGGGGATCTCCCCTCCCGGGAAGACGAGGCCGTTCAGGAGGATCGGATCGCCTTTATTTTCGCGCAAAATTTGCGACGCGTCGGATTGTACGGGGACCGCTATCTCACACCGATCGTGCGGTCGCGATGTTCTCCCTCGACAGCGATTATAAAAACGCGTCGTCCCTATTCTTCGGGAACATGTTCTTCGCCGTCGTTTTCGCGCTGGGATTCGTGCTGACGTTCGCCCACCCCGAAGGCTCGGTTTGCCGAGCCGCGGATTTCGACAGGTGTCACCTCAGCTTCCGCGACTGCGTCGTGGGCGAACCCGGTACGCACGTCGGATCGCGTTTCCTCGCACCTCCCGCAGCCCACTCTTCCCCTTTCCCAAAAAAAAAATCTTTCGCAGCCCACGTTCAGTGCGGGTGCTTGCTGACGTACGGATATTGCCTCGACGAGGCGCGCTGCCTCGACGCGCAGACCCGCGCCGTCTTGAAGAACGACTGCGAGACGTTGGCCTGTCCGTCGGCGGATTGCACGTGGGCTTCGAACGCCGCCGCGCCTCCTCGCTCGCTGGCTCTGGCAACATTCGTTGCTGTCATGTTGGTCGCGGTCGGATGAATTAAAAAAATCGTCGATTCTTTATTGATCGACGCGGTTGGAAACAGACTGAAGCTGTCCGAAGCATCGCGCCACATCCCCGGAATACGAACACGCGTGCACGAGATCTGGCGTGAGGCGGGCGCAAGGCTGCGCATCCGACCAACGGAGGGTGATGTACCGGCCTACGATTTGGTTCGTGCCCGGTTTTGTCGTGTATCCCACCTCCGGTTCGGAGAATCCGGCCTGGCGCAGGAGATCGAAAAGCTTGTCCACCACCGCGGAGTCTATCGCCTGCAGTTCCTGGCACTCGCGTGCTGTTATATACCCGTCCGATCCCGACCGAGGATAACTGAAATGGGCTTCGAATTTTCCGCTCCCGGCTGCGTCCCGTACAGAGAGATTGATGTCGTACAGTTGTTTTTTGGCTTCCTTCTCGACGCGGGCTTCCTTTTCTTCCTTTTTCCACTGCGGCGTCAACGCTTCCAATTTTTGGATGTACTCGTTGACTTGCGCCGCGAAGAGACGGAACCGTGCCGCCGGCACGAGTGCATCCTTGGGGGCCTCCGGGAAGTCTATCCCCCCTGGTACATTGTATTCGTGGATAAGGGAGTGCGGTCGCTCCATGCCCGTTTCGTTTTTTTTGCGCGTCGAAAGAACGGCGGACGCGGCGCTTTTTTTTTTAAAATCGGGAAATATATCGCGGCCGACGCTCGCCGATTTTATTCGTACCGTCATTGCGCCGCGCGATCCGCGCGGTGATACCAGGCTCCGGCGTACAGCATTATCATGAGTTGGAACATGGCCCACATCATCACGGTCGACGCGACGTCCCACCAGGACGGGCTCGGATGCACATTCCCCGCGGCGCTTCGTATGGCGTCGGCGGCTTCTTGAATCTTCCGCACGTCCAGCAGAGACAGCACCCGTCGGAGGTCCTCGCAATCCGCCGGGGGATCGGGAACGGCGTCGGGGTGCGGGTACAGCGCGAGCGTGTTCAAGTAACCGAGCACGAAGCCGAGGAAGCACAGAACGAACGTCGCGACGCTGAGGATGTCTCGCAGGAAGCGCAACCCGTCCGCGCGGTCGGAATTTTGAGGCGGAAGCATCGCCGGTTTTTATAAATGTTTTTCGGGAGAGGCCGCATCACCAAAAAAAAGAGAGGGAATATACCGTTTTATCGTTCGGCGATCGCATTGTTTTCAGTTGCGAAAACCGACGATGACCGACACGACGAAGGCGACGAAGAGAAAACATGAGCGACCCCCGACGACGCCCTCCGGCGCTGATATGTTCTTGTTGATAAGCGTCTTGATAGGGCTTACGGGGGGTGTGATATGCGTAATCGAACTCGCGGAACGGAGTACCAGCCTGGAATCCGCCAACCGAAGAATCGCCGAGCTGGAGAGCGAACTGCAGGCACTCGACGCGAGACTGGCCGCCGCGCAGGCGAGCCCTTCCTTCTCGGAGAGCGCTACCCGCATCGGCGTGCACGTTCTGCAAAATCCGGTATTCGTGCTGGTGGTATTGGCAGTGTTGTTGGGATTGGTGGGCGCTGCGGCGATCGCAGTGGGAGTTATCGTGACGGACTTGATCCGCCTGATCGTTCTTCTCGCGACGACGCTCTTCGCGTGGACGGGCGTCGTCTCGTCCGTGTTCGCAAGGGCGATCAACGATGTCTTCTAATAAAAGATCTCTTGCCCGGCCAAGAGATCCGCGATTCAATATAAGCCCGCGAGATGCCTCGGTCGCATCGGAACAGAACGGAACGCAATGTCGGCCCTCTCGCTGGTGGTCATCGCGGTGATCGCCGTGGGCCGGATCCTCAGGGCCATCCTGCTGTTTCTGTTTGCCATCCTCGTGGCGATCGTGCTGGTCGCGTACGCGACCGCCAGATCGCTGTTCACCGTCCGCTGGGGGGTCATCCTGACGGTCGCCGCCCTCGTCTTCGGCGCCGGGTTCGCCGCCAAAGAATTCCAGGAGGAAGCGATGATCGGGCTGGACATCGCGTACGAGTGCGGCGTGTTCCCGGCCGCGCAGCTCACGGTCAGCTTCCTCCGGCTCACGTACGCGAGGCCGGTCGACTTCGTGCACACCGAGTGGAACCGGATGTGGTTCGGGATCCTGGACACGCTCGGGCAGGTCATCGACGACTTGCGCATGCTCATCCGGCTCGGCGAGATCGCGAGCGAGTCCGAGCTGTTCCAGTCGATCGACAGCGAGATCTTCGGCATCGCCGGGATATTCGGCGAGGTCCTCAAGTTCGCCACGCAGATCATCGTGGACGGCGTCACCGCCATCGGCGTGTTCCTGGTATGCTTCGGGGACGTGATCGTCCGGTTCTTCAGCGCCCTGCTCGCCTCGAGGACTCTCATCAGTCAGAACTGCACCGCGTGCGCGATGGACCCGCCGACGCCGAGCTTCGACGGCGAAGGCGAGTGCACCCTGCGGCAGGTGGTCTTCGCGGGGGCCGTCCCCAACTGCACCGAGTGCCACGACTTCGTCGTCGAGGGGTTCAACTGCATCGGCGGCCTGGTCGGCGACATACTCGATATATCCACCGCCGGTCTCATCCCCAGACGGATCCCGGCGAGGATCGCGCGGGCCATCGCGTGCCTCCTGAACCACTTCCCCCTGTTCAAACCGGCCCTGTGGATCGCCCAGGGCATATTCGATTTCATCTTCAGCGGCGGTACCAAGTGCTTCGATCCGTTCGGCAGCGGTCTCACGAACATCATCGCCGACTGGTTCCTCTTGTCGGATTGCGGCAGACCGGACCCGGGCACCAACTGCGACATCCCCGGGCCCATCAACAAGAACGGGCAGGACGTGCCCGTCGGCCTGATCCCGTGCTTCGGGGAGTTCATCCGCGCCATCACCGACGACCAGATCGACAACTTCTTCGTGCTGCTGTTCGGCTTCATCTTCGATTTCATCCAGGAGGTCATCGACTTCGTGCTGGGGATCGTCGCGTGCTTCGAGCTGCCGGCGTTCGACACCTGCCTGCAACGCTGGCCCATCGGTCCGGGTTCACCCGGCACGGACCCCGGCGTCTGCTTCTTCGACACGGGCGACAGCGGGATCGATCTGATCATACCGGACGGCGGGATCGGGGACTGCTTCGCCATCGTCGGAACGTGCTTGGCCGAACTCCCGGGTTTCTCCGTCCTGGAGAGCACCGGCGTCCTCGGTTTCCTGTTCGACGATTTCTGGCGCATCGGATTGGACATGCCCGTCTGCACATTCGCGATCATGATTATATGCGGAAACGAGAGGTCCCCTTGCCCCAACAGGATTCCGATCGACGACCCGCTGGATTTCTTGAACGATCCGGTCTGCATATTCGATTGCATCGACGACAACGTCCCGACCATCGGTTTCCTGTTCGGAATCCTCGCCGATCTCTTCTTCGAGTTCGGGCAGGCGTTCGATTTCATCTTCGAGTTCCTCCAGGAACTCATCGAAGGCGGCACGCAATTCATCCTCACTCTAATCAAGGTCCTCGACTGCATTACTCAATGCAGCCCCACTGAAATCGTCGACGGCGGGATAGGAGACTGCCTTAATTCCGGTGGGGAGAGCAGCGGTTGTTTGGATCGCAAGAGGG
>SDBT01021327.1_pt1 | contig 10130 bp, 9 predicted proteins | sample 2277101 | NCBI WGS metagenome assembly SDBT01 (sample SAMN10404973, study PRJNA504765) | marine sediment metagenome | isolation source: marine sediment core GS10_PC15, 103 cmbsf | place: Arctic Ocean: Southern Knipovich Ridge | collected 2010
GCTAATTCATATATTCCCACCTATAATCTATCAGCCAATTAGCCTAGTTAAGCGTGTTTTTGATTACATAGTTAAGAGCCCGAATCGGATGTGGTTTAATCTTGAGAAATTACCTCCAAAAATGAAAAATCATATTAATTTTTGTGTAGAATTAAATGGTAAGCGGGAGGAGTTGTCAGTGGCTGAACGTAACTATACAACGTCGATTGGAAAATTAGAAACATCATATCATGTCAGAAAGATAGGAATGCAGGATAATCATCGACAACGTCTTTTGACACTAAACAATACTTTTTCAGTGAGAATTGAAGGACTAGAATCTGAGCATTTTGTTGCGGTAAAAGAATTGAAAGAGGCGTCGGCCGATGTAGACCTCAAAATAGTAACTGAAATTAGAAAATTAGAGCTTTCAATCTCAAAATATTCGCAGAATTAAAAAAACTTGTATATATTGTATATATTGTATATCACCCTTAATTTGAGGATAATTCAAATTCCTTAAGGGACTTAATATATTAACGACCCCATAGAGACATAATTTGATAAAAATTTATTTTTAATTTACTTATTTTTAAAATAGAAATTTTTCTCATTGCTAGATAAATTAATATGGTAGATAATGAAGGTCAAATAAGCGTAGATAGATATCCAGGTAATGAAGGTAAATTATTTCGTACCCTGAAAGGTATTATTTATACATCGTCTAATGAGGGTGTCACGGCTTTAGGGCATGATATCAAAAATATTGGAATCATTTTCCCTTTCCATTCAATTAACACAAGAGCTTTAATAGCAGAAGGGGTCAAAATTGATGATAGTTTAGCTAGAAAACACAGACATACGGGTGGGCTGTCCGGCCATTGTTTTCAGAAGATAGGAAGGGATATAATTTATGTTCATCTTCTTAATCCTTTATCGGCACTCACGATTTCACCCAAAATATATCAACCTGTTAGCCTATCTAAGATAGTTTTAAATTATATCATTAAGAATCTCCACCGAGAGAAATTCAATTTCAAAGTATTGCCTGTTAAATTTCAAAAGAGGGTGAAAATTCATTTTAAGTTAAATGATATGCGGAATAGATTAAATAAGAATAGGCTTGAAAATGAAACTTCAATCCTAAAATCAGAGAATCTATATCTCCATAAAACCAAAGAAATTAATGATCATTATAGTCAAGCAATCTCTCTGGCGGACGATGTTTTGATTAGGGAAACGAATTCATTAGAATTAGCTCATTCACTAGTAACAGAGGTGCTAAAAGAGACCAATGATAAGATGGAAGCCAAAATACTGATCGAAATGAGTAAATTAGAGATTTCAATCTTAAAATTTTCATAAAATAATAGAGTATAAAAAACTTGTATATATTGTAAATCACCATTTCTACGAAATGGTGATTATTTTTTAAGAACCACAAATTCTATCCATGATTATGTCTTCTCTGTATTCTGTTATGGGAAAATTATCGTCAATGGACTCATCATGGGCACAGCTGCAGAATATAGAGACTTCATTTGTTTAAAAAATTGATTTTTAATTTTGCGAATTTTTTAAACAGAAATTATTTCTCCTTACTAGATAAATTAATATGACAGATGATCACAGTGAAATAAGTGTCTCACATTATCCCGGAGATAAAGGCATATTATACCGCGATCTATATGGTATTATTTATAAAACCACAGGGTGTGGGGTTATTGTATTAGGGTGTGATGCCGAAAATATCGGAGTTATTTCACCTATCAATTCTAGCAGGAGAGCTTTATTAGATGAAAATGTTATTCTGGATGATAGTTTAGCTAGAGAATGTAAACCTACAGGCGGGTTGTTCGCGTCTTGTTTTCAGTCAGTGGGTAATGACGTGACTTATATTCCTATAAATCCTTTATTGGTTGCAGTGGTACCCAAAATAGTCTATCAACCAGTTGGTTTATTTGAGAGGGTTTTTGATTATATCATTAAGAATCAATGTTGGGTAGAGTTAAACCTTGAGTTATTACCTGCCAAAATTAAAAATTGTATCATTTTTCGCTTAGAATTAAATAATAAGCAAGATGAGTTAGCAGAGATTAGACATAACAGTGACACTTCGATTGAAAAATTCGAAAAATCTTATCTCAAAAGAATGGCGGAAATAAAGAATACTCATCATCAACATATTGCACTATTAAACAATAATTTTTCAATGAGGACTGAGAGACTAGAATCTGATCATTTTCAAACGATGGAAAAAATGAAAGGGGGTGCCATGGAAAAAGAGCTCAAAATACTATGCGAAATAGACGAATTAGAGATTTCCGTCTCAAAATATTCATGAAATTAAAAAAAACCTGTATATATTGTAAATCCCCCTCAATTTGAGGAGGATTCAAATTTTTTTAAGAACTATAAATTCTATCCAATCTTTGATCATAATAAGCAGAATCCAAATTGTTGATCAAAGCACCTTCCCGAACAAAATTTTGTCTATTCTTTCCTTTCCGACGTCCTTCTTTAGTATGCATATCAATCACATATTCAGGAACAATAAAATCATAATTACTAGTTTTAAGTTTAATCAAATAAGGATGATTACGCCAAATTTGAATTCCTTGATTTATAATTTGGTCAATTGGAACTGCACCCACTTTGTTTTTGGAATATAAAATAGTTGTGATAGCTGTCATTAAGAATGGTCTTCCCTCAGATAAAGTAAAATAAGCCCTCGATAGAACATCTACTATTTTCGATCCCAGAAAATCTCTCATCATTTCCCAAATAATTATCATGGGTTTAGTTCTTCGTCTCCTAGATTTAACTTTCATCTTTTTATTCTTCTTTAAGATTTGGATGTATTGATAAACCCACCAGACGGCATTAAAATTTCGCTCCCTTAATCGAAAATAGAACATTTTAGCTAAGGGAATAATCTCTACTGGATCACCATCCCGGAAGAAACGATTTAAACTAGAATCTGAAATTAATCTTAAATCAACTTCCGAATCAAGTTGTAATCCAGCCTGAATAGCTTTTCTTCTTCCGTTCGAGTCAGTATAGGCGCTCCAAATATGACTCATAATACGGGTTTTCTTACTCATTGCTAACTGTTGAATAATGGCGGCTAATTTTGTTGCTGATCTATCTGCGTGAGTTTTAACATCTGTTAAAACATAGTTAACTACATAAATTACCAAATTTAAATTTGCTGGTCCGATATCTTCGGTGGCAATTACGGCTAATCTGTTATAAAGATTAGTCTGTCCGGCCTTTCCTCCTACTTCAGCTAATCTCCATAATTCAAATCCAGCTTGCAGCGAGAATTCAATCATTCCTCGTCTAATCCCTTTTTGAACTGCCGATTTACCAATATCTAAGTCGTAACCATGGAAAGTTTTAGTTCCGTTAAATAACCCAGTCCAAACCATCTTTCCAATATTAGGATGTTTAATGTTCAAAATTATAGGTGATCTCAAAATGTTAATCGCTGGTGGAGGTTTGAGAATCGGGGTTTCGGTTCTACTTAATCCCCCACTTCCTACTGAGGGGTAGGTGCCACTTAAGCCCACACTTCCTACTGGGGAGTAGGTGCCATACTTGATTAGAAGTTGAACGACTTTCTTTATTCGAGGAAAGAATGGTTGATTTATTGTTTGATTAAGCATCCCTTTGATTTTCTCTGCCACTTTTAAATAATAAGGCTTCATATGTTGGTACCATTTATACTTTTTACCAGATGGTCTACTAAAATAAAATTCAGGGCGATCTTTGTCTCTTCCTGTGGTTTCATCAAAATCTATAATATAAACTTGACGTGTTGATGTTTTCATCAGCATATTAGCCATCCCAGTATCACCAATCCCCAGTATCCACATATGAACCAAAGCTAATATAAGTGATTCTCCGTAATCTCTATAAACCCAAGGGGCCTTTAAAATACCTTGATTGAATTTTAGAAGATCTGTTCTATTTATAACTCGATACTTATTTCCAGTAAATGATTCTGTATTCCACCTGATTCCCATATTCTTCCCAGCAATTAAATTTTGGTATTTAGCGAAAACACCATCCACTGTATTCAATGTTTCGATTGGCAACAATATCAAAGGTGTTTTCCATATCCTGAACCATTCAGTTCGATTGAGTAATTTTCCTAGCCTTTCGGGATTGTAAGGCCCTTTATAAACCCAAGCAGATTTCAAAATAACATACTGTTTGTATCTACTAGTTCTCGGTTGGCCAAAAACGTCAGTTTCGAAAGATTTAGCTAATGAGGTGAATTGGTCGGACATAGTTTAACTATCCGAAATGGTTTAAAAATAATAAATCATTTTTTTATATTCGACCTAAGAAAAATATCAGTGGTCGAATACATTGCTGAACTGGTTATGAATTAAAGCATAAACTATTGAGTTACTGGTTGAAGGATTAACCTTCTATCAGTTATAAAATAACACCTAAATTTATTTTTTAGATGTGGTAACTGTATCAGAGCAATCGCAGGGATAATAAGAATTATAAGGGTTTATTTGACTACAACGTAAAAATCCCCCAATTTCACCATTTGGAAATTCTTCAGTTTGGATTGTAACATAACCCTGTCCTAATCTAACGGCTTTGATCAATGGTGGTTCGACAATCAAAGTACTTTCATCACCCCATCTTTCTTCAATCTGCGCTTCAACACAAGTATTAAGAAAAGATTCACCTTTGTAGCCCATTTCTGGCGATCCAGGATAGAGAGTTATAGATTTCACATTTGATGAAAAACCAAAAGCCGTTAATTGATAATGGATAACAGTAAAATCTCTATTAAAAGAAAAGATACCGTAGCCTCTGACTGTAGAATTGGTGGTAGGGGTTATAGTCTTTCCAGACAATCCGACATACATGTTATTTTTGCAAAGTGGGATGGAGATTTGATCTATTATTGATCCGGAAGCAAAATAAAATAGAATAAGGATAATTAAAAGTTTCATCTTTTTGGTTTGGCAAGTAAGTCTTTTAACACAATTTAAGATTCTAATTACTTTTTCGATCTTTCAATTAAAGATTGAAATTGTTTCATTTTATTTTGTAGAATGGTTAATTATCCCAGCCATACATATCACCTCTTTGGTTTCGACAACAAGAATCGCACAATTTTGTCTTGGGATTCTTTTCGTAATCCTCATTATCACAAACTAAGATTTGTCCCCGAATTTCTCCAGGAGTGTTTTGTTCGGTATGAACGTTAACATAAATTCCCCCGGTCAGTAAAAAAGCCACAGCTCTAGAATTAAGGGGGTTTTCTTGATCTCTAGAACTCCAAAGTCCTTTTGCTACCCAAGCTGAACCTTTTTGTTTGAATTCAATTGGTCTCAAAACTGGCCCATTTGACCCGACACCTCCTTGATGGAAATGTGCAGCGGTTAATTCAGAAGAAAGCCCAATTACCTTGATGGAATATTTTAATCTTTTATTGTCTTTGGAAAGATAAAAGAATCCTACCCCTTTGGCATTGGTCTCTACCTCGGGTTCTTCTTGGTCTCCCCGGAGGGTGGCATTTAATGATTTAGGACAATGAATTTTCTTGAGGCCACTTTTTTGGTAACGTTGAGACATCTTGAATTAAGTTAGGATGATCTATTTTAACAGGAAAGAATTTTTAGATTCATCCAAAAACTTGATTTTTATTTCTCATGATTTGATTTTTTAGAAACGATATGAAGGTGACCCTGCGAATGATGCCAAAAGTAACGATTCAGGGGAAATGTCGACCACCAACTTTAATTAATCTAAAAGGACAGAAAAATATCCTCGGGACACAATTGGAAAAAGGACCGTCAAATTTAATTTATATTGGTCGTCAAATGTATATGGGAGGGTGGAGATTGCCAAAGAGTAAATGGAACAATCCTTATTCAGTCAAAAAATACGGACTTGAAGCAGCTATTAGTTACTATCGTGCTCATATCATTAATAATACCAATTTATTGGACACTTTGTCTGAATTGAATGGGAAAATTCTAGCCTGTTGGTGCCATCCTAAGCCATGCCACGGTGATGTATTAATTGAACTGTTCAATTTATATGTTGTTCAATACTTGGATAATACAAACCATGAATAAAAAAATTCTTATTCTTAAGAATAAGAATACACAAAATATGGGAGGTCTTTTATCTCCGGAAGCGTACATGTACAATAAGACTTTTTTAAAAAAGGCAGTCGGAAGTCGACCGTTTTGTCCTTTCAGGTTAAAAATATAACCTTTAAGTTGGAAAATAAGTTTACAGAAGGTGGAAGTGGTTTAAAGGTAATTTCGTGAAATTCTTTTAGTGTTTACATTTCTTGGATTCATTTATGGTACCAATATTTTAAAGCTAAGATTTCAAAATATTTTGTGGTCATTTTTTAATTCAGAAGGATTCCCGCTCATTTTTGAACGAGAATATACAAGTTTTTTTAAAAAGAATTGAACCTAATTTTAAGAAGCCGGTTCGATAGTATGTTCCAAATTCTGTTGGCCCAAAATTTGCCACTTTCCGTTAATTATAACAATTTCATGAACAGAACTAGGTTGTTGTGGACAGAATATGGTGGCTTTAATTACATACCAACCTTCCTTTTCAATACTGGCCACAGTATAATCAGTTATAGCACCAGGAATAGCAATCTTAAGTTTCATTCCTTCTTCTGGTTTAAACATGGTCCAAGAGACGGTTTGAACTTCATAAATGGGAGGAGGAGCAGCTGTTCCATTATTGACACTTTGAACATATTTTTCTACTTCTGGACGAACAAAATTTCCGAAAGTCCATCCGGGTTCCCTGCCATCTCTTGGTTTATGTACCCACCTTCCTTTCATCATTTTAAGCTGTGTTTTGTAAGGTCTAGTGTCACCCCTGACGATGAAACTTTTCTCTGTGTAAGGTTCAAGTCTCATTTTCTGATTCTGAAGTCTAGCTTGTGGGGCCGATATTGTTCCCGGAACCTGTGTAGCTAAAGGCAATTTAAAAGTCGTTGTACGATTTTGAGCAGGAGCACTGTATTGAGGAGTTTGAACCGGAGCACTGTATTGAGAAATTTGAGCAGGAACTCTATATTGAGTAGCTTGAACTGTGGCAGTAACTTGATGTTGAATGGCCGGAGTAGATGCTTGCGGCATTGTCGTCAAGGTTGGAACTGCTGGTGCTGGAATGGTAAAATGCAAATGGGGTTTAATTCCTGATATTGAAGGGATAGGTGGAAGGTCATCTGATGTTGGGGAAGGAGCATAAGTAGGTGGTGAAGAATTCATTTTAGTTTAAGTGTACTTGATATAAAGACTTTCTAATCAACAAAAGGCAAATTTAAAAAATCAATTTTTTGAGAAAACGTGACTCAAATTTCGTGATTTTATAATTATTCAGTGCTCTCTTTGGACAAAATAGAGGTAAAATTTCTTCCCCTTTTGATCATTTTCTTGGTTCCCTTTGAAGGACGGATTGATATGATTGAAGACAATGGATCAAAAAAATGATTTAAATAATTAAAAACAACGCCTTCAAAAACAAAATGGATCGATGTCAAATTTGTCACTTGAATCACCCAACTGAAGATCATGAATGCTATATCTGTCACGAAAAAGGGATAAATTCCCATAAATTTCTAACTTGTCCCAATCGGTGCAAATTCTGTGGTGGTTCTCATACTATCTCGGGACACGAATGTTTTGTCTGCCATCAGAAAGGACCAGATTCGCACGATTTTGTAGATTGTCCTAAGAAATGCAAACTTTGTTATAATTTTCATCTGACCAAAGATCACAAATGTCGAATTTGTAATCTAGAAGGAGAGAATTCTCATCATTACATGAAATGTCCCCATAATCCAGTGAACCTTAATTTGGTGAGTAATCATATGTTTGGTATGTTTAGAGGTGGAACTTTAGGGGACGAAACAATTATATCCCCTGAAGGAAGAGCAGAGCTTGACAATTCATCAAAATTAAAACCCATTAAAGAAATACTAGATTTGAAAGAATATCTAGATAAAGAAGACGGGTCTGAATTTGTCTACGGTGATACAAATTCAATCATGATTAAGGTCTCATCAACGGAAGAGATGGAAAAATTAAATAAATTTCTAGAAACTCGTAACAATGGTCTAGAGTTAGTTAACGAAAAATCCCGCCAGCTTGGTTCTTTGGTGAAGAAGAAGATTTACCTACCTTGATCAAAAAAAATCTTGGAGTAAATTCTCCTAGATTTCGACTACCATTTTTGAATCATATACAAATCTTAGCTTTAAAAATTGATTTTATATTTTTCTACTCCGAAATATCCAAATCGGCTGTTAGAGAACATATTGATTAGAATGGAATCACCTAAGATTAATTTGAATTTATTGCCAACCGAGATCATATTTCATATTCTCCTCAGGACAAATTTTTTAAATACTTTATCTTTATGGAACATTGTTTATCGCAGAGCCTCAGAGATTATTTCTGAAGATATTTTTTGGAAACAATTATATTATCACCATTACGGATCAGGGTATCCATTAACTAAGGGAAATAGCTGGAGAGCCAGATATAAACGCTTAACTTTGTCTCAAAATTATCATCAATTCTCGGCTGGTATGGACCATTATGGTATAATTGATCTAGACGGAACTTTAAATATGTCAGGGAAAAACAATTTCGGTCAGCTTGGAAGATTGACAGATATCAATCCACCTCGAACAGGAGGCAGAGCGTCCCTTCTTAGTCAACAGATTTATTATAAAGGATTAAAATTTCCCGAATATGTCCCAATGGAATTTAAATCAAGAGTGATTAACGTTTGTTGTGGAAGAGAAACCACAGGAATCGTGACGGAAGACGGTGAAGCTTATCTTGTAGGTAGAGATAATAAGGTTTGGACGAAGGTTATTAGGATAGACGGACGACGATTGCTACCAATTAGCAATATAATAAAAATATCTTTTGGGTATTGGATGTTCGGATTAATTACTGATGATTATTCCGCTTACATTTGGCCCGAGCATTTAGACACACTACCGATAAAAATCCCTATTAAAGTTAGGGATATTGAAGTTCTTTATGTTGATGGGTGGTATGGATATGAAATAACCGTTATTATCGGGCAAGATGACAATCTATATTTATTCTTAAAAGGTTTTAATGATATCTCAGGTTATGCTGAAATTTTAGACTTGGAGCTGGGTTGGTTTGAAGAATCACCTAAATTTGATCTAATTTATTTACCTCTGGATGAGGCTGTTAAACAAATCGCAACATACGGGGACCATATTATAGCGTTAACCGTCAGTGGAAAAGTTTATTCTTTCCGATATTCCTCGATGAGTTGCCTCGAGTTTAACGATGATGATATGATTGCCCCTGACGGGACACTAACAGGTATACCGGATTTTTACATTTATAATAATTCCGTCCATATTGAAAATCCCGTAGAAAAACTTGCATCAATTTCTCATATTTTTTCTGGCTGTAGCGACTTTTCCGCAATTTCTAATAATGGTAAGTTCTATCTTGGAGGAAAGGGATCAATGTCCGTTAATCATGGGACTCGGACTTTTCAAATTAAATATGGTAATTATCACTATCCAGTATTGGCTAGGGACAGATTTATCACGATTGAAAGATCAAAAGAATATAATCTATTAGAAATGGACTCCAAAAATCCTACACCCGAAGATATATTCAAAATTAAAAATGTTTTGATTGGGTGGAAATTCATTATTATCCAAGGCCAAGATGACCAATTAATTAAATATCGACCCACTTAGTTTTAAAAAACATAATTTGGTTTTCAGCTCCTGTGGATGCTGGGTCTCAAAATGAGTAATTGCTCCAAATTATTGTACATCTCTTTAATCGTTGATTTTTAACCGAACATGAGGAACGATTTTTAACCGAACATGAGGAACGATTTTTAACCGAACATGAGGGACTATTTTGAAGCTAACATGCGGAGCAATATTTTCGGTTTGAGGTGGATCAATCCAATACTTATAAATATAAACTGGGACATTTTTCTCCTTGGCTATATCGACCGTGCTCCAAGTACCACTGCTCTCAGGGCCAGGGAAAGCGATGATTACCTGACTGGCCTCGACAATAAGTTTATTTCTGATTGGTCCGGCTCCTCTGCCATATTGTTTC
>SDBT01021329.1_pt1 | contig 10130 bp, 9 predicted proteins | sample 2277101 | NCBI WGS metagenome assembly SDBT01 (sample SAMN10404973, study PRJNA504765) | marine sediment metagenome | isolation source: marine sediment core GS10_PC15, 103 cmbsf | place: Arctic Ocean: Southern Knipovich Ridge | collected 2010
AAAGGTGTCGTGGCAGTGGGCACAGCTCCCTATTGGATACCCTGTGCCTGAGCGATTAACTCCATAAGAGGCGTTGCCATGGGCCGAATCAGTATACGTGGCAGCGGCCCATGCAATGGCATAATGTGCCATCAATACCCACACCAACATCCCGACGACGACCAAAATTGTAACGGGAAAATATTGTATCTTGTACCTTGTAATTTGCATTGCCTACCCCCTGGTGATTGTCATCCTGATACAGGAAAACACTGCCGATTACGGATGTTTGCCTGGAACAGTCGTGGAGAGTCATGAACCTCGCACACACTATTCCATGCTGGAGACTATTCTATAGGGCCTCAAACGTAAATCAGCACATTTATGGGTTTTTTTTTTGGAAAGTCCCAAATCTCACGCCGGAAAACTACTTAATCTGTGCAGACCTATCCGGGTGAACCGATGTGGAAGGACAAGAAAGAGGGAGGGCGGGAAGGCTTTACACCTCAAATTTTCTTCCCGGTGTCCGAATGTATCATATCACCAGCCGGCTAAACCCTTAGATCTCATCATCCAGAAAGTGATTTGAGGGCTTCGTCGACGTCTGAGACGTGGAAGACATACATCGCTTTTTGTGCATCAGAGGTCCCAGACCCGTAAACATAATTGATATTGATGTCGGCATCGCCGAAGCTCTTAGAGATTCTTGCCAGCGTGCCTGGTTTGTTTTCAAGTCTCATGACAAGAACCTCTGAGGTGTTCAACCAGTAATCGGCCTTCTTAAAGATCGCCAGGGCCTTTTCCGTTTGGTCCACAACAACGCGTATCAGTGAATATTGTTTGGCTTCTTTTATGACCGATCCATAGCTTGCAGCCGAAGCGGTTCTTCTGATGGACTTCCCCCGGGCCTCAAACATTTCCTGTATGTAGTCGGCTGCATTTTGAATGAACATAGCCAGAATGTTGATGTTGGATCCTCCCATCAAGTCCGCAAATCGTCCAAGTTCCCCGGGAGCGTTTTTTAAGAATATTGAAACCTGAATCTGCTTTGTCATCCTGTGTTCATCCTTTCATTGACTGGTCTAGACCACTGCCATTGGTCTTAGTGTTTCAAGTGAGCTCATCTGCCGTTGCAGGTCAGCAGTTAAACTTTAGGCATTTTAGACACTTTAGAAGCCGTTTCAAAATGTCAGATCGCGTTCGAGGGCAAGGCGTCCCGCTCAAAGAACGGGACAACACAGCCATCGAGCGTTAGATGGGGTTTTGAAACGGCTTCTAGTGTTGCGTCCCATGAATAAGTTATATAATTCCCAAGGCCGTACAGGACCCACGGAGACGATATTGAAAATCCGAAATTCGAATACCGAAGCACGAAACAAATCCGAATGACCAAAAGTCAAATGACCAAAACATTACGAACCTCTTTAGAACATTAGAAAATTTGAATTTTGGTGATTGTTTGCGGCTCACGCCTTGAGAACAGTACGGATTTCGAATTTCGTGCTTCGAATTTTACGCGTTAATTACCAAACGTGCAGATCATGTGAGCTTTGACTTTTGTAAATAATTGCTGGGACATGACACTAGGCACTTTAGCTCACTATCAATACTTACAGCTCAACGTGTTCCAATGTTACGGCTGTTTTGAGTATGGTTTTGGCAATCTTTTGAAACTGTTCTGTCACGTCTGAGACGTAGAATTGGCAAGTCCCGTTTTTCTTGAGCCTGCTGTCAACATCGGGATTGTGGTGGAGAAAGTCCGTGACTGAATCAGAAAGTGCTTCTGATGAATCTATAACTTTAACACGTTTGCCAATTTTTGCCTGAATGATTTCCTTCAGAAGGGGATAGTGCGTACAGCCCAGGATTAGGGTGTCGATCTGTTTGACTTTGAGAGGGTGGAGGTACTTCTTGACAATCTTTCTGGTTTCTGCCTTCTTGAGCCAGCCCTCCTCTACCAAGGGCACCAGCAGGGGACAGGGTTGTCCGTAGACCTTCATGTCTGGCCGAAGCGCCTTGATCTTGTCTTCATAAACCCCGCTGTTCACAGTGGCTCTGGTTCCGATGACTCCCACCCGCTTCCTTTTGGGGTCTATAACTGCCATCTTGACTGCGGGTGATGTGACCTCAAGGATGGGCACATCAAACCGCTCCTTCAGGGTATCGGTGGCTATACTGGAGGCTGTGTTACATGCTACGACCAGCATCTGAGCCCCTTTCTGGAGAAGCAACTCTGCGTCCTCGACAGCATACCGGATGACGGTTTCCCGGCTCTTTGTGCCGTAAGGGGTGCGCGCCGTGTCCCCAAAATAGAGGATATCGTAGTCGGGCAAATGACGCTTTAGGGCCTTGACCACGGTTAGACCACCAATACCGGAATCAAACACGCCGATCAAGAGGGGCTCCTTCAAAGCTGGGTGAATAGTTGAGACGTCGATCGGTTAAGTAGTCTGGTTGAAAACCACTCAACTACTCGACCACTTAACTCCCTAACTGTGAATGGCAGGAACGATGTACAACTCAAAAGATCATCCATAATCGTGTATCTTGTCGTATTCCCGAATAACGACCTTCACGCACTCGACAAGATCATCCAGGTTGCCGTTGTCACGAATCCCGGGACACATTGACTTAATGACAGCCCAGTTTGACGTATCCACCAAAATACTTTCAATAAAGGGCCAGATCTTACACATGTGAGGTTTAACTTCGTGGATGGTGCACAGCTCGTCCCAGAAGATGCAATGCCCTGATTCTGCAGTTTTGATCATAGGCCGCCCCCCTGACCAATCGCAGCAGTCTGAAAGGAAATGCTCTCGATCTATGCGCAGGTAATTTGAGATGCGCTTGGCTTCATGATTATCTACAAAGGCACCTCCATACCCCTTGCAGCACTCGCCACATTTCTGGCATTCAAAGAAGTCCGAAGGTTTTGGCACCTCAGATACTTTCCCTTCTTTCCATGGCACGCCTCAGCGTGACTTCGTCGAGGTATTTCAGGTCACCCCCCACCGGGACACCCGTGGCTATTCGAGTTATCCGTACAGGATATCCCTTCAATACCTGAGCCAAATATGATGCTGTTGCTTCTCCCTCCACATTAGTGTTGGTGGCGAGGGCCACTTCTTTAATCTCATCCAGCTTGATGCGGTCAATGAGTTCCTTGATCCTCAAGTCATCCGGTCCGATGCCGCTCATCGGAGAGAGGGTTCCGTGCAGCACGTGGTACAATCCTTTAAACGCACCTGACTTTTCCAGGGCCACTAAATCGTTGGGCTGTTCAACTACACACAGAATGGTATGGTCCCGACTCCTGTTAAGACAGATCTTGCAAGGGTCGGTCTCACAGAGACCGAAACATTTTGAGCAAAATCGTATCTTCTCTTTAACCTCAAGAATGTTCCGGGATAGCGCCTTTGCATCTTCATCTGATGAGCGAAGGATGTACAGGGCCAGACGTGCTGCGGTCTTTTCGCCGATACCGGGAAGCTTTGACAGTTGTTTAATCAGGCTCACGAGGGATCGGGGATAGAACTCCATTGTCATGTCATCCCTGGGATCTTGAAGCCGCCAGTGAGTTTTGTCATCTCTTCTGAAACCAGCTCTTGTGCTTTTTTCAGCACATCATTGACTGCAGCCACAATCAGGTCTTCGAGCATCTGCACATCATTTGGATCCACCACTTCGGGGTCTATCTTGATGGACAACAACTCCTGTTTGCCGTTGGCAACAGCCTTGACCATACCGCCGCCGACTGTGGTCTCCACTGTCCTGTCAGCCAGCTCTTCCTGGAGTTTAAAGATCTTGGACTGCAGTTTTTGTGCTTGTTTCATCATGTTACCCATGCCGTTAGCCATGTCCTACCTCCCTGTTTGCTGCCGGTCACCATAAATAGTCGTATAAGCCGATGGGAACTCTCGTACAGTTATTCATCATTACTCCAGTTCTCTCATTTCTACAGAATCTTGACGTCTACTACCCTTCCCCGAAATACCTCAAGGGCATCCGTCACAAGAGGATGATCCAGCGCCTCCTTCCTCAGACGCCTTTCCCTGTCGCTTTCCTTACGCTGACCCTTTTGTGGGGCAACTTTACCGGATTCAACGATCTTGATTTTCATCTTGCGTCTAAAAAACTGCTCGCAAACCTTCTGCAATGTAGCCACACTCTTTTTGTCCCGAAGTCTAGCCGTGTTAAAGGAGTTTCCGGTCACCGTGATTTCCAGGGAATCATTGCCAATCCTGCTGAGAGTGGCTTTTTCAAGGTTCGGTGCAAGGGCTGGACACTCTTTGCCAAAGACGGCAAGGAGCTGCTGCCAGGTCTGTGCAAGGTTTTTGGATGACGCCGTGTTCTGCTCGGGTTCAGTTGGGTCCTCGGGAGCAAAGGGCGTTTCAGGTTGCAGTTGTTCGCGGACTTCTTTCCCCTGGGGAACAGCATAACCGGTGTCGACCTCTTTAGCGAGGTGGTCCAGTTTCTTGATGATTTCATCAAACGATACAACAGGCTCCAACTGGGCAAGCTTCATGAAGAGCATCTCCATGGCCAGCTTGGGTTGGGGAGAAAGCCTTATGCCCACCTCTGCCTGGAACAGGGTGGTGAAGATCTGGTTGAGGGATTCAAAAGAGATGTTTTCAACCTGCTGCTTCATGAATGTCAGTTCGTGTGCAGGTACATCGACCAGGGTGCCGACATCGCTGCCCATCTTGATAACGAGAAGATGCCTGAAGTGCTCCACTATCTGCATTGTAAGCCGCTTCAAGTCGTGGCCATAGTTGTAAACTCCATCAAGCAGGCTGAGGGCCTTTACCACATCGCCGGCAAGCAATGCGGAAGAGAGGTCAAATATCACCTTTCGATCTACTACACCAAGAATATCGAGTACCTGATCGTCAGTAGCAGCCTCTTCAGAATAGGCCATGACCTGGTCGAGAAGGGTGAGGGCATCACGCATGCTCCCGTCAGCTTCCCTGGCCAGAAGCCGTAGGCTGTCCTCACTGATTTCAAGGGATGTTTCCTTACAGATAGCTTCCAGCTGTTTCAGTGTGTCTGCAAGGCCGATGCGCTTGAAGTCGTGTCTTTGACATCGCGACAATATGGTGACGGGAATCTTATGGGCTTCAGTGGTGGCAAAGATGAAAAGGACATGAGCTGGCGGCTCCTCCAGGGTCTTGAGAAGGGCATTGAACGCCTCCTTCGTGAGCATGTGGACTTCGTCGATAATATAGATCTTGTACCGGCCGAGGCCGGGCATGTATTTCACATTTTCTCGAAGCTCGCGCATCTCGTCAATGCCTCTGTTGGAGGCGCCGTCGATTTCAAATACATCAACCGCAAAGCCGTCGGTTATTTCCCTGCACGATGTGCATACATTGCACGGGGTGGAAGAGGGGCCCTCCTTACAGTTCATTGCCTTGGCTAGTATGCGGGCAACCGAAGTCTTGCCGATACCTCTGGGACCGGCAAAAAGTAAGGCATGAGCAACCCTGTTAGCTCGGATGGCATTCTTGAGGGTCTGGGTTATGTGAGCCTGACCAATAACTTCTTCAAAGGTTTGGGGGCGATATTTTCGTGCCAGTACGAGATATGACATTATGGAAAAGTTCCTTTCACCATTGGCTTTTGGCTATGGGCCAGTGGATAAATGAACGCAGTAAAGATATTTCTGATAACAGACTTGTCCTAAGTGTGCGTGGTTTAACAAATGTGAAGGACTATGCTCCAGGTTACACGTTATAGGTTATAGGTAAAATTTGATAACGTCAAATTTTCTGGCGGAGAGAGAGGGATTCGAACCCTCGGTACCGCTTTTGGCAGTACACACGATTTCCAGTCGTGCGCCTTCAGCCAGCTCGGCCATCTCTCCGGGACCCCGCTTCCCACGGGTACGATAAGCTTGTAACTCTTAACCCTTAACCTCCGGGGATCTCAAGGACTGGTTATAGGTTAAGAGTCCTTAGTAGCACCTTTAATGAAAGTGCCCTGGCGGAGAGGGTGGGATTCGAACCCACGATCCCGATTCATCGGGATACCGCTTTTCGAGAGCGGGGCCTTCAGCCACTCGGCAACCTCTCCGGGATTCCACCAAGGCGGTATACTATTAACCTGCAACTTGAAACTATCAGATTCTCTGCTGTCGTTGAGTTATGCGGTAATGGTTTAATAACCCTTTTGACGTAGGGTGTCAATATGCGGAGTGTCCGTCGCCCGTTGCGTGAAGTCCTTTGGTCCTATGTCATAAGGCACATGGCTGAATCAGGAGAAATGCCATGATTGTTGGTTGTATACAGTTGCATTGACAGCCTTTTTCGATCTTTTCTACGGACTACTGGCAACTGCCCACTGACATGAAGTCCGCATACTACATGCCTCCCATTTAGACCTTGCAGGAGTCTTCTCTTTCTAGTATTCGTGGGAAGCTTGGCGAACAACGCAAGGATAAGAGAATGAGAGAAGTCGCTGTTGTCGGAGCAGGGATCACCGAGTGCAAAGGACGATGGGTGGAGCGCACCTATTATGGACTGTCCCAAATGGCGGTCAAAACAGCCCTGAAGGATGCCTGCATCTCAGTGAAGGATGTGGATGCCGTCGTGTATGGTATCTACAACGATATCTTTGAGCTTTCCGCCATTCCGGAACACCCCCTTCAGGGGATCATCGGCATGGCCAACAAGCCCGGATTGCGCGTTACCACTGGTGGGGCTACCGGATCCTATGCAATGCTTACGGGCTATTCCTTGGTTGCCAGCGGCTTGTACGACGTGGTGATGTGCCTGGGTGTGGAAAAAGCCACGGATTGTTTTGATTTTACCTCCCAAACCTCAACTCCTGAGGTCATCAAGACAATCGGCTGGTCTGGTGACACGTTTTATGAACGGGAACTCGGCTGGACCGCATCAGACAGCTACGCAGAAGTGGTATTGGCCTACATGGATGAATATCCAGAGGACCTTGAAGATGAGGTGTCCGCCAAGATTACGGAGATCCTGTGTGATCAGGCCCAGAACAATCCCTTTGCGCAGCGCCGTGGTGAGCGGGTGACCGCAGAAATGGCCATGAATTCTCGGTATCATGTATACCCCTTTAAACTACTTGAGACCTGCGTCTATACGGAGGGTGCAGGGGTGGTTATTTTTGCCTCCAAGGACAAGGCAAAGGCCATGTGCAAGAATGCGGGGGTACCTCCCATTTGGATAACCGGTCTTGGGGCAAGTAATGAGCACCATGTGGCCGGTAAAGACCTTCGACACAAGCTGATGCACCGGATCATGTCGGACAATATTGCAGCCCGTGCGGCTTACAAAATGGCCGGTATTAAGGATCCAATCAAGGAGATTCAGGTGATCGAACTACACGACGCCTTTATTAAACAGCTCCAGATCACCATGGCCGAGATGGGCTTTACGGAACTGGGCAGGTCAGATGACCTCATCAATGAGGGTCTGATGACCCCTGGAGGTCCGATCCTGGTTAACCCGAGCGGCGGGCTCACCTATGGTGGGCACTTTGTGGGCGGGTCCAACATGTTTTCCTGCTGGAGTGCCCGGCGAGAGCTTATCCAACGGGGGCTGCATCGCGGCCTTATCCACGGCACAGGTTCCACCATAGCCCAGTATGGGTGCGTAATGATCATCGAGAGGAGGTCTTAAGATGGCCAAAGAGAAAGTTATTCCGGTGCATATGATTCCGGATGTTGGGTCAGAGGTGATTGAGGTAGGCAACGAGCGTTTTCTTCAGACCAACGAGGCCATGTTTACTTTCTATAAACGCACCAAGGGTGAACACTCTCCGTATTTCCTCGCCTTGAAGGAACAAAAGACCATTTTGGGTGGAAGGTGTCCAGAATGCAAGATTGTTAGGGTACCTCCTTTTGAGCTCGACTGTCCCGAGTGCGACTTTGCAGAGCTTGAGCTGATTAAGATGCCTGACACAGGGGTCTTGAACAGTACCCCCCCGATTACCTATTTTGCTCATTCGCTGTTACAGCATCAGGTTCCTTTTGGACGCGGGCGCGTCTTACTAAAAGGTGCAGACACTGCACTTCCCATCAACGTTTACACCACCAAAGGAGTGCTCACTCCCAGAATATTTAAGAGAGGGACTCCGGTGAAGGTTGTCTTTCGGGACAAGCGGGTGGGCAAACCGACCGACATCTTTGCTGTACCAGTCAGTGAACTCAAGGCTGCCCAGCGCAAGAAAAGGGGGTTGCTCGAGAGCGAACTCGATTGGACGAGTGCCAAGACGCCCACGGTCCCCAAACCGACAAAGAGAGCTAAAGAGGACCTGAGTGTTGTTATGGACCAGCTCCAAGACCTTGGGCGCAAGGCAGCGAAAAGTACCAGGGCTCAAAATGATCTTGCTGGATGGAAGCGCACCATACAAGTCAAGACGGGCGGAGGGCCTTTCGTCATTCAGATCGCCCGCAAGAGGCTGAAATTTCAAGAGGGTACAGCCAAGAAAACAGACTTTGTCATGACGGTAAAGGATCCCAGGTTGTTTCAGGATTGGATGAATTTCAAGGACTCGCTGACCAATGCCATCATTGCCGAAAAGCTTTGGATCAGCAAGAATGCAGAATTCACCACCATATTCAAGCTGGACCGCATTCCTCGATCCGTTAGGAGAAGCAAAAGCTGAGTACATAAACCTGACAGATTAGGAGAACCTATATATGGCCAGAATACGCCCCTTTAGAGGGGTCCTATATAACCAAGAGAAAGTGCCTGACCTTAAGGCTGTGGTCACGCCGCCGCACGACGTTATTTCAGCAGAGGAGCAACAAGAGTACTACACTGCACACCCTCAGAATATGATTCGCTTGATCCTGGGTAAGGTCTCCCCGGAGGATACCGAGCATAATAATCGTTATACCCGAGCAGCACAATCCTTCCGCGGTTGGCTTGAGGAAGGGATACTGACACAGGATCAAGACCCTGCCTTCTATGTGACCGAGATCGACTTCAGGATGGATGAGGCGGTTCATACCCGGTTAGGTTTCATTTCACTAGTGGGACTGGAAAGGTTTGAAGAGGGGATCATACGTCCTCACGAGAAGACCTTTTCAGCCACCAACGTGGACAGGCTTAAGCTTATTGAGGCATCCCGGGCTAATCTCAGCCCAATATTTTCGATATTTTCAGATCGTGACAACGAGATCCTTGGGTCACTCCGGGCTGCCATTGAATCATTTCCCCCAGACCTTGACTTTGAAGACCTTAAGGGGTATCGCCATCGGCTTTGGCGGGTAACGGATCACAAGATCCACAAAGAAATTGGGCAGAGGTTGGCTGATCGCCCTGTGTACATTGCCGACGGACATCATCGATATTGGACCGCGCTCCAGTACCGGGATCGGATGAAGTCCCAACAGCCGACATTAGCTCCGGATGATCCGTGCAATTTTGTGATGATGTATCTGACCAGCATGCAGGACCCCGGCCTTGCCCTCCGCCCGGTTCATCGCGTTGTCTGTGATGTAAAGAAGCAGGCTGTTGAGGACTTTGTTGATAAAGCCAGTGCGTATTTTGATATTGAGACACTTGACATTGGTCATATGGATCGCAAGCAGATTGATAAAGCCTCTTTGAAAAAAGCAATGACTATCGGCAACAGCACTGTCATTGGGGTTGCCTTGTGGAACGACAAGGCCTTTCACGTTCTTCGGATGAAAGAGAGGGTGACGGATGATGTACGTGGTCAAGAAATCCCGGAACCCCTTAGAAGGCTTGACGTCACTATAGTCACAAAGCTGGTCCTTGAGGATATCCTTGGCCTGAATGGACCCGCCTTGGATGACGAGCGGTCCATCCTCTATCCCAGCACAGTCGACGAGGCTCTGGATGCAGTTTATGGAGGAGGGTGCTCCATGGCCCTTATTCTCAATCCCACCAGGCTCAATGAGCTCCAGGAGGTCTCGGATGCCGGCCTCATCATGCCCAGGAAATCGACCTATTTCTATCCCAAGGTCATGACCGGCCTTGTCATTAATAAGATTGGCGATTGACGATTGGCTGTCGACAAGTGAGCTATAGTGTCTATAGCGGTTGTCAAAAATATGTTCCGTTTTGAACCATTTATAAGGAGCTGGAAGGGAGTATCTCTTTTTGAAGTCAGGTCACTGAATATTTCCTGACAGGTCCCACAACGGCACTGTC
>SDBT01021330.1_pt1 | contig 10129 bp, 7 predicted proteins | sample 2277101 | NCBI WGS metagenome assembly SDBT01 (sample SAMN10404973, study PRJNA504765) | marine sediment metagenome | isolation source: marine sediment core GS10_PC15, 103 cmbsf | place: Arctic Ocean: Southern Knipovich Ridge | collected 2010
CCGGGCGCTTGCCCGTGAGCGCGCAGCAGTGAGACGTGCACGCCAGGATACTGAATACGTGAGAAAATTCGCAGAGCTGATACGCGAAGGTTATCCAAGTTGTCCCCCCTCGGAAGAAAATATAATCGCCGAACATGCTTGCGAGAAGTATTCCGGAAGGGTAGGCAGATCGGGGTCCGCAAAGCTGTTTGATCCCGGGATGATCAATCTTGCCGTCTGGGCTCATATTCGGCATCAGTATACAAAGTATGATTTGTTACTAGGTCAGGGCTGGCCGCGAGAGGATGCAAGGAAAGCCGTCGTGGCGGTGGTAGAAGAAGTCCTTGCCAAATGGTCCTTTTGAGTCTGGCGTAGTGTGAGGCTCTCGCCTGGTCCAAATATCAGCCACCGGGTAAAATAAGCGCTGTGGGGGCAGATGCCCCTGGCTTGTGAGAGTCAATAGCGATTACCCATTTCAGGTTAGAAAATATGGGTGCAGAATTAGTGTCCGGTTTGAACGGGCAATTGCCCTCAAGGTGCTGTAGGCGAAGCTGCTATTGCCTCAGCCTCATTCGTCCACTCAATGCTATATTGCCCTAAACCTGCATTTCAGACCGGAGCCTTATCACAAGGTGCGCCCACTCCTCTTCCATCGCAGTAACATAATATCTTTATACGGGGACACCAAAAAGGGGATGCTAGACTTGGAGGTTAACCTCCTTTAGTAATCGTTCTACAGGTTAAGTGGTTCCGTCCAGAGCAGTACCGTGCATAGTTCCAAGAAATGAGTAATGATTCGCCCGTGGTTATTTGCTCATCCTACCTCGCCGAATTCAAATTCATTTGCTTACATATCGCTTACACGAAAAATTATACTCGCATATATTACAAAGCAAAAACGGCCCATAAGGACCGTTTTCTCGACGAGTGCCACGGAGAAGACTCGAACTTCCACGGGATTTCTCCCACTGGATCCTAACTCCAGTATTGTTGGCGAAGGAGTGACCGGCGGGTGGATATCTTCGTTCAAAATAATATTTGATCGAGAGCAAATCTTGGGATTTTAGTTCAAAGCAAAGATTCAAAACTTGTCCCGTTTGAACGGGCAGTTGCCCCGGCACCTGTACAAAACGCTTTTGCCCACACAGATACCGCCAGATTATCCACAAATATCGAGATGTGAATCGGAGTCCTTGCAGTTATCAGGCGACTAAAATTGTAATAACTTCTTAGAGATGTGAATGGGAGGACGAGTATTTCAAGACTCAAGTCGACCAGACATTAAACATAGCCAAGGCCAAATAATAAATAGATGGAATAAGTAATGCCAAAGTCCAAAAAAATCCCAACCTATGATGAGATTATGTCAGATAGCTATTACGGGGATCTCCCGCTCCTCAATCTGATGGAATCTCCAGATGTGAATTTCCTCGGCAATATACTTGAAATCTTCGAGGAATTTGATATTGAACGAAGCTCGGCAGGTGAACTGGAACTGTCTCTTATGACTCTCATCGGCGAAGCATTTCGCGATCCTGATGAGCGGAGTGATATATCGACGGCAGCAGTTGCAAGACCAAAAAAAGTGTACGCTACTTTTTTGAAGCGGGCGGAAAAAATTAGTGAATTAGCATTTGATGACCCGCGTTTCATGACATTCATGGGATTAACAAAATCTGATCAGGAGAATATTCACGAAAAAGTGAAGTTCCTAAGAGCAAAAGTGAAGGAGCTGAAAGGAATGTCGGGAGGAGGTAGAAAAATGATTAAGAGTCATATACCCACGGTGAGGTACCACTTGAATACCTTGGGATTAGGAACCAATCAGCAAGTTGAATTTCTTATCGAAATCTTTGCGAAATTTAAGCCCATAGGATTATATCGCGACCGAGCAGCAGTCAGTGAAATAATTTATGATTGGTTTGGAGACACACAATCCGATTACCAAAACTTGCTTGCCCAATCGCCCAATTAGCCCTACGGAGCTAATTCTCTGTTTTAACACACAAATTCCCCCAGTAGATTAGATATTCCAAACCAGTCTAAGTTCATTATAATAATAATGACGAGGATGGAATGGATTCTAAAACCTACAGTACAAAGCAAGTCTTACAGGCACTCAACGTTCCTTATTACGTATTTGAATACTTGATCCGAACTAACCAAGTAAGGCCAGTTTCTGAAGGACGTGCTTCTGGCCGGGAAAGGCGCTTTTCCGAGGAAGAACTAGAGAAGGCTAAGTGCCTTACTCAGCATAGCAGGTCAAACGCTTCGTCCTCACGCGAGGAAGGGCGAAATGATGATTGATAATCTAGCGCAGCTAAATGATAGTGTTGAGGGATCTAGTACAATCCTATCTACCGCACTGGCTTATGCTGAGATGGGCTGGCACGTTCTACCTTCTTATGCACCGCTTGGAAAAGGCTGCTCATGTTTCAGGAAAGGTTGCGAGAGCATTGGGAAACATCCTGTTTTTAAGGGTGGTTGGAAAACAGGTAGTGTTGACCCAATTCAAATTCGAAAGTGGTTTGAGAATGGTTTAGAGAGAAATCTCGCAATCGCGACGGGGGCAATCTCTGGGTTCTTTGTCCTCGATGTAGACGGCCCAGAAGGTGAAATATCGCTACAAAAACTTGAGGCGGAATATGGGGCGCTCCCTGCAACTGCGAGCGTTATAACTGGACGAGGACGGCACCTGTATTTCAAAAGCCCACCAGAGAAGATACTATGCTCTGCCGGGAAGTTAGCCCAGGGCCTCGACGTACGTGGTGATGGCGGAATTATCATCGCGCCGCCAAGTTTACACCAGAATGGACAGCAGTATGCCTGGTCCTAATTTCAATCCGCAGTTGGCCGATGCACCTAATTGGCTCGTCAAAAAACTTCGTAGTAAAAAGGCCAAGAAGGAACTGCGGTCAAATGGGGATTCGATGATTCACGAAGGCCGTCGGAATGATGCGCTCACCATTCTAGCTGGATCAATGCGCCATCGAGGCATGGGTGAACAGGCTATTCTTGCGGCGTTGCTTGAAGAGAATGCGGAAAAATGTGAAGAACCGTTGGATGTTGAAGAAGTTGAAAAAATTGCCCACAGCATCTGCCGTTATGAGCCCGCAAAAATAAGATATGCCAGATCTGATGCAGGAAACGCAGAATTTTTTTCGGATTTCTATTCGGACAAAGTAAGGTATGATCACGAGTCAGGGCGGTGGATGATTTGGAGATTCCATTGGTGGGAGGCTGATACATCAGACATGGTGCTCCAGCTTGCTAAAGCGAGCGCGCGAAAGAGGTTCACTTTATCTAGTGACATTGACAATCTGGTTGAGCGCCAACTGGAGGCGAAGTGGACGATATTCAGTGAGTCAAGGGCAAAAATTGAGTCCATGTTAAAATTGGCGCGCTCTGAATCAAGTATCGCAGTTCCAAGGGGTACTGAGTGGAACGCGGATACGATGTTGGTCGGAGTACTAAACGGCGTTATTGATCTTCGAACTGGATTATTACGCTCTGGAAAACGGTCCGATCTGATATCCAAACATATTTCGCTTAACTACAATCCTAGAGCAAAGTGCCCTCAATGGCTCATTTTTATTTCCGAGATGTTGAATTATAATGCAAAACTTATTCGATTTGTTTGGAAGGCACTCGGGTATTCGCTAACAGGATCAACTGCGGAACAAGTGTTCTTCATACTAGAAGGAAGTGGAGCGAACGGGAAAAGCAAATTCATCAAGGTGGTTTGTGAAATCTTTGGTGACTATGCGTCCATTGCGCCTTTTTCGCTTCTCACTCAGCAACGGAATTCTCAGACAAACGATATCGCGGCACTGGTCGGTAAACGTATAGTATTTTCGAGTGAAACCAGGAAAGATACCGTATTTGATGAAGCACGCGTTAAAATGCTGTCCGGGTCTGATTCAGTTACTGCCAGATTTCTCTATCATGAAAATTCCACTTATACTCCTCAGCTAAAACTGTGGTTGGCCCTAAATCATTTACCTCAAGTTAAAGATATCTCACATGCTTTTTGGCGACGTGTGGTGCGAATACATCTCGATGCTCGATTCGAGGGGGCGTCTGACGATAAACAGATCGAACATAAACTCCTCACTGAAGGAGAAGGAATTCTTGCTTATTTTGTCAAGGGTGCGCGTCTATATCAAAAAGACGGCCTCAATCCACCTAATGTCGTTCTCATGGCCACACAACGCTATCAAGCTCAATCCGATCCACTTTGTGAGTTTATCGCCGATTGTTGTACTCTTGGCCCAGGTCAAACAGTTGGGGCAGGCCATTTTTTTAATGAGTATGAATCATGGGCGACAAAGAATGGGGTTGTGGATACTTTGAGTAGCGTTGTCTTCGGCAATAAGATGTCCGCGCGATATATGAGAAAAAGATCTAGACCTGGTCTCTTTTATTATGGAATTGGGTTAGTTAAGATTATTCCAGTGCAGGGTGTGTAGGGTTAACCATGCATTTCTATATTATTCTATATTTATTTCATACAAGGGGAGTTAGTAAATATCCATGCACTACCCTACACTCCCGAGGGAACCAGCTATCCTATCCCTACACTACGGAAGCGGTTTCTCACCTATCGCATGATACTTTTCGATTGATGAGAGGGCAGTCTAGGTAGATCCGAATGAAAACTGCCAAATCAAATAAGACTAGGACTCTTAAGGCATCTCCACAAGAGCGCAAATTGATAGTTGAAGCACTTGCTCGTTTAATTGTTGATCAAGCTCGTCGAGAAGCAAAAAAGGCTGGAAATTAATTTTGTTTTACACAGCGCTAGGCCAGTATCGTACTAACTTTGAGAGTTCGAAGCATCAATTCCAGGTAACAAGATAATGAGGGATTTTAATGCATAAAGCCGTCGCATTCTGCAGGCGATCAACCGAAATGCAGACAATGAGCCTAGCTGATCAGAAAACACTGCTTACCAATTGGATTAAATCAGCTCAAATTATCCAGGATTTAAAGATTGATCCAAACAAGACCGAGTTCATAGAATTTACCGGCACCGGCACGAAAATCGGTGCTGCCTTCGAGGATATTCTCGAACAAGTGCGAACTAGGACAAACGATTTTTCCTTCATTATTGTTGAAAAATTGGACAGGCTGCACGGCAGGATGGGTGACAAATTGCTTCCCTATTTAAGGGAGTTGAAAGATAATGGCGTTTCCGTCATAACCACCGACACTGGGACAATTCGTAATCACTTTGACAATATGGCGGAGAATGTTCATACCTACATAGATTTGGAAGTCGGCCGTGAAGAGTCACGCAAAATGGCAACTCGTGGGATTGACCGTGGCAAAGTTAAAGCAGCCGAGGGTTGGTGGCAGGGAGGTACACCACCACTAGGATACGCTAGGATGGAATATTCATCAGACGGAAAGCAACTTGGGACTCTAAAGCACGGTGAACATTCTCGCGAAGGCAATAGGGTTCGACCGGTGTTAGATGGCGACTCCAAAATTGAGGCCGCCCGTCATGTCTTTAGTAGTTACATAAATGGTGAATCTCTCAGAAACATTGTCGGCTGGCTAAACACGAAAGGATTTACAACTGCGAGGGGGAATAAATGGTCTCGAACTGTTCTGAAGAACATGCTAAATAATCCCATTTATAGAGGGGATCACACTTGGGGAAAGAGGAAATCAGGTATATTTAGCCGAGAGGAAAATATTTGGAGAGATCATGGGGCTTCCTGGAGCCATGATGAGAAAAATCGGATTACCCACCATGATGAGAGTTTACGAATTATAAGCGACGAAGTATTTTATGCCGTAAAAACAAAAATGGAGAGCAATACCAGAGAGTATTCGGGTGAAAAACGTCCCGACAAATTTGCTCTGCTGGATAAGCTGGTTTACTGCGAAAATTGCGATAGCAGGTATTATTATAGAGAAGAGCCGCGTGGAAATTATCTCTTAAAGAGATACCGTGATTATGGCAAGAATCGCTCTGTGAACTGCAAGAGGGGAACGATACAAGCATCTATTTTGCACGAATATGCGGAGGAATTAGTCTTCTCGGAAACTTCACCTGAGCTAATCCATGAGGGATTTGATCGAGCCAGAGAGATTATTGTTGCTGAATCAGGATTAGATATTACTCTCGAGAAAAGCTTAAGTCCCGAGATAAATCGCCTAGAGGCACAGGAAAGAAATCTTGTGAAAATATTGAAGGACGCTCCTAACTCCAAAGGATTGATTATCGAACTTCAAAAGGTTTGTGATCAGCTTGAACAACTGAGAAATACCAGGGATCAAATCAATAGAGGTGAAATTGACTCAGATAGCAAAGCCCTAAATCGCTTGGAGAAACAGGCGTTGTCATTTAGAGAAATCTGGATTAGAGGTTCAGCCCAAAATCGGCAACGCGTCGCCAAGGCATTTATCAAGAAAGTTGAAATTTCAACTGATCGCTCGACAGCAACCTGGGATTACCTAGCAATTCCAGCTGCAGTGTGCAGAATTGAGTGCCGGGGAAGGGAATCGAACCCCCACATACTTGCGGAAACTGGATTTTGAATCCAGCGATATACGAGGAGGGAATGGGGGAGTTGTGCAATAAAGTGATGTCCTGTTGTGACTGGTAGTGACTAGTATTGACATGATCATTGTATCAACTATAGTGAGAAAATCACCTTTGGATTATGAGCCCGAAGTCAGTTATTAAACAACAACTACTTACGACTTCGTGGGACCTGTGTGGGACAGAACTTGCAACGGGTGTCATTTTGGCGGTATTAATCGGCTAGGCGGCCGAGTTGAGGACGCACTATAACGGCATCTTGAAACGCTTTAATTGAAGGTTCTTGAGGAGGTTGTGGACAGTCCCCAACCAATGGATTTTCAGTTCATGTACTTCTCGTCATCAGCCTGCCTTACCGATCAATAGCCGGGTGATTTTGTACCATGCCTCCTGATCCTACCAATGCCTCAATCTCAGATAATTTCCTGGGTGCGACTCCCGTTAGGTTCTCGATGCCGTTTTCTGTGATAGCGATCGTATCCTCATAGCGAATGTAGAGGTTTTCTTCTGGTACCCGCAACTGTGGATCGACAGAGAATACCATGCCCGGTACCAACGGTCCTTTGCGGTAATTGCCAACATCATGAACCGCCATACCGACGGAGTGGGAGAGCACGCCTCCGCCAGTCTCTACCATTTTTTCGGCGGCCTTGCGGTACCTTCGTTTCGAGAACTTTGTCTTGTTGAGAATCGGTTCCATTTTAGAGGTCAACTCAGCCATGATTTGCTCTGTAGTCATACCGGGCTTGATAATCGACAGTGTCAAATCGTGGTAGATCAGCACGAAGCCAATCAGCTCCTGCTGCCAATCATTAAACTTGCCACTTACCGGCCACATCCGTCCGATGTCGCTAACATAGTAGTGATAATCGGGGGCATAGTCCATGAGCACGAGATCACCCGATTTCAACTCACTCGTATTCCTGAAGTAATGGCCGTTGATGATATTTTCTGTACCGGCAGCGGTGATAGACCGGTAGGCTTCCTGCCGGGCTCCGTTAACCTGAAAAACGTACCTGCCCACAGCATCCAGTTGATACTCATAGCCCCCTGGCGTTGTGCTTTTCATTGCTTCTATCAAGGCTAAGCCCGAGAGGTTCCCCGCTATACGCAGCAGTTCAATCTCCTTGGGGCTCTTGACAAGGCGCATCTCATCAAGGATGGGTGTCAAATTAATGATCTCCGCGCTTGCGTGCCGCGTCTGGATGAGTTCAAGAAATCGGCCACTCCGGGACATCCGGCCGTCCCAGTGATCCTCTGCGATGGCAGCATTGGCCGCCTTAATCTCCCCTCTGTTCTCCGTATTCTGCTCCCCCGGCGAGAAGGGCACATAGATGATTTGGGCGTCGATAGTCTTGAACTCCCGACTATCCAGGACCGCATCTACTCCCGTGAGTTGCTTAACCAATTGCGCATCGTCGGCAGACAGCACCTTGCCCTCGCTCCGCTCCAGTCGCTCGTTTCTCGCTGGCAGGAACAGGGTGACTTTCCGGCTACTCCCGTCAAGCATTAGATAGGCGAAGGGAGTTTCGATCCCGCTCAGGTAGTAGAAGGTGTTGGTCTGCCGGGGGAACGTGAAGCCTTTTACCTGTGGTGCACCCTGAACGACCGCGACTGCTTCATCCCCGATCTGATCGAAAATCTTATTCCACCGAGCCCGAAAGTCTTCCGGCTGGAAATCACTCTGATAGTGCTGGGCAATGCCTGTAATCGGTAATGATAGCGAAATAATTAGTGCTGACAGAATGCATTTCATATCTATTATCCTATCTAATCCATCTTCGGGATCGATTCAAATCGGTTTATGATTCGGTTATTGTAAATGATAAATAAGGCCAGAGCTATGCCCCATTGCAGTAGGCATGTCATCACACTGAAAGACCTGAATGGATTGTACCATTCACCTGGTGAGTAGACAGTAGCTGACAAGTAAAGCCACCACAGCAGCAATGTGCCAGCCGCCACGGGTACGAAAATCCCTAGGATTTTGTCCCACCAACTGCCTAGGACCCAATCTTGGTCGCTAACTACGGTTAATTCTTCCTCGCGCAAACGGGTAATACCATATCGGAGGACAGCAAATGTAACGAATGCACCCGAGATCATCAGTGCTAGCCCCCACACGAAATCCTGATTTGCCAATAATCCAAGATTAATGGCCGACGGAATTCCCAATAGGTAACTGATCCCGATGACCATTAGTATGGCCGTTGGTCGCTTAATGCCACTGTCAATCAGTACGCGGGTTGGTAGTTCCAGCTGGGCAATTAATGAGGAGAATCCAGCGAATGATAGACCGAGGAAAAACATAACTGCAACAGGTGCGCCTAGAAACATGCGCGCGAACAACTGTGGCATCCAGATAAAGGTCAGACCAGTCGATGCAGGCCCACTCGTCCGCATTATGGCCAGAACTTCCTCTGTGCCGAGCCCCATTTCGGTCCTCAACACCGCGAAGATTGTACCAAATATCATCAATGCTGCCATCAATGATACGGTGTTATTGCCAACAGCGGTGATAACAGCATTTTTTGTGATACCGTGCTTATGTTTCATGTAAGCACCATACGTCAGAAATAGTCCCCAGCCTGCTCCGGTATCCCAGGCATTTTGGGTGAGTGCCTCTAACCATATTTTCGGGTGACTCAGTTGTTGCCAATCGAAGGTAAACAAATAGGCGATACCTTCACCTGCTCCCTGAAGCGTCAATGCCCTCAGCAGGGCCAAGATTAAAATGGTGAGCAAGGCCGGGACCAGAACCTTATTAATGCGTTCGATCGAAGTGATCCCGTTCCAGATAGCTAGCCCACCGAGAAGCATCACCACGGCATGAGTTAGAAGCGGCCAAACAGAGCTTTGGTAAGTCTCCCATATCGACATAGCAGCATCTGTCGAGTTGGGCAGCGAGTGGGTAAGTACATATACAAAATAGTAGATGCACCAGCCGACAATAATAGAATAGAAGAAAGTGATCGCCATGGCGACGAAGGCAACAAAGGAGCCCATCCAGGCTAGTTTTGGGCCTGCAAAGGCAGCAAAGGTACCAACCACTCCCATACGGGCCCTACGTCCCATAGCATACTCGGCGATGATAAGGGGGACAGACCAGAGGAAGAGAAAAATTACCCATGCAACCAGAAATGCGCCTGCCCCTTGGTCGCTCCCGTTTTGGGCCACGATGCGGGGAAACCGCCAGATATTACCCGTTCCAATGGCGATTCCCAGCGCGCTTAAAATCAGTCCTGCTCGGCTCGAAAAACGTTGACCTGCGCTTGAAACCACCTTTGATCTCCTCTCTTAAAATATAAATCGTAATAGTTATGGCGATCAACTTATGAATCGAATCGACGGTCTGCAATAATTGCCTTAATGATGGCATCAATACTCTATTGATTAAAATTTGGGGCAGAATTAGAGTAATGGTGACTAGTGGTGACCAAATTCGGGGAGACCTTCAAAAACAATCAATCCGGACGTACAAGTGGTCCAAACGGTCAAGGGCAGGTCAGAAGGCACACAAAATAGTTAGGGATATTTATGAATATTTACGTTGGAAATCTCGCATACTCAACAACCGAAGATGATCTTCGCACCAGC
>SDBT01021331.1_pt1 | contig 10129 bp, 10 predicted proteins | sample 2277101 | NCBI WGS metagenome assembly SDBT01 (sample SAMN10404973, study PRJNA504765) | marine sediment metagenome | isolation source: marine sediment core GS10_PC15, 103 cmbsf | place: Arctic Ocean: Southern Knipovich Ridge | collected 2010
AATTAAGGGTAAGCATTCGGAAGGTTCATCCGGCTGTCTGTGTTCGGGACATCCTCCGGATGCTGCCAATATGAGTGATTTTTAATCCTGCAATTTTATTGCAAGATTTTCCAGATCTATCGTTTCAGTGACTTGAATGCGCTAGTTATAGTGGTTTCAAATGAAAATATCACACATCGATCCGAATCTTTTCGATGAGAACTTCGCGCTCGAACTCGCTGACTTGATGAAGTCATCTTCGTTCTCCGCGCTTTGTTCTCACCGAAAATTTTTCGTCCGATCTATATCATTTTAGATTTAAACAACTATCACTCAGCTCTTCGAGAGAAGAGCAGTGAGCAAAGGTCTGGTCCAGAAGCTTTTCAAGCTCTTTCTTCTTAAAGACACTCGAAACAAAGACCCCTTTGGCCTGGCTGCCGAGCAGAGCTTTCAATCCCCGAGGCGTATCTTCGAACCCGATGACCTGTTCCTTCTTAACCCCAAATTTTTCGATCGCCAGCTTATAACATTCCGGGCTGGGCTTTGGAGTCGTGTAATCCCCTCGAGTAATCCAGTGAGGAATCGTGTTAAGAACGGGCTGTTGCCCTCGAATAAGCTCGATCTGTTCGATAGGAGAATGGGTAACCACACAACGATTGATCTTAGCCTTTTCGAGCGCCTTGAGAAGCTTTTCGGCCCCCGGCATCAACTTCACTTCTCCAGCCTGAAGCAGCTTATAGTAGGCCCGCTTTTTCTCTACGTAGAGAATATCCCAGCACGGTTCATACCTATGTAGATCGGGAAATTCAGCATAGATTGCCTCTCTAATTCCCGTTGACGAAAACATCGCCGCTTTGCAATAAGTCGACCAGTCCCAGTCGAGTTTAAATCCTCGCCCTTGACACATCTTTTGATAAGCTTTGTAATGGAGCTCTTCGGTGTTGACAAGGAGCCCATCAAAATCGAATAAAAAGAGCTGGTAGTTGTAGATCCATTCCATAATGAAAATTATAGCCTATTCCACCTTTCTCTGCATATTGCTTACGAGCTGCCAAGATAGCGAACATCAAACTCGTCGTCAAAATCTCAAAGGTGAATACATCTACCGCAAGAAAAATGAAATTTTCTTTACTCCCCCTCCCCCTCTGGCGAAACCCCCGCTCCACTACCCATGGCAACGTTCTCTCATAACCAAAGATTTCTTCTGCTGCCGAGGCAATGACCTCAACCCCGTCGTCGTAAAAAAGAGAGATGGCAGAGAGCCGATCTACTTTCGCGACTGCCCCGGCGGAGAGAGACATGGTCTTCCTCTGCATGATGGAGAAGAGTTTGTCTATCCCTGTCTGATTGATCTATTATACTACATCCAAGAGAGGAGTGGCCACAAGGTCTATATCACCACAGGCCATCGCTGTCCCGAGCACAATAGTTACTGCGACCATTCACCAAGCAACTGGGGCTCCAAACACATGCTCGGCGCAGAAGTCGACTTTTATGTTGTCGGGATGGAGCGAGACCCGGAGAAGGTGATCTCCCTAGTCCAGCAGTTCTACTCTGAGACTCCCCCCTACCAAGGCGATAAAGCCTTCGAAGAGTTCTCCCGCTTCCATCGGCAAGGCCTCAATGTCTCAACACCGCCCTGGCACAACAAAGAGATCTTTATCAAGCTCTACCGCAAAGATGAGGGTCGGGATTTTGACAACCAGCACCCCTATCCCTACATTGGCATCCAAGTCCGTTATGATCGAGATCAGAAGAAGCAAGTTGTTTTTGAACAGGGTCAGACCCAGAATTTCCTAAGGAAGTAAAAAAGCCATTTCGCTATGCTGTTTTGAATAATTCAAGCCGATGTGGCGGAATGGTAGACGCGGTAGATTCAAAATCTACTCCGAGCAATCGGGTGTTGGTTCGAATCCAATCATCGGCAATCTTCATCATTATAATCTGCGATAGTCAGAACCTTGTCCCCCTCGGTAGCCGAAACGGCTGCTCTCGGACAATCATCTCTTCGGTCAGCTTCAATCGTGAAACTGACCTCCGGTGATTGTGGTAGCCGAAACGGCGGACGCCCGTTCTCTCCGATCGACTCCAATCATAGAATTGATCTCAGCTATTCTCTTTTTGAGACAGAATGTCGGGCTCTATTTAGACATAAACCTCATATCTCTAGACATCTAAAGCCTGGGTATCCATTAGCTCTTGCGCTTTAATAAAATCCCTTTATTTTGAAAAGAGATTATCATCCGCAATTTATTGTTTGCATATGAATGAAAAACAGCTCCTCACTCTTCTACGAAAAAAGAAAGGCTTTTTTGAAGCTATACTCGAGCTCACGGAATCTGAGACCGATCTTCCTCTCAATGAATGGGTTCCTGTCTTGGAGCAGAAAAGAGTATTTCTCATGTGTATCGATGAAGTGGATGGTCAGCTGCACCCCTTTAAAAAAACACTCCACACCATCTCTGAAGAAATCAAAGCGGAGCTCGATCATATGCGGCACACTGTAAAAAAAATTCTTCTGATTGATGGTTTGAATCAAGAGAAACGGAAAGAGATTATTAAATCATAGATTATGAGCGAGAAGGCACTACAAAAAGCTTTTGCTCTTTTTTCTAAAGAAACCGCCCGTCTAGAAAAATCCTATCACAGTCTCAAAGGGGAATACCAAAAACTCCATGAAAAGCTGGAGTCGATTGTCACCCACATCTCCGAAGGATTGGTCTTTCCGTGCGTCAATCATGCCTTAGGTTTTCTTTCGTAATCGTATTATGAGCGCGTTATCCAAGAACCTGTTGGCAAAGGCGGGGACATGTGATATACTAGGCGCGGAGAGGCGGGATAACGCCGCCGCGTAACGGTTGCTTCGAGCTAATACGCGAGCTAATACGGTCGTTTCGAGCTAATGGAGAGTGAACCCGCATAGATGGAATATGAAATAGTAATCGGCCTCGAGTTTCATACGCAGCTTTCCACTCAATCAAAAATATTCTGCGCCTGCAGCACCAAGTTCGGCGCCGAGCCCAACACGCAGGTCTGCCCCGTGTGCATGGGGTTGCCCGGCGTGCTGCCCGTCCTCAACAAGAAGGTCGTCGAGGACGCGATACTGACCGGCCTTGCGTTCGGCTGCGAAATCGCCCGGGAATGCAAGTTCGCGCGGAAGAATTACTTCTACCCCGACCTGCCGAAGGACTACCAGATCTCGCAATTCGACGACCCGATCGCCGCCGCCGGCTCGCTGGAGATACCCGTCAACGGCGCCACCAAACGCATCCGCATCACGCGCGTCCACATGGAAGAGGACGCCGGCAAGCTGATCCATTCCGAAGGCGGGTCGACCAGCTACGTCGACTTCAACCGCACGGGCGTTCCGCTGCTCGAGATCGTGACCGAGCCCGACATCCGCACGCCCGATGAGGCCTACTCGACGGCGCTCGCGGTCAAGAGCATCCTCGAATACCTCGAGGTCAGCGACTGCAACATGGAGGAGGGTTCGCTGCGTTGCGACGCGAACATCTCGATCCGCCCGAAAGGCCAGGCGGAGTTGGGGGTCAAGGCCGAGGTAAAGAACCTGAACTCGTTCAAGGCGGTCCAAAAGGCGCTCCAATACGAGGCCGACCGCCAGATGAAGGTTCTCTCCGAAGGCGGCACGATCGAGCAGGAGACGCGCCTGTGGGACGAGGACAAGGGCGTCACGCGCTCGATGCGCAGCAAGGAGGAGTCGCACGACTACCGCTACTTCCCCGATCCCGACCTCATCCCGCTGATCGTCGACGACACGTGGATCGAGGAAATGCGCGCGCAACTGCCCGAGCTTCCGGCGCAGCGCAAGAAACGTTTCGAGGAGCAGTACGGTCTGTCGGAATACGACGCCGGCGTGCTGATCGCGTCGAAGCACACGGCCGAGTTCTTCGAGAAGGCGGCCGGACTCCATGCGGACGCGAAGGCCGTCGCCAACTGGGTCATGGGTGATTTGCAGCGCCACCTGAACGAGCATGACATCGAGATTACCGATTGCAAGATAACGCCCGAGAGCTTTGCCGAGATGCTCGGGCTCATCGAAGACGGCACGATCAGCGGAAAGATCGCCAAGGAAGTTTTCGCCGAGATGTTCGAGACTGGCGAGAGCCCGAAAGCCGTCGTCGAGGCCAGGGGGCTTGTCCAGATCACCGACGAATCCGCCCTTGCCGAGCTGGTCGATAAAATCATCGCCGACAATCCCGGCCCCGTCGCCGATTTCCTCGGCGGAAACGAACGAACGTTCGGTTTCTTGATGGGGCAGGCGATGAAGGCGAGCAAAGGCAAGGCGAACCCCAAGCTCGTGCAAGAATTCCTGCGCGAGCGGTTGAAAGAGCAATCCGGATAACTCATACGCCGCCCTCCTTCCAGGGCGGCGACGGGAGAACCATTATTACACCGTTAACGCTGGCGAAAAAGGCGGCCCGCATCGCCGACGACATGAAGGGCGAGAGGGTAACGCTTCTCGACCTTCGCAAGCTCACCATCATCACGGATTTCTTCATGATCTGTGGCAGCCTGTCGACGGTCGGGGTCAAGGCCATCGCCGAGGAGATTCTTCACGCGCTCAAGAAGGAGGGTTTTGCGCCGAGTCACATCGAGGGTCTGACCGAGGGCACCTGGGTGCTGATCGACTACGGTGACATAATCGTTCACGTCTTCCATGAGCAGATCCGCGAGTTCTTCGACCTCGAATCGCTTTGGGGCGACGCCCTCCAGAGAGACTTCAGGCCCAAGCCGCGCAAGACCGCGAAGAAGAAAAGCAAGAAATGATGCGGCCAAATTGATTTTGACGCCGCCGCCGATTTGATTATAATGATGCGGCCGAATTGTTTTTAGTAGGGGCGCAGCATGCTGCGCCCTGCAATTGCAGCAGTAGTGCAGATTCCGGCGGGCGCAGCATGCTGCGGCCCTACGAAGGAAGCGACAAAATGAAGCACGATGAAAACGCCGGCGCCGAGCTTTTGGAAGTCATAGGGCTGGCGAAAAAGTTTCTTGAGCAGGAGAAAAAACGCGGACTCGAGATCGTCAGGATGAAGCCCGAGACGTGGCTGGCCGTCGAAGACGCCGCCCGGTCCCCGGCTGAAGCCGCCGCCGCGGCGAGCGGAAAGGATCGCGACGAGGCGCTCGAATCACTTAGGCCCGCCGTCGAAGGCTGCACGACATGCGCCCTCGCCTCCACGCGAACGAACGTCGTGTTCGGACAGGGGAATCCAAATGCAAAGCTCGTGTTCGTCGGCGAGGCGCCCGGCGCGGACGAGGACGCCCAGGGCCTCGCATTCATTGGTCGGGCCGGAAAACTGCTCACGAAGATAATCGAGGCGATCGACCTGAAGCGCAGCGACGTCTTCATCTGCAACATTCTCAAATGCCGCCCGCCAAACAACAGGACGCCCACCACGCAGGAAGTCGAATGCTGCATTCCTTACCTGCGCGAGCAACTGGGGATAATCAATCCCGCAATCATCTGCGCCCTCGGCAACAGCGCCGCTCAGACGCTGCTCGAGACCAAGTCCCCCATGAACCGCATGCGCGGCCGCTTCCACGAATTCGAGGGCGCGCGCCTCATGCCGACTTACCATCCCGCCGCCCTGCTGCGCAATCCCCAATACAAACGGCCCACATGGGAAGACATGCAGATGATCCAGAAAGAGCTAAAGAAGCTCTAGTTGGCCCCTGCCTCCAGATTGTCCGTATTGCAGGACCCGGCCGGGAATTCTCCTCCTATCGCGCGCTTTGACAATCCTCTGTGCGATATCATATACTCCGGCAAGATGGCGTATACGGTATTTTATCCTTCCACTGTGACTTCTCTGACAATATGAATGGAGGAACAATATGAGTGACAACGGTCCTTTCGTTGTGGAAAAAGACGGACACATCGCGTGGCTGGTGTTCAACCGGCCGGAGAAACGAAATACGATGACGACGGACTTCTTTCAGGGGTTATTGAAGCTGTTCCCCGAATTCGACGCCGACCCCGAGGTGCGCGTGGTCGTGATCAGGGCCGAGGGCAAGAGCTTCTGCGCCGGGCTCGACCTTGTCGAAGCCGGCGCCATGTTCACTCCCAATCCCGGCGTTGACGTTCGCGAGGAGAACCGCAGGCACATTATGCTGGCGCAGGAGAGCATGAGCGTCATCGAAAAATGCCGCAAGCCTGTCATCGCCGCGATACACAGCCACTGCATCGGCGGCGGGGTCGACATGATCAGCGCGTGCGATATTCGCATGGCGTCCGAGGACGCCGTCTTCTCGGTGCGGGAAACCAGGATGGCGCTCGTGGCGGATCTCGGCACGCTCCAGCGGCTGCCCCACATCATCGGCCACGGCTATTTTCGGGAGCTTGCCTTCACGGGCAGAGATTTCACCGCCGCCGAGGCTTTGAAGATGGGACTCGTCACGCACGTGTGCAAGGATAAGGAGAGCCTTCTCGAAGAGGCCGGAAAACTCGCGGCCGAGATAGCCGCTTGCTCGCCCGTGGCCGTGCAGGGCACAAAGGACGCCATCATCTACAGCCGCGACAACGGCGTATATCCCGGCCTGGCCTACTCGGCGCAGAAAAACGCGACGCTCTTGCCGTGCGACGACCTGACGGAAGCGTTCGCGGCCTTCATGGAAAAGCGCCCGCCCGATTACAAAGGGAAATGACGGGACATATGGGGCAGAGTCTGTCCGATACTCGGCGCCGCGGCAGGACGGCACAGTTGCTGCAGGAATGAATCAGCGCCTACAACTAATTGGCGAATCGGCGACCTGCAGGTCCGAACTCATTCGATCGGGACCGGCTGATCACACGGGATTCTCTTTGGCGGCGGGCTCGCCGTCGAGCAGGAACACCGGCCTGGCAAGAACCAGCAAAATCCCCGCAATGAGAATCCCGACGGCGAACACCGAGAACGCGACAACGTAGTTCCCATACAGACTGTAAAGACGACCGCCGACCACCTGCCCCAGCGCCATCCCGATCGTGTATGGAATTCCGATCGCGCCCATGATCTTTCCGAACGATTTCACGCCGAACGTCTCGCTGATCAGCAGTGGGGCCATGACGGCGTTGCACCCCAGGAACAGCCCATACAAGACTGCGAGCTGAACGACGGCCGCGCCCAGCGGAATCACGCCGAGAGCGAACAGCACGAGCAGCAGGACGCTCACCGTGCGAGCTATGTCGGCGCCAAAGGCGAAATAACGCTTTTGTCGTTTTTCCGAAAGGTATCCGAACAAAACACGCCCGGCGATACTGACGCCCATCGTCGCGCTCCACGCGAGAGCCGCATTTCCCCGCGTCAGCCCCGATTCCGATAGAGACAAGATTATGTGGAAACCGAATCCCCCGCCCGCGAACACGCCGAAGAAGGTCGCGCCGAGAATCAACCAGAAGCTCGAGGTCCTGAACGCTTCGCGCAACTCGTAGCCGGACTCCTCCGGTGGGCTCGGGGCTTCGGCCTCCGGTGTTCCGGCCTCGGAAGCTGGATCGGACGCCCCGTCGACCCGCAGCCCCCTCGAAGCCGGCGATGAACGAATCAGGAAGACAACGGACGGCAGCAAGACGACGGCGACGATAATTCCCAGCACGCTATAAGCATCGCGCCAACCCAGCGTCTCGACCAGCCGATTCATTATCGGCAGACACACCACGACTCCGAGGCCGGCTCCCATGGAGACGATACCCATGGCGCGCCCGCGCTTTTTTGCAAACCATAGGGAAACGAGAGTCTGTGTGGGCAGGATGGTCGTCATCGCCAGTCCGGCCCCAAAGAATAGAAACAGGAAATACATCTGATTGATGGAAGCGACCTTGCCGAGCAAAAGGAAGCTGCCCGTGATTAGTATAGCGCCCGGAATCATCACGGCCCGCGCGCCGAAGCGGTCGACGGCGTAACCGACGGCGGGCGTCGCGAAACCCGCGGCGAGAGCCATGATGGCCCCGGCAATGGAAAGCTTGTCCACTCCCCACGACGTGTCAGCGGCGATGGGACCAAGAAATACCGGCAAGGACTGAAACCCGATCCCGACACATACGAAAAGCGTCAGAAATGAGGCCAACACCACCCACCAGCCGTAAAAGATATTTTTCATCAAGCTTAATCCTTAAATCATTCCCGAGACGCAAAGCCGGATTCGATGAGAAAAGTCGGATAGCTTCACCCTGTATCCTGCTCGAAAGCGACGCGGGTCTTATCGAGAAACAGCGGCCGTGCAAAGCTGATAGAGATTCCCGCGCATATGAATAAAATGGCGAAGATAGCGAAGACGGCATTATAGTTACCCATCATAACGTATAGGCGTCCTCCCGCAACCTGGCCGAGAGCCATCCCAGCCGTAAACGGGACGCCGAGAACCCCCATAATCTTTCCGAAAGATTTCACGCCGAACGTCTCACCGACGATCAGCGGATTCATCACGGCATTACAGCCGTTGCCAAGGCCATACAATAGCGCAAGCTGTACCACCGCCACGGCGACAGGCACCATGTTGAGCGCAAACAGCACCAGGATCAACAGGGTCAGCGCTCGAATCGAATTCGCGACCGCCGCGAAGTAGCGCTTCTGATACTGCTCCGAGATCCATCCGAAGAAGAACCTGCCGACGATGCTGACTCCCATGGTGAAACTCCATACCAATCCGGCCCTCGTCGCCGACATATCCAAATCCCTGAGAAAAGCGATGAGGTGCAGCCCGAATCCGGAGGATGGAACCGCGACAAAAAAAGTCGCGCATGCGATAAACCAGAAGCTCGGTGTTCGGAACGCCTCCTTTAACAAAAGACCGGTTTCCCCGGGCGCCGCGGCGTCATCTGCATCGCGAGATCCGTTTTCGTTCGGGGAATCGTTACCGCCCTCGACGGCCAGCCCCAGCGTAGCGGGTGAAGCTCGAACAATGAAAACAATGAGCGGTAGCGATACGACAGCGATGGCCACGCCCAAAGTCCTGTATGCGCTTCGCCATCCGAACTCCTCGACCAAATGAGTGGAGACGGGAATCCAGATGACGGTCCCGAGCCCGATGGCGACTGAGATGAGACCCATCGCCCGCCCCCTCTTTCTGTCAAACCATCTGGAAACGAGCGTCTGAGCAGGAAGAATCGTCGTTGCCGCCATCCCTATGCCGACTCCAAAATACAGCATATAGAGCTGATATTTGGTCTCGACGCCGCCAAGAAGCAGGAAGCTGAGGGACAAGATGACGGCTCCCGGGATCATGGCCACCCGGGGGCCGAAGCGGTCGATTACATACCCGACCAGGGGCGCACAAAAAAGCGCCGCAAGGGCCGATATGCCCCCGGCTATGGACAGGACATAGCGATCCCAGGAAGTGTCTTGCTCGATGAATTTCAGGAAGACGGCCAGGGTTGAGAAACCTATTCCCGCACAGACGAAAAGAGTCCAGAAAGAGGCGAAGACAATCCACCAGCCATAGTATATTTTCTTCGGCAAACTTCCCCCCAATCACGGCACGGTCCGAAACCTCGAATGAACCGGAGTCGGCGGTACCAGACTATAAGAAACCGGCCCTTAAGTCAATGGCCGGGCGGCGCCGATTGACGCCTTTGACGGCGCGTGCTACAATAAAAAACCGATATGGCCGATCCGAGCCCAACCACCGACAAGACTTCCCTGCGAACACTGATCGCGCTCGCGTTGTTTCCCGCGCTGCTCTACGCCAATACGCTCGGGAACTCGTTTCAGTACGACGATCTCCCGCTCATTGTCGGCAACGAATACGTTCACGATCTCTCGAACGTCGGCCGATTCTTCGTCTCGCCGCGGCTCATAGGCGACATTCCGCTCAGCGGCTACAGGCCGATTACGATGACGACGTTCGCCCTGAACTATGCGTTCGGCGGCGACAGCCCACTCGGCTATCACGCATTCAACGTTGCGATCCATATAGCGAGCGTGTTGCTCCTGTTCGGTGTTGCGCTTTACGTCATGCGAACGCTCGAAATCCCGAGGGCCCGCGACGCCGCGCTCGCCGTCGCGCTGCTCTTCGCCGCGCATCCGATCAACACGCAGCCGGTGAACTACATCTCCGGGCGCTCGACTCTGCTCGTGGGATGCTTTTCGCTCGCATGCTTTCTGCTGTATGCGCGCGGTATAGAGGAAGACGAACCCTCGCGCGCGAGGCTCTGCAT
>SDBT01021332.1_pt1 | contig 10129 bp, 7 predicted proteins | sample 2277101 | NCBI WGS metagenome assembly SDBT01 (sample SAMN10404973, study PRJNA504765) | marine sediment metagenome | isolation source: marine sediment core GS10_PC15, 103 cmbsf | place: Arctic Ocean: Southern Knipovich Ridge | collected 2010
GTCGTCAGCTCGTGTCGTGAGATGTCGGGTTAAGTCCTTTAACGAGCGAAACCCTTACCGTTAGTTGCCAGCGCGTCATGGCGGGGACTCTAGCGGGACTGCCGGTGTTAAACCGGAGGAAGGTGGGGATGACGTCAAGTCCTCATGGCCTTTATTCTTCAGGTGAAGCATGCTGGTGTAGTGATGGGATTGTTTTAATTGCGTCCTCGATAATCTGGCGTATTTCTTCCTGCAACTGATTTGTTAGCTCACCAAGTTCCTGAACCATATTCTGAATTGTGGTTGTGTCATCTTTACTAGCACCTGATTTCAGCCCAAGTTCAATCTCATTGAGTGGTTCACCTCCAATGAACCTTGCTAATAGTTTGTACCAGCTTAGACCTTTGTCTAACAAAACTCCTTTAGGCAGGTTGGCAAGCATCTTTCTAATTTTTGCGAGTGGTTTTTCGAAATTCTTGTCATATAATACTAATTCAACAATAGAAAAAGTGACTCTTCCTACAATACTTCGTATATTTCTTATACTTATTTCTTCGGGATTAGAATCATCCGAAAGTACACTATTTGAGAATATTTTTGAAAGATTACACTTTACATTGTCGTCCATGAGGGCCCAGAAAAGACCTAGGGAATATTGATGCAAAAAACGCCTGCTTGTTTTATACTGCTTTGGAAAGAAAGGGACAGGGAGCAGATGACTTCGTTGGAAAAACTTAGGTAGATGCCTGTTCCAGAACATAAGAAAATAGTCTTGACATATACTGAATTGTTCATCTTTGGTGGCGCACGCAAGGGGATGTTTCATTTCCACGAAATGGCCTATTCGAGTCCAGAAGTCGCTTGGTTCAAGTTCTAGCAACCCACTTAGAGTTTTGCTACCTGCAAATACATATACCGGAGTTATAGAATTTGGCATTTTAATTACTAATGTAGTGTCATAGACTGCAAATTCATCATTTTCAAGCAAACGCAATAAGCCAGAACGAGTCTTCCCTTCTTTATCCTTGTCAATCTCATCAAGAAATAAAACTCCCTTTCTCGCTTTAAAAATGAGACCATCTCTGATATTTTTTATGAGCTTGGCATCATCTTTCAATTCCTGATTAATCATAGCAACAACTTCAGCACCTGCTTCCGCATCACTCATGTCACGAAAGAATAGCATCTTTTGATTTGTTTCCGCTAAATTAGAGTCGGGAGATAATGCATATGAAACATATTCTCCGTCAAACTTACGAAAATCATAAATTGAGCTTGCGAGTATTTCTTTTCCTGAACCTGGTGGAGCTAAAATGAAAATGGACTTGGCTGTAGGATCATTCCACACTTCGGATAACTTATGTATGGCCCGACAAACATTATTGCTTGAAAGTAATAGCTGGACATCCTCATGTTTTGAAGAAGGGTTAACCATGGCAGGAAGGCTAAGGAGGCAATAAGGGTTGCGTATGTCGACAGGCTCAGGTACACAATCAACATTATCTAATTTCAGCATATTCGTAATGCTTTTCGGAAAATCCTCTTTTTTAGTTATGTGAGGATCTAGAATGAGTTGAGATTGAAGTCTGATTCTCAGTATCGGTTCCTTACGTTTGCTTTCATTAGTTTGAATGTTACGTATTCTATAGATCACATCATGGCGACCAAGCACATATGTTTCTTCTATAGACTTTTCTGCTCCCGTAAATTCTTGTGTTGCAGTCCAGTAATTTTCTATCTCTTGCTTAAAACTGAGAAGAAGCCAATATTGGTCAGCTTGAGAAATTCTTTCGCTCGGCCCGAAAAGCGGGGGACGTAATAAACGCCGAGAACCATTACGATACTCATATATGAGAACCATTACCCATTGGCGGACTTGGCATATTTTAATTCGCCATTGATCCCTACACTCGGGTTTCCAATCCTTCAGTACTGGCAAAAGTAATTTCCAATACCATGCTAACGGCCAGCGTTTATTGACTTCTGCTTCTATTTCAGTATTGTTTTGGGGATGATGTTCCCATGGCTTTTCACCAATATCAGTATAATATTTCCCCGCAAAGCAGTTTAATGCTTGTTTAAAACCTCCGTCAGGGCTATTAGAATCGAGCAATGTCTTAATTCTGTCTTTAGCATGAGAGTCGAGAGACACGACAATGTCGCTGTGATCGTATGTTAGACTATAAGTAAAGTCATGCCCGATGTTTTTCCACTTAATGTCACCCACAACACATTACTCCGGAAAGAGAGGCAGGTTTTTGGGTTTCCATAAAACCTGGTTCATAAATTGGCTCCCATACACCAGTGCTATATTTTGCAATTGAGTCAAATATAGGAACCAATATATTGGAATTCTCTACTCTCTCAGAATATTTAATCGCTGACCAGAGGAATGTACCTGTGGGACGTCCAGCTTTTAAACCAAGTATATCATTAGCAATCATCCATCCCTCATCACGTTGCTCACGGGTCGTAAGAATCACATCGTCTATTACGGATAGGTCAAGATTGAGCTTTGACAAAGGAACTCCATGGATGGTTGTTGCAGGATAATCTGATTCACTCCAGGTAGTCCCTATAGGCGGAGTTCGCCCAGACTTAAGTATATGTGCAAAGGGGTGTTCCGCATGTTCAGCTACTACAACTTGCCCCCCTAGATTTTGTGATTTTATGCAATGGCCAATATTAGATATGGTATTTCCCGCACCAATTCCAAAAACAAACGAGTGGATATGGTCGTCATGTCCAAGATTACGCAGAGACGTTTTCACTTCCTGAAAGAAAGCAGCGTAAGGTTCGATGGGAACTTTCCGTATTTTCGAAATAGGGTATAGCCTAAGAGTTGTGCGTTTTAACTTTCGATCTTTACGGTTTTCAGACAACATCTCCTCAAGGAGTCTGATGTAACCTAAAGGACCGATGTATTCTGGTGAGAAAACTACATCAGTCCCCAACCAATTACGTACTTGATCAATTCTAGCTCCATATATATCGGAAGGAAGAATGACAGAACGTTCCTTATACCCAAGTTCTCTGGCAACATACGCAAACGCAGCGCCAGCATTCCCAATAGAACATTCAACCAATCTGGTTGATCGGGGAGAAATAAAGCCACGTTCCTCTGCACGAAGAAAAAGCCATGGGTAAACACGGTCATACATACTCCCAGTTGGGGAATACGAGGAAAGATGTTCGCATTTTAGAATGATTCGATTTGAATTTGGAACGCTTAATCCAACTTCTCGCCGAAAGACTTCTCCTCGCGCGTAGTAGGATAATAAATGGTCTTCCAGCATGATTATAGGTGTGTCAGAGACAACTTTGATCAAATCAAATATCTGTTTCCTCCTTGACAAGGAGATTCGTCTGGCATCGGAATTATCACTTGATATATCCATAATTATTTGGCCTCCTTAGAAGTATTATTGTCACGACAAAATAGAGCAACAATGAAATATGTTATCACTGCAATTAAAGCTGCGGGCATAAAGGCTACTTTGGGAGCACGAGGAAGTAAAACCAGCAATACTACAAAACCGCAGACAATACTGGAAATCGTAGCGATTGTGTTTCGCTTTTCCTTGAAGAGTGCCATAAGCACACCTGGCAAAAACACCATTATTGCGCTCGCTCCAGCAACGATAAGATTGACGATGTTCGGTACAGCTTTTGCCACTAAGAGTGAAGCAATGCCAAGAACGACCGCTACAACCCGTGTTGTATTAAGAAGTTTATTTTCTATTTCGGTTCGCGGACCTGTAACCTTGTCCAAGGTCTCATCTTCGAATTTTTTCCAATCCTTACGTTTCAATAATTTCGAAATAGCTACCGATACTACGTTAAGATTGGTATCTGCTGTACTTAGCAATGCAGAGAACACTCCAAGTGCTAAAATACTCAAAAACACATTTGCACCAAAACTGAGTGTTCCTTCAGACGAACCTCGCATGATCGACAGAAAATGTACAAACCCGGAAGTGTCCGGCCTTGCACCTTCTCCAAGAGCGACTCTGCCGTAAATACCAACAAATGTCAAAAGAATATAGAATATTAGCAATACAGGGCCTGATATAAAAAAAGCTCTTTGAGCTTTTTTGGCATCCTTAGCAGCTGCAATCCTTTGCCATAGATCTGTCCTTACCAAAATTGAAGGTGAGAAAAACAAGAGAACAGCTATTGGGAAAGCAACACCATACCCGGTTGCATTAAAGTAGCTTGGATCAAGAGCTTTCACGGCCGAGAAGTCAGCGTTTAGAGTTAATATAATAAATATAACTACAGCACTTACGGAAAGGATATAGAATTGCCATTTATCTGTAAATAGCACACCCTTAAAACCAGCCAATGCAGTGTACGCAAGAACAACAAAAACTGCTATATAAAAAGACCATATTGATTCTATCTCCGCAAATACTCTTAAAAAGGCACTTAGTGCGATAAACTGTGCCGCCAAGATTGCCATGAAAAAAATGAGGTTGATCACTGTAACACAGAGTTGAGCAATCTTGCCGTATCGTATCCCAACAAAATCATCCATCGTGTCGCAGTTTTCACTTTGCATGACTGCCTTGATTTTTGGAATAGCAAATCCTAAGAGTATTAGACCGATACAATAAGCAATCCCAATAACAATTCCCGCTACTCCTGCTTCATATCCAATTGCACATAAACCGAAGAACATCCACCCTCCGACCAGGGAGCCGAGAATGGTAAAAAGAATATGTGAAAACTCAGAACGATTGCGATTGGAGGTGTACTCGGTTAGCCTTATTCCGCGGGATATAATAAGACTTCCAATTAGACATGCTATAAGTGCCGCAATAACAACTAGCGTAACCATCTTGTTCTCCTAATCTATTTAGATATACAAGATTACGATATAGGCATAAAATAAACTATATCTATTTTGACGTCAAATTAAATATGCCTGTTTATCACAGGGATATAAATGCCTATATTGATAATAATCTGAAAAAATTTTTCAAGATTTTGTCCCAGCAATTCTTTACAAGGCAGTTCATGGCTTTGGTTGGCATGGTTCGTGTTGTTGTAAGTGCTGTATATATCGTTAGTTGCAAAAATTATTGCTTGACAACAGACCGAACTATCGGTAAAATACGGGGGTAGAAATTGTATAAATAATTAGGCCAAAATTGAGGCATAGGCGGGTAGCTCCCGCTGAGATGCTGTGAACATCGTCGCCTTTCACAGGGGCACGTTGGGACTTTGAAGTTCTGCGTGCCCCTTTTTTTTGGTCTGTAAAAGAACGATTTACCACGAAGGACATGAAGGACGCGAAGAAAAAAATGGATGTAAATAATGGTAGCAGAAAATAAAAACTTCGAGCTGGATTGGATTTACGCCCAGTATGAGGATGGTTTGAGTGTTGCCGCCATCGCCAAAGAATTAGGCAAATCTGAAAGCTATATCTATGCGCACATGAAACGAAGGCCACAAGAGTATGAGGATGTAAAGAAAATCCGTGAGGAGATATACAACCGCATCATACGTCGTGTGCGGGGTGTGGCTGACAAAATCACATTAGAATATGTCGAGTCGCTTTCGAAGATTATCACAGACCCTGAAGCTGATGAGAAACAAAAGGCAAAGGCATTCGATGAAATGGATAAGGTGCTTCGGATAGCGAAGCAATACTCCGACAGGGTGCTGTTGGCTGAGGGCAAGTCCACTGAGAATATCGGGATGGGCGGGATGCCGATTACGATGATTGTGCGGAAAACGTATCCAGGTAAAGAAGAGGCGGAGAATGCCTGTGACGATTGATGTCGATAAATATGTGTTCGATCCCCTGCTGACGGCGAAACAGACGTTGGCCTGGGATGCACTGCGCAGGGGCGATATAAAGGAAGTGCTCTACGGTGGAGCTAAGGGCGGCGGGAAATCTGTGTTCGGGTGCATGTGGAGCTTTCACAAGGCTTTGGAGATTATTAAAAAGTGCGATATATCCCCGCGAAAACATCCGATACCGGTTGGGTTTATGGGCAGGAAACGCGGGGTGGACTTTACCAATACCACATTAGAGACTTGGAAGCGGTTCATACCCGTCAATATGTACGAGATAAAGTCAAAACCCGCTGAGATAATCATAGCAAAACGTGTGAAGATCCTTACCGGTGGTCTCGATAACAGTGAAATAATCAATAAGTTCAACTCGGCAGAGTACGCATTCTTTTTTCTCGACCAGGCTGAAGAAATAGACGCTGAACAGGTTGGAGAGCTTCGCGCGACGTTTCGGCTTATCATTAACGATAAAAAGATACCCGGTAAGGGGCTCTTTACTGCAAATCCGGCACCATCATTCCTCAAAGATGAGTTTATCCTGAATCCCACACCGGACAGGCTGTTCATACAGGCACTGCCTACCGACAACCATTATCTTGGGCCTGAGTATATTGAGGTGCTTAAAGATTCATTTAGAAACAGGCCGGAACTGTTAAAGGCCTATGTCGAGGGAAGCTGGGAATCGTTAGGCGGGTTCGACCAGGTGATTAAGGATTCATGGGTTCGCAATGCAGCAGGGATTACACTTTATCCACCGAGAATAAAAAAGCTTATTACCTGTGACCCTGCCCGGTACGGTGATGATGAGACGGTGATCTATCTTCTAAAGAATACCGAAATTGCCGAATCGGAAATTTACGGCAAAAAGAGTCTTATGCACACTGCGAACATCCTGCATACCATCAGCCATAAAAACGGAGATTGCCTTATCGTTGTCGATGTCTGCGGGATTGGGGCAGGAGTAGTCGATAGGCTTATCGAGATGGGTGATAACGTTTTGGGTATCGATAACGCATCAAAATCTGAAGAGCCGGAAAAGTATTACAACCTGCGCAGCGAAATCTGGTGCAAGGCGGCGGATATGTTCGCAGATGGTGATATACAGTTGAAAAACGCCGACCACCGCCTGCAGGGGCAGTTGTGCACGCCGAGATATGAGTTCCGCAACGGCAAAATACTAATCGAAGCTAAGGCGGACATAAAGAAACGGTTAGGTAACAGTCCTGACAGGGCTGATGCGTATGTCAACGGTGTCTATGCACTTGATTTTGTTGAAGGTGAATTAGTGGGAAAGAAGGATTCATACAGTGAGGATGAGGATGATATTTACAGTGGTACTTTTTCGGCAATGGCTATGTAGTGCCTTCAGGCACAAACGATAGGCGTTATGGAAGGTTTTGTATATGAGTGAGGCGGACAGATTGAGTTTGGTTCGCGATTACTGGAAGCATAGTGATGAAGCTCTGCGCGATGAGTTTGAGCGTATGCGCTCGGGATTCGCCTTCTATGTGGGTGAGCAGTGGGACCCGGCGGACATCGCAAAGCTGGATAAAGAGAAACGGCCACACCTGACAATAAATCTCGTACTGCCGATTATAAACCTGCTGTCCGGCATACAGAGGCAGGGGAGGCAGGATATTACTGTCGTTGCCAGAAAAGGTGGGTTAAAGAGGTTAGCCGAAGTGTTCACTGCAACCATGCAGCACTGTATGGATGTAACCGATGCCGATTATGAACTGGCGGACTTATTTCTCGATGGGATAGTCGGAAATAAGGGATGGATATATCTGGGTATCGGATATGACGAAGATCCGGTGAATGGTGATATAACCTTAACGAAGGTATCGCCGTTTGATATTCGAGAGGACCCCGATGCAAAAGAATATGACCTGAACAGGAGCGGAAAGTTTGTCATCCGAGATTTTTGGTTCGATAAAGAGGCCCTGATACTTAACTGGCCCCAAAAGCAGGAGGATATCGAAAAAGGTGGGCTTGATATAAATCCTGCAGGCGGTGATGTTATCGGTAATCCCGATGCGGACCCTGGATCAGGGCTTAGGACAGAAACACTTCGCTACAGGGTGCGTGAATGCTGGCATAAAAGCTTTGAAAAACGATTGATTCTGATAAATGCCAAAACGAAATCAGTTAAGCAGATAAATCCCGAAGCACTTGAATTAGCCGCTGCCATAGCAAACCGGTCGAATAACTGGTACTTAAAGGAATGGGTTGTACCGGTGCTTAATAAGACCGTGACAGGGGCAAATATTGTGTTAGAGGATATTGCCGACCCGTACACCGGATTTACGCAGTTCCCATACTACCGTTTTTGTCCGTATTGGGTGGATGGGTATGTGATGGGAGTTACACAGAACCTGATGGGCCCCCAGCAGGAAGTAAATAAAAGGAGGTCTCAGGCACTTCATAACCTGAACCAGACCGCAAACTCCGGCTTCAAGGTTAAAAAGGTTTTGAACAATTACGACAGACACCTGGCTAAGCATGGCTCAACTCCGGGGGTTGTATTAGATGAATCAAAGGCGGGTGGAAAGATTGAAAGAATTGAGCCTGCTCCGTTGTCGGAAGGACATATAACCGCTTCAAAGATGAGTGCGGATGATATGAAAGAGATATCCGGCGCGAATCCTGATTTGTTAGGTCATATGCTTGAGGGGCATAATGAATCGGGTAAAGCGATAGAGCTTCGGCAGGCGCAGGGGATGAAGGTTGTAGAGGTAATGTTTGATAACTTCAACAGGACACAAAAGCTGGTGGCGCTGGGGTTAGTGGACTTGATACGGTTTACGAATGTTTACAGCGACCAGGAGATAAGGGCGATAGCTTCTGAGAATAATGAGAACATTGACATGAATCTTCTACACAGTAAAAGATTCGGCAATTACGGGATAAAGGTCAAATCTTCTTCAAGTTCACCGACAGCACAGTATGCAGACTTTATGGCGATGCTGGAGATTGCAAGGATGTACCCTGAGCAGATACCGCCGGAAGTGGTAATCGAGAATAGTACACTTGCGAATAAGGAGGTGATTGTCTCGAAGATAGAAGATTCAAGTAAAGTGGCAAAGGTAAAAAAATCAAAAGGTAAAGAGTTAAAGAAAACTTTCAAAACTTCGAAAGATTTTGTGAATACGCTAACAACAACTGGAAAACGCAGGGAGGGCTTAATAGTGTAATGAATTTTAAGGAATGGTTACAAAGGTAATCCTAAGGCCACCGTTGGTGGTCACTGACACAGCCACAGGGAAGCGTAATTGGCTGATACCCATACCGGCAGGGTTAGATGCCGGGAAACGGAAAACTTTGTTCCGTAAATACAAAGGGTGGCAAGTGCCACAATAGACAAAGGATAAAATTATGAGTGAAGAAAAACAGGTAGAAAGTAGCGAAGCGGACGAAAGCCAAGAGGCCAAAATGTATACCGAAGAGCAGTTCAAGGGACTTTTGGCGGATAAACAGGCTGAAGTTAAGAAAAGACAGGACTTGGAAAGACAATTGGCTGTGGTTAAGGAAAAAGAATCCGACGCAAAGAAAGACCCTCCTTCAGGGACAAATGAAGGACAAATTGCCGAGGACCAAAAGCCGATGACGGTAGGTCTTTTCAAAAAGCTTATGACTGAACAAAGGACAGTCGAGTTGGAAGCGGATTTTGAATTGCGCCAAAAACAGTGCACCGAAACCGCCCTGAAGGAAATCACCACTGAAAAATATGGTGAAGGACTGGACTTTGAATCGGTGATAGCAGCAGGGCTAAAGAACCTTACTGAAGGTGATTTACTTGCCATTAAAAAGGCAAAAGACCCTGCCGCTGAGAAATACCGAAGGTGCATTATGCTGACTCCTGAACTGACCGAACGTCAACAGGCACTGTCGAACGCAAAGCTGCTTGAAGAAATTAAACTAACCGGCCGGGTTCCGGCAACAGGTGCGGCCGTACCGAATGCATCTGCTAAGGATGTAAGCCAGATGAGTGATGAGGAATTAGATAAATTAGCAGAACAACTTTAGGTACGAAAGCTCTTTGCTCGGATAACCGGCTATAGATACCGGTTAACCGGCTAAAGACAAAGGGTAACGGCCAAAAAATTAAGTGGGCATAAGCGGATTGATCGCCGCTGAGGTGCCGTAATCATCGCAGCCTATTACGGAGGCGCGTTGAGTTTGAAAGAACTCGATGCGCCTCTTTTTTTTGGCCTTCCGGTCAGATTGACCGGCCTCGCTCAACTTTCGAGATGAGCTTTAAGCCGGAAGCAAAACCTGTCTGGTACGCGGTCGGTTACAGGTAAAACAAAGAAAGGTTATACAATTATGGCAAATACAGTTTTTGTAA
>SDBT01021333.1_pt1 | contig 10129 bp, 5 predicted proteins | sample 2277101 | NCBI WGS metagenome assembly SDBT01 (sample SAMN10404973, study PRJNA504765) | marine sediment metagenome | isolation source: marine sediment core GS10_PC15, 103 cmbsf | place: Arctic Ocean: Southern Knipovich Ridge | collected 2010
CCGAACCGTTCGCGACGGATACCATGGCAGAGAGCCTGGCCAAGGACGTTGTCGGAGACTTGGATTCGGACGTGAGGGATTTCGGTACCCTCGAGGATCTATTGTCCCAGGAAAACCTGGATATGTTGGAGGAATGGTCCGATAGGGATCTGGTAAATCACCAAAACGTGGCCCGTTTTTGCGGACAGGCCTATTCCGTCCTCTCCCGCGTTCTGGCGGAGGGCCTGGACGTGAGGATCAAATCGGAACGACCGTCCGACGGTTTCAGATCGTTGTTCCTCTCCCTGCTGAATCTGAAGAAACGACTCAGGACTCTGAGCGTGAGAAAATCTTCCGAATTTACCAAGAACAGGATGATTGGGAAGATGGAAAGGTGGAACCTGTTGAACGAACTGAGCGTGGTGATATTTCAAACGAACGTCCTGTTGGACGCCGTGAGGCGAGAGGGCAACAAAAATTCCAACGTCGACGCTAACGATAACGGCAAGGTCGACGTAAAGGGAGAGGGGTCGGAAGTAAGACTGTCCAGTTGTACCGATTGCATACGGATGGGGGAATCGGACAGGGCTAGCCTCATCGGGGCGGAGGTCGTAATGTACGACAAGCCCATCGGAGAGTACACCCAGAGGGAACTGTACGAATCAATGTGTTGTCTGGCGAGGAGGTGGAAGAGCCTGGGATTAGACCCGGTACTGATAAAGTACGTGAACGTGCTGGAATTCAGGGCTTCGGCCATCGTCTTATCCAGGAATTCTTTCCGAATCTTCGATTCGGATCCGGAGAAACACAGGACCCGTCTCGGAAAAATGAAGGGGAACGTCGTTGCCTACGGGCCCACCACGGAATTCATCTCGGACGTGTCCACGATGCTGAAGGATTTTTACAGGTCCGATTTCGTCGAGCGCTTCTTGCTGAACGAGGAACCCGAATTCTACGCCTCTTACGACGACGACGTTCCCGATACGTCCGGAGAGATGCGTACCGATAGCGGGGGGGGGGCGACGTCGGTATCAAAGAGGTTGGAGACGGCCGTGTCGTGGGAAGGGCGCAACGTGGAGGATACCCTGGAGGGTTTCTCGAATTGGGCGGGGAACGAATTGAACGTACTGAGTCAGACGACGTTCAAGGATCGACTGAAGAAGACTTTCAACGAGCTGAGCCTGAGACCGGGAGAATTGGAGAGGTTCGTAAGGAGCAACAACGGGTTGGTCCCCGCCAACAAGCTGGAGATCGTGCAGAAATGCAGGACCCCCTTGGCGAAGGAACACTACGCGTCCAATATATTCCCGGCCTCGCTGGACGCTCTGTTGGACACCGGAGACGAGTACAAGATTGGCCTGACCCTCGCCAAGATATTCGACAGCATCTGCTGGAGGGAGGCCCAATTCAAGTGGTGGGCCAATTCCGTGATCGTGGAACCCGACCTGTTCTCTGGGGAGGTTAGAAATTCCCTGTTATCCGCGAAAGAACCCGTGATCGTACAATACATGGGGGAGTTCAACATGTTTTACAAGGATAAGATATGGAAGACGCACACGATGGACAGGGCCATAGTCCTGTGGAGCATCTTCATAGTGAAACACCACGATTGCACCGTAGACCTGGGCAACAAAAAGGCCGACCTAACTTTCTTAAAGTACCTTCTGGACGCCGAGTGGTCCCCGAAACGGGGCGAGGGCGCGGTTTCGGATCCAATGGACTACGGCGACGGAACGGAAACCGACCAACATCGAACGTCCAATGTCGGTCCGGTAGTCGTGGAGTTACCCATCTGACGTCCGTTCCGTAGATCCGACGTCGAGAAAAAAACTATATACGATCGTCCCAAATATATTATTTTACTTATCGATAGTTTTTCGTCCCGCGAAAAAAGAGAAGAGGCGCGAAGATTCATAACTTTGACCCCCCCCGTCGCGAGAAGATCAATTCGTTTCGGGCGGGTTCGGTGTATTCCCCCTCTTCTTCTTCTTCAATACGAACGAGCTCTTGTTATCGTCAAAGATCTCTCTGTATTCGCACAATGATTCCGAATCTTCCAACCACCTGGACCGAGTTTCCGTCCATATCCCCACGTCGCCCTCGTCCGGGGGTAGTCCTTTGGGTTCCTCCTCCTTTTCCTCCTTTCGTTCGACGTTGCTTCCGCCAATACCGGATTGGGATTGGCCCTGGGTGTAAATTTCGGGCGCCTCCTTCATGACAATGTCCACCAGCTCTCTCACCGTGAGCGTTCCGCTCGCCGTGACCTCGTACCGATCCAGGTACCCGAACGTTATCGATACGTCGTTCGACTGGGGGGGCAGAGAACTAGCGCTGGAACAGTTCCTGTTTCTCCCGGACGTCATGACGGAGCGGAAGTAATCGCGGGAAGACCTCCGTTGGTACGTGAGATCGCTCGAGGTTCTATCGACCGTCGACGTTTTTTCCGCGACGCGAGGAACCAACTTCACCCTGATCCGCGACCCGTAGATGAGTCGAACGCCCTCGCTCTCTATTTCCGCCTCTCGAATCAGTCGAGAATACCTTTCGGATCGGACGTAACCCGGAAGTACGGAAGCGTTCACCAGAGTCACCGCTTGTCTCTCGGCTTTGGAAAAGACGTTGGGCGAGACCAGATCCTCTTCCGAAATCTTCTCCAGGACGCTCCCCGACAGATTGATTCCCCGAGGCGACTCGGGCGTCAGGTAAAGGTCGTAAATATCCCTGCTTTTGGCGTTCAGACGGTATCGAATGTCCTCGTATTCCGATAGAGCTTCGAGGAATTGTACGCTCTCTTCCTGCTGATTCTCTTTCACGTAGGCCAGAAAATCGAGCGCCATCTTTTCGTCGGCGTTCCTCAAGAATTCGATCGCGTCCATTTCCCCCTACCGCCCCTCGCCACCCTCGCCGTCGCCACCACGACCGCGGGATTGCGGAGAACCTATCGGGAAATTTCGGCATTATTAACGTTATTTCCGATAAAATATCCCCTTTTTTCGAGCGCTCTAACGAACGTAGTAGGAACGGATCGCGGTTACTTTTTGTTTGTTTTTTTTTCTTGTTCGAGAAGCGAAATAAAAATCTCTTTTCGTTCGTCTTTGATCGCATCCCTCCCTCTCTCTCAAACGAGAGAGGGATTGAGAGAGAGAGAGAGAGAGAGAGAGAGCGAGAGAGAAGCGTATATTTATCCGATACGACGATAAAAAAAACTCTACTTCCTCCCCCATCGCCGGGAATCACCCAAAAGACGAAAACATTGGAGACGGAGGTTGATAGAATAACGGAGAATAAGGGATGTTTCCAAAGTCTTGTAAATCTTGCGATTCTAGATACGATTTCAGGTCAAAAATCTCATCGTCCGTGGCGAATCGGGTAACGTCCGATTCCTGGCGAACCGATACGACGCGAGATTGTGCGTCCGATGTCGTCCAGGTTTCTCCCCTCACCACCCTTCTTCGATGTACGAGTTCGCTCATGTTCTCCACCCAACCCCGATTTATGATCCCGCCTCCTAGGTTCCCGTCGGTATTCTGTCCAATCTTTCGGACGATAATGTCCACTCGATTCACCGTCGACAGGTGTATCGTGGATTCTAGGCCCGGAACGGTTTCCCTTTCCGTTTCGGAACGTTTTCTCTTCTCGACGACGTTAACGTCGTCGTCGTTGGGTCGACGAAGGATTGGGGGTTCGGCGTTCGCTACGACGAACGGAGAGATCTGATCTGCGACGAACGGAGAGATCTGATCTGAGACGAACGGAGAGATTTCATCTGCGGCGACAGCGCGATAACCGCCGATCGCGAGGGCGTCGGATCCAATCTCTCTACCGGAGGCAGAGTAGGTAACATTGTTGGATTGGTGGTGAGTATTCGCGTTCAGAAAATTCGACCGAATTTCCCGATAAAGGGGATCGTTCGACGGTGACATGGCCGTTCGATAGTAACCGTCCGCTGCGGTGGCGGCGGCGGTGCGTCCGAAAGAGAGAAGACTGACCGGTCGAACCATCGGTTGAGCTACGTTCTGGAGAGCGTTGATCGCGGATCTAGTGAGCGATCCTTCCTGGCCGATCGGGTCGTTGGCCCTTCGTCTCTTGTTATTGACGTAGGGGACGATCGCGCCGTCGTTCTTTGGTTTCGCCGGGTCAGTGTATTTTGGTCGCTTCGATTTAGATTTCTTGTCGGTAGGATCGGGGGGCACGTATTCCGAATAGTTATCCGTCGTCAACAGTTCGGTCCTATTGGTCCTGTTTTCTCCTTCCATCTCTCTCAACAGCCTTTCAATGTGTTTCAATTGCTCGAGGTGGTCTCCGGTCGAACTGTAAACGTAATTGTACGTGCCCAGCACGCTGGCGGGATGAGAAAACGTCCTGAAGAAGAACACTTGCTCTCCCGTCATCAGCTTCAATTCTATGATTTTTTTTTCTATGGTCGTCCCTCTCTTGGACGAGGTCATCTGACGGTTGGTCCTGTCGTCGATCGGTTGCGTGGGATCAATCTTGTTCAGACCCATCGTCGCGGGCTACGAAGAGAAAACCCGAGACTCTCTCTCTCTCTCGTTCGTCTTCGAATGGCGCGCCAGAGAGTCGCCCCGCCCCCCGTTCGCTATCGCTTCGACCGACCCACCGACCTCTAGGTACCTTTTTTTTTTTATATTCGTAATATCCGAAATACGCGTTTATTTTTTATTATTTTGGATATTGCGGATATAAAAAATTCGCGCGGTTGAGGGGGGAAGAGGCGCCGAGTATAACTCTAGCTTCCGTCGAACGGTCCAACGCACCGTACTCGCCCCTTCGTCTCCTCCAATCCTAAAGCGTACGAAGAAGAGAAAAAAAAAAATGAGCCGAATGGATCCGAGAACCGTTACGGGAATATTAAAGGGACTAGAAGTCGTCGAATCGACGACGCGAAAGAACAAGAAGGTTAACGCGAAAAAAGAACGGAATCCCCGGAGCTTTTCCAGTTACGTGTACAAGCTCAAGAAGGAATACCATCCGGGAGTTTTCATCCAAAAGGGGAGCGTCACGGCGATTAACGACATAATCGCGCGATTATGCGATAATATCGTCCAGGAAGCCGCGAACATTGCCAGGATTAACAAGAAAAGGACCATCAGTCAGCGAGAGATTAGATCCGCCGTTCACCTGGTTTTCACCCCGCTGTTAGCCCCGCGTCTCGTGGCCGCGTGCGATACTGCCCTCCAAAGATACGTGGCAGAAAATTGCGAGGCCGTTGGAACCGTAAAGGCGACCGAACGCTCTGGTATCACGAACTAGGGAGGGAGGGGCGTCGATGGTTTTTGAGGAACCGATAATAAAAATTTTTTTTCTAGACTCTTTTAGTCGTTTACCCATCTCCCCGTTTTTTCGGTCCATTTACGAAAAAATCAATATAAAATCGATCCATCCTCCCCTCCCCCTCAGGATCGTACTTAATTCCGAATAGAATTTTTATCCGCGACTTCAACCCCGTCCCCCCCCTCCCCCTTTACCTCGGTCCGGATAGGTTTCGGTCTTTTCCGTCCGTCCTACCGATAGGATGGCCGCCCGACCGTCCCCGCGACGTAACGTCTCGCGGGCCTCTGGAAGGCGCGAGGAGAATGAGATTAGGTGGAGGTCCGAGAAGACTCAGATAGCGATAGAAACGCTAGATTCCTGGTCCGGGAAATTGTCCGACGTAAGGACGGACGTGCGAGAAACGCAATACGAGGTCACGACGTTGCAGACGATCGACTGCGTGGACTACGTGACCAACAGGGATCCTCTGGATTACGCGTACTCTGACTTATCCGCCCTACAGAAGATCTACGGGACGCACGATACGTGGGTACGAATATTTCCGTCGTACGGCGGAAAGAAGATTAAGGGAGACATTAAGGTGCTGCGGAGGGACGTTTCATCGGCCAGCTACGCTCCCCTATCAATGTTCGAGCAGAAGGCGGTGAAAGACAGATGGGTTACGTCGAACGAATGGGCCTTCTCTACGATCTTTGCGATACTGCAATCCGAACTAATCCTTCCGGGAGGCGGGAAAAGTTTGGACGTGTTGCTGAGGGTGGACCTGTTCCTATTCGACGTTGCCGATCAATTAGAATCCAAGGGAAAGATCCGACCGTTCAGCCACCCTCCGGCCGTCGCCTGGCTGAACGGTCACGAGGTGTTGTATTCGGAGGATGCGAGGGAAGGGATCAAGAAGAGACTGAGGAACAAGAGAGCAAAATGGCCCGGGCGGGAGGTCGACACGAGACTCATCCACCACCCAGAGAGATTCCTGCTCCCGAACCTCCCCTACGGAGAACTGTTCCCGTCCAGGTTACCCTGGCCCAGCGACGCGTTGGACGCCTTCGTCGAGACGCTCGAGGCGAACCGGGCCGAGATAATATTCACCATCGAGAAGCAGAGCGTCGACAATTTTTACGAACTACTATACTTCGTCGACCCGTGGAACGGACGCGCGTACTCGAGCAGATACGCGAACCTGTACCCAGAGGATAGCGACCTGGGCGCGGGTCCCGAATTCCTCCTCCTCAATCCGAAGCTCAGGGAATGGTTCGTAGAGGAGTACTTTCGCTCCGAGGGATACGTGAGTCGAAAATTGGTGAATTCCCTGGTGACCTTCCTGGCTTCCCGAAAGATCGGAGAACCCGGGACGGGTAAAGTAACCATGGACGACCTCCTGGCGTGGCACAGAGCCAACCAGCCCGACGCGTCTCCCGACGAGAAGTCGATTTCCTCCACTATCGAGGAACTGAAGAATAACCTGAGTAGGATCCCGGACGATGATCCGGGTTTTAGCGATTCCGAACACCTCAAAGAACTGAGGAAGCACCTGAAGAAGATCTCGGACGATGAGACGGGTTTTCGCGATTCCGATTACCGATCGTCCCCGAATAACGCGTCCGCCCGCGAAACCTACCGCACGATTCGTTCCGTAGATCCCGGACAGATGCTGGACGATTTCGAGGGGGAGAACCCAGAGACGTTCCGAGATATCGACTCATTGACTATGAAAAACGAATCCTATATGAGGGTCCTGATCACGGGACCGACGGCCCAGCTGGTTCTAATGTCCCTCCCGCCGGGAGACGGCGCGGAGAGGGAGGTACATTCAGAGGCCCACCGGTTCGTGCAGGTGGTATCCGGAGAGGCCACCCTGTACTGGATACCAGGAGAGAGGTCCAGGAAGCTGGTAGCGGGGGAAAACGCGACGATACCCGCGGGTACGGAGCACGAGATTAGGAACGAGAGTCGAGGAGAGACCCTAAAACTGTGGACGGCGTACCTTGGATCTCCCGTACACGAACCGAACCTCGTGCAAGAGACCCGCGAGACCGATGCCGGGGGACGAGACGGTAGTCCAACATCGGCGGCCGGGGCCCGCCTGGGAGAGAAAAAGAAGGAAATATACGCAGAACTGAAACGGAAAATATCCATAGAACTGGGGAAGGCGCCCCGTTTCGACGTGGATCGGGTAATAGAACTTTTGAAGGACGTAAAAAAAGACGTGGGGAAGAGCCAGATGAAGGAAGAATTCGGGAATATAATAGAGAGCGTAGTGGACCCTAGGGTCGAAGCGACGAACCGAGACCTGTTGTTGATACGGAAGGCGTTCGGTGCCGAAATCACCGCCAAGACCGAGACCGAAAAAAAGTACGTTCGGTTCCTGAAGGAGAGGCAAACCGAATTCGAGAGACAGACCGAGGAGATTAAAAAAACGTACGCGGACGAATCCGCGACATTGGTGACCCTCGATTCGGAGAGGACCCTATTCAGAACCGAGAGAGACGCCCACTGTCCCGACGAGGCGTTCGCGATAGAGTCGGGATACGACGGAGATCCTACCCTGGCGAGCCTGCGGAGAAGGTGGGGATCCGACCGGGAGCTGACAATCAGGATACGCAACGAGACGACCTTTGCTTCCCTCCTGGTACCGGATCCGTCCGCGATCGGAGGACGGATCGTGGATAGGGATGACTGGTTCGACGTCCGCACCACCCTGGTAGAACTGCTTTCCAACGGACATCCCACGGCCAGGTGGGTCGGAGCGGGACCCTACGTCATGCGGGTGAACGAAACGATCGATATATCGAAACTGACCGACCCGTCGGTCGACATTGTGAACCGTTCCGCGACCGAATTCTTCCTGATCCTATTGCGAGTCGACGTCCTGGTTCTGCACGTGAGCGCCCACATCGAGGGCACCGAAACCCCTCTGTACCTTTCCGTACCCACCAGGGCGGCTCCCGTACCTCAGATCCCGAGCGTCGCGAACGGGATGGACGTCATATCCCCGTTATTCGATTATCGCCAAGGGGAAGATCCGATACCTCCCTACGAGACCACCTCTCACGACCGGTTCTCCGCGTCCGACGCGAACCTCGGAGAGAGACCTCCGGCGGCCCGGACGAAGGGAGAGTTTTTGGGCCTGTTCGAGACTAGGGGGATCGATTGGGAGGCCCTGTTCGAGCGCGGGAACTACTCGGGGATCGAAGAAATGATGGACTTGACCGGACTACTCCCTCCGCCAGAACTCGTCAGGAGTCACGAGATGTACTTGGCACGGGAGGAAGGGACCGGAAAATGGAAGCTCTACCGGGAAAAAGTCGAATAGAGCGATCGGGGAGGATCGGATGGTACATCTTTTTTCGCGAGGGACGTTCCGGGCGCCCATCTTTTACCTCCTTTTCCGCTATCAATGTTGGTACGGGAGAATAAAAAAACATTATCGAAAAGGAAAAAAAAATCGCTTTATTCTTCTTTCCTTCTAAAAGGGTTAGGGTTGATATCGTTATTATTATTGTTGTTGTCGTCGTCGTAGTAGGTTCGATTCGTCTGGCCCCCACCGTTCCCGCGATGCAGGTAATTGAGCACGTTTCTTCCGGGATTGACTCCGGTGCTCGACATTACGGTTCCCGCCGAGGGAAGGAGACGATTCATGTTGTAGAGAAACGAACCTCCCCCAGAGATGCTTCCGCTCCTACCGGGCATCATCTGGGCCTCCGAAGGGGATAATCTCCTTCCCCCTGCCTGAGACGACGGATCCGGACCCATGGTCCCCAGGTCGGCGTGGGGAATGTAGTACCAAGCGGGGTTGGCCCTGGGAAGTTCGGCCCTCCTGATGTAGTACCTACGTATGTTGGCTCCTCCCCTGCCAATCCTGGTTATGCAGGCGGCGATCAGGAGCAATAAAACGGCCATCAGGGACAGAACCGCCAGGGTGAGCAACAGCACGGGGATGAAGAATATGAACGCCAGGATGAAGAACTGTAAACCAAAGAACCCCACCACTCCCCAATTGAAGGTAGAGTACGCAAAGCACGACACCCACGTCCCGTTAATGTCCCCGTTCTCCTTCCTAACGGTGGAGTCGAAGGTTATGGCGTTGCTCGTGTAATCCACCTGATTGATCCAGGAGAACAGGACGAAATCGGTTTCCCTCAAAAACTCGTTGACGTCCGGGGCCAGCCATTCGGTGAGGAAGGCCGGGGTCCTAATGACCACGTCGAAATCGAACGGAGCCTCCGTGCAATCGGGAAAGGTCCTCCTGAAATCCTCATCCTCTCCCGGACACGTGTCGTTCAACACCCAACCGTCCGGCCAAGGAAGGCACGGCACGTTCAGGTCCACCGCCACCTGGAACAGGTCGTCCGCTAAGCACTGGGGCATGATTGGTACGAACAGAGGGGGGAGCGGGATGCAACAGGACGGAGAGATGAAGTAAGCCACGCTGATGAGCACGAAGGGGTAGCTGAGCCACACGTAGGCAAAATACGAGAGAGCGTACGAAGCGAACAGGGCCACCAACAGGGTCGCCAGCACGTAGGACAGGAGGGTCCACCCGAACCCGGCCCTGAGTCCCAACCCCAACCCCGGGTCGCACCGAGTCTGGGTCTTTGGGTCGCAAACCAGACCCCACCGTATCCAGAACAGGAAGCTCTCCGGATCTTCCACGTCCACGGTGGTGAAGAAGGTGATTACGCTCTCGATGAGGGCCGTAAAATTGATAACGTCCTTCCACACGGTCTCCATGACGTTCAGAAGGAAATCCACGAAAACGTCCCCGCTGCCGCCCGACGACCCGAATTTTTTGGGTTTTAGAAATACGACTTTCGGCTCGGGAAAAGCGAGGGATCCGTCGTTTTCCGTTCCGTTTACT
>SDBT01021334.1_pt1 | contig 10129 bp, 15 predicted proteins | sample 2277101 | NCBI WGS metagenome assembly SDBT01 (sample SAMN10404973, study PRJNA504765) | marine sediment metagenome | isolation source: marine sediment core GS10_PC15, 103 cmbsf | place: Arctic Ocean: Southern Knipovich Ridge | collected 2010
CTATGCCCTGCATCTAATGCTAACATATTAAAACGATATATATTATCCAACCAATTTATAATTTTAGCTTGAGTAGGGTATTTAATTCTACGCAACTCATGTCTGGAAAATATTCTCCATATACCTTTATATCTACTCATCAAGGTTATTATAGTAGGCTCGTTAGAAAATCCAGCATCTATAGCGCACGCTAACAAGTCATTCTCTGGTGGGTCTGGGGCTGCTAACAACTCATTATACTTACCACCAACCTGTTCTAATGACATATTGTTTATTAAGCTTACTGCTACAGGATAACTCTCTATACGCATTAATTTTCTATCAAACACAGAAAAAGCGGGAGTACCATGTTGCCCTAATACCAAGTGAACATAATCATCGCCCTCACTACCACCATATTTCCTTAAGTCTCTCTCGTGTTGATCTGCTGTGTACCTACTACTAGCTAAACGTGATACATTATGTCGAGAAAATCTAGCGTCCAATTGGTCGCACTCAAATAAAACATTTTTATCTCTAAGCCCATTAGGAACACCACTAGCCCATAATTGATATCCATCATCCCAAGAAGTAAGGCATTGTTGGAGAGAGTTCCAAGCAATATAAGAAAACACCTGACCCTCATCAACAAAAATACAAGGAACGTGCAACCCGATAATATTGCTGTCCGCTGTAGAACCAATAATTCTACACCTAATTAATGACCCATTAAGTAATTTAATCTCATGCTGAGAAAAATTTATACTCACTCGGTCAACAAAATTCTTTAACAAGTGATGTCTTCTGAAAAATTGAGTCAATCTTAAAAATATGGGGTCTAACTGGGCTTTATTCTGCACTACAAGAAGAATCTCATCAGCACTAGAACCAGCATACTTCCCAGAAGCTGCACAATATAGAAGTTTAGTTTCAAGACATACTGTTTTACCTGTGGTTCTACCAGTGCAAGCACTAACATAAGGAGATTCATCTAGAAGCATTATCTTTTGGTAATTATCAAAAGTCCATCCACTTTGGCCAGATTCTATATCTTCTTCGGAACTTCTAATAAACTCCCCAAAAAATACGGGGTCTTCTAGTACCTCAAGAACATATATGTCATTTTCGTCTAATTCTACTTTTTCTTTCACTGGTTACTCTCTACCATATCACCACAACGAGGGCACTCTACCTTAATAATGTGATTTAATACTCTTATTGGTTTATTGGAATTTGATTCTATTGAGCCCCTATCACCGCTCTCATTTACATATATATAATATTTCATTACTGGTAAACTACATGCAACACATTTTAGTACTTTAAATCTACTATCAATATACTGTTTAGATAATTGTTTTATTCTAGCAATGTACAACAACGGAGACTCATCTGCCTCGCTCTTTCTCTTACGTCTATCTATTCCTAGTTGTTGCTGAAGTTGAATCCAAGTATTTTGAACATCTCTTAAAGAGGTATTCAAATCTTTAATTTTCTTAGAGTCTTCAAGAGGATTATCTACATCATTTAGTGCTGTTGTATACTTATCAATAGCAACTTCTAATCTACACAACTGAATAAGAGCCTGCCTATCATTAGTTTCATTCAAATCATCTAATTCGTACTCACTAAGATATTTATCCAGTTTCTCATCTAATTCAGCACCTTTCTTTTTTCTACCCATCATAATCCCCCAAAACTAACTTACCTTCTGGTCCTATATCCCACTTATCACCCAAATATATTGTAGGTGGTTCTTTCCTTCTACGTCTTTTTCGTTCACAGTTTCTTAAAAATATTACCCAACCCTCGTTAGCAAAAATCTCTTTTTTATATTTATTATAACATTTACCGCAATACCAATTGTTCTTAAACCCACTGCCTATTGTAGCCTCACAAATTGCACACATCTTTTCCATAACACACCACAACAAATTAAACATCAATAGCACAAGATTCGTCTTCAACACATTCCACGCATAAAACTTGACTAGAGCGGCTTTCATCCCTAAATACAGTAACCCCTTTGAGATTCATATCATAAGCTAATTGTATGGCTTTGCCAACCTCATCAACAGTGGCTTCATTAGGAAGATTTATAGTCTTCGATATTGAGTTATTAGTATGCCGCTGGAACGCCGCTTGCATCTTAATATGCCACTCTGGTTGTATCTCTAAAGCTGTAACAAATACTTTTTGCCAATTACTAGGTACTTCAGAAAGCCCTGTTACCTTACCTCTATTTTTTATAATACTGTTTATTAAGTTCTTACTATACCATCCCTCTCTTTTAGCTATATCTTCAAATATAGGGTTAACCTCAAAAAAGGTTTGATCGTCAAGTATGTTTGACCGTTGAAAGACAACACCATATAATGGTTCTATTCCACCAGAACACTCAGCAATAATGCTTATACTACCTGTAGGTGCAATAGTAGTCAAAGAAGCGTTCCTTCGTGGAGAAGCGACCATTGACCCATTAATGTTTAAAAAATCTCCTCTATCTTCTGCCAGCTTCTCAGAGGCCCGAACAGCTTCAATGTTAATGAACTCCATAATCTCTTCTGCAACACTAACACCTTCATCTGAATTATAAGGAATTTCCAACATACAAAGAAGATCTGCAAACCCCATTATACCAAGTCCTATTTTTCTATTTCCTTTGCAGGTTTTCTCTATTTCATCAAGAGGGTAGTTAGATACCTCCAACACATTATCTAAGAACCTAACAGAGTGATGAACTACTTTTTTTAACGAAGCATAAATTATTTTTCCATCATCAACAAACTTACTTAAATTTATAGAACCTAGAACACAATTATGTACAACCATTCCATTGGCTATTAAAGAATTGGTAGTTGGTTCATATATGTCATATACAACATCATTACCACAAGGAAACACTTTATTAACCTGAATCACTTCTCTATCAGAGAAAGCCCTACTACTACATCTCATTCCACTGGTCTTCTCTTCCAATAAAAACCCTATTTCATTTTTAAATTTTATATAAGACTTTCCCTGAACACACAAAGTACCTTGCGATCTTCCCCTACTTTTAACTTCATACCAGCCTATTCTACTTTTAATTCCTAAATTAATCAATAGTAATTGAACATCTCTAAGCAAATCTATTGAACTTGACGCTAACCTAACCCCAATTTGCCTTGACCACATAAGGCCACCATCGGCACTAAACAACCCCCTAATAAAGGCTTTTTGTAAATTAGCTGATACCGTAAACACTCCACTTGGTACTCTCTTATCTAAAGAATATGAGCTACTGAAACCAAAACTTTTAAACTTAGCTCTAATATTTATTTTCTCACACGAGACAGTACTACAATTACTCTTACTATTTGAAAATACCTGTTTATTATTGCTTTCCGTAAATTCCTTCCAAATGGGAATTAATTTATTCCTAGCATCATCATCCTTACTACCAAAAACTAACCCAAAGCTGTTATCAGTAAACCACCCATCTCCAACCATCCAACCAAACATTTCATAAATATATTCTAACTGTACAGACGATACATCTCTATTTGACGCTTCTTTTTGTAAAAATACTTTATCATCTGTACATAAATTTACCGCTTCTTTCCAACCATTCGTAGTAAGAATTCTATGATCTGGTGTAACCTTAAGTAGTTGCCCATTAACAAGCTCAACACCAACAATAGCTTTTTCACCAATTTTAGTAACTACAGATTTACTATATTCTAAACTTCTATTAGGCATATTAGTAGCAACAATAACATCTTTTCCTTCCTGTTGCCTCTCATACAAAGCCTCTATCCTCTCAAGACCATTATTGGTAGATATAAGAGTATCCGATGCAAAACATGCTTCATATGGTAATAAATCCTGCTCACCACACAAATTTTTGATCAAATATCCAAGCTGTGGTGTCGGATTATCCTTCTGCACCTTATCCCAAAACACAATTCCAGGCTCTCCATTAGTCCACGCAGACTCAACAATAAACGAAAACAACTGTCTCGCACTGACTTTTTTCGTTACTTTCCCGCTTTTGGGGCTTATTAAGTTAAAAACAGTGTCATCCTTAACTGCACGCATAAACTCGTCAGTTATAGCTACAGATATATTAAAATTATTAAGTTTAGTTTCATCCAACTTACAATTAATAAAATCAACTATATCTGGATGAGACACCAATAATAACCCTAAATTACCACCACGCCTAATTCCTCCCTGTTTAATAACCTCACTTATAGTATCGAAAATCTGCATAAAAGTTACTGGGCCGCTAGCTATACCTTCAGTTGACTTCACAAAATCACCAGATGGTCTCAACTTAGACAAATGCAACCCCACACCCCCACCTGTTTTCTGAACCATACCAGTATTGTATGCTGCCTGAAGAATTTCCTCCATAGAGTCACCAATTTCAAAAGCATAACAAGCAAACAAATTATTCAAATCCTTATTGCCTGCGTTTGCCAAACACGGAGTATTAGGTAAGAAAATTTGATTAGCCATCAAGTTATAAAATACTTTAGTATAATACTCAGGGCTATTTCCCCACTGTTTCTCGGCAGCAGAAACTGCCCTCGCCACCCTTCTAAACATTTGAGATGGCGTCTCCTTCTTATCATCATGCTTTTTAAGATAACGCTTCTCTAAGAGAGACAGAGCATTAATCCCAAGTTTAATATCATCATCATCAATACCCAAGTAATCCCTGAACCCTCGTACCTCTGCCCTTTTAGCTCGGTAAAGTATGTAAGCTTTAGCTAATTTGGTATCCTTATGTTCTATCAACGCATCCTCAACTTTATCTTGGATGTCTTCGACAGAAACCTCAGATGTGGTACACACTATTGCCACCTTATCGGCTATGTTACATGCTAATCCATTATCAACCACCCCAATAGCCTCCATAGCTCTAGAGACTGCACCAACAATCTTCTCCTTATTAAATTTTACAATTCTACCATCACGCTTTATAACTCTACTTACTCTTTTTTGTTCAGACTCTTCCGTACCCACTTATTATGTTCCTCCCGAAGTCGTATCAACTTTTCCTCAAGTATTTTACCCTTTTCTCTAAGAATCTCGTTATCATAAAGAAGCTGATCCCGTGTTTCTCTTTTTGTTACCACAAACGGTACAAGCTTCATAACTACTCCATGTTATGTATTCCCTGTAGAACCAAACCCCCCTTCTCCCCTTACTGTATCACTAACTTCATCAACCCATGTAAACTTATATGGTAAACTTCTACAAATAACGCACTGAGCAATTCTGGTTCCCTTCCTAATAAGCTTAAATTTGGCAATAGAGGTAAATAATAAAACTTTTACCTCGCCACGATAATCGGAATCAATAATTCCAGGGGAATTCGGAACCAAAATACCATCAGCCGCAAAACCACTACGTGGTAATATTTGTACGTAAAACCCGATAGGAATTTCAAAAACAAGTCCTGTTCTAGCTTTAACAGTGTTGCCTTGAACCAATATAATATCTTCACAAGTATACAAATCATAGCACGCAGACCTTGGAGTAGCTCTCTTAGGTAGCTTAGCCTCTGGATGCACCCTTTTTACTTTAATCTTTATCATAAAACTCCAATCTTACTATACAGTTTCATCACTATCTAGCCACTCCGTTTTCTCTAAAATTGCTCTTGCGGTTGACTTATCACCAACACCCTTTATTTGGGAGTACACCGATTTAAAAACTCTCCTAATCAATTCTTGCTCTACATAACTAAAAGAAGTATTAGTTAACAATTGATTACTCTTAGCTCTTAACTCTCTAGCACTATGTTTAAGTCTAGCCACACTCCTATTTAATTCATTCATACTCATTATATCACATTATAATAAGAAGTCAAGCCATTATTTATTAGAACATTTACTACAAGTTTCCCATATCTCATCCCACTCCCTACCTGCTAAAGTAGTTACTGGTTTGTCATACTCAAGATGGCTCTCTCGTGCTACTGCTCTATTCATTGGATTTGCCCAATCTATAATATGCAAGCAACACCACAAACATATTTGCCTATTATTAAATAACGAGCAATGCATAAAAATCTCGCCATATTTCTCATCACGCATTGATTCATGCTCTTTAGGTACAGAACCAAGTAGAGTACACTTCATATTACCTCCCCTTTAAAAGATTATACAAGTCAATCTCAGCATCACTAAAGTTATCAACCATTTCAAAGATATTGATAATAATATCGTTTATCTTATGTCTATCATTATCATCAATAGAATCTAGTAAAACAATCACATTGTTAGCGTGCTGTATACCACTCAATAATTTTTTCTTAATTTTATTTTTTTTCATATCCTATATTATTATTAAATATACAAATATAGATTAGTATAGTTAACCATTTATATTATATATATTCTATTATTAAAGACTCAAAACGGGCTTAAAATTTTTAGCTACGCTTTTTGTCAGCGAAGTTTAGTTTTATGTCATCAATATTGTTTTAGAATATTTTTTGATGACTTTGGGGCTCTTCCACCTTTTACGTGCATTCCATACGTCCTACCATGTTTATTCTTAAGTGATTTCCATTGAGAGTGTGTGGTAGGTATTTTCCCACGCTTACAATAAATACATCCACAGTTGTTCATTATGACCTCCTTAATTTATCTACTGATCATAATAAACCTCCATATGAGTCTTGTTCATTTTATTTTCCTCCAACTTTTGCGTCCATTGTTCTTTTAAGACTTATAATATGTTTATCAGTATAAAGAATAAATTTTCCCACTCTTTTTCCTTTATCTAAGTCTATAGGTATATCTATGTGCTCACCTTTAAATTCATGCCTGTTATTTTTTATACCTCGCCAATATCGTCCACCTTCAGTATTAACAAAAGCGTGGAGATTAAATTTTTTACCTCTATAGTAGACCATGTAATCTACTCCGAATATATCTGCTTGCTCGTCATATACAACATTGTCAAAATGCTTGCGTAAGAGAAACCCCAAGTGATATTCTCTAACAAACGATAAATAGGCTCTTTTTAATCTTGATACTATTCCACGAAGTTTTAAATCTGGATTCCTTTGTTTAAATATATCAATAAACTCATCTTGTGTTGGAGGTACACCATCTTTTATTAACCCTATAAATATTGTTAACATTGACGGAACTGACTTATTTTCTACTTCACTAGATTTATATTTAGGTTTGGTGATCTTGTATTTTGATAAAATTTCCTCTAGCTTTTCTATTTCCATTATTACCTCTTATAATGTCAGAATATTCTTTTGTTATAACTAATACACCATTATCATTTTGAGTATAGCATCTAAATCTGACAATACAGCTATCACACCGTAGTGAACATAAAGCACTTACCCCACACATACTCGCATCTTCAAACAGTATTTGTCTTTTATCCATTTTGTGGAGATGGAGAAGAGTCGAACTTCTCGTCCAATATAATTGTTTCTAATGTATCTACAAGCTTAGTTAGTGATTAAAATTTCCCACCACATATTTCACTAACAGAGTTTTGCAGCGGTAGTATTTTGTCTTAGTTGAATATTAATACCTTAATTCAACGCACCGTTATTACTATATCAGCATCAATACAGGCTCTCTAACGGGTGAACCTTGTATGACGTGCAATCCATCTTCTAGGATTACAAACATTGACAGTTTCTTGTCATTTATTTTATTTAGTTTTAAGAGTTCTTTCTCTACTTGCAACATGAGACCCTTTTACACTGTCGAAACCACGCATCCCCAAGTTAGCCAGCTTTATGCTGGCGATGTACGACAGTCTGGCCCTTGTGATCCCCATCTGTCGATAAAAATAACATCAATATCGTTTTCTCTAGCTTCTTGTACCTTTTTCATTGCTGGACAACAACATTTTGGACACTTTAGACATCTCATAATTAAAGCTCCTTATTTTACCCTCTATATATAGTATAACCAAAAAGGTGTCAACAGGGGACAAACTAATTGTAATTTCCATTTTCGGCTAATTTTCTAGCCCTTTTCTCTAACCAACTTTGTATTAAGTTGATATCGTCTTCTTTTAAGTTCAGGGTAATGTTTTCTAGCTCAAAGAAGAATCTTCTGGTAATATGGATTGTTGGAACCTCAAATAAATCATCACCATAATCTAATAGAGACTCCCTACCCTCTGTTCCAGAGATTAGAATATCTATTCTTTTTTTAGTAATAGCAATATAAGCAGCAACCATTGCTCCAGTAGGTAAAAACTTAATAGTAGTACTTAACCATTTTTCTCCATTCTTTAAAGAACTCTGGAGCTTCTTTACTTTTTCAACTGTCTCGTCATTTATTACTATTTTATATGCCCAACCAAGCAAATCTGCCGCATATATTACTCTCATGTCTTATTATACCATATTCCTAATCAAAAGTCAAGCCAACGGCGCGGCCGTACGAATCTCGCCCCACCCCTCACCACCTCCCGTTTAAATGATGCCCGAATGATATTATTCCTTTGAATACATACCACCAGTATTTATACTTACCCGTTAATTCTCTAGGTGTAATAATTCCTATAGACTTCCTCCATTTATAAACCCTATAACATTTATATGGGAGATATATAATACTCTTTCCAGGTTTAGGGAAGGAATGGCAATATTTTAATACAGCCTTTATGTTGTAAAGCATTTAAACCTCTTTTTACACGTCTCACATACTTTAGATTGTTCCTTAACCATCCTTGAAATTCTTCTTTTAGTTACCCTACAATAATCGAATACGGGTGGGTTAGGTTTTTCTCTCATAATACAGTAGTCCAACATTTAAATCTATATTCACAGTCTTCACAGAAATGTGGACTGTTTCGCATTACTTTAGCTAAGTGTCCATTATACTTTTGACATGCAATTTGGGCATCAGTTTGAATTGGTTTTGGAGCTTGTTGATGAAGTATGACTTTTATATCTCGTGGAACATATCCCATAATTTCTCACTTGGTTGTGTAATGGAATACAACCTCTTTTTCTGACCATTCTACTTTAATTTGGAATATCTTAACTTTACCCAAAGGGTTTCGGGTATAGCAAATAAACCGCATTTTACATTTTTCACATCTTTTAGATTTTCTTCTGCATAGTAATACATCGGCGGACTGACAATGACTACAAATTGGCACATATTTATTCAGATTAATATCTGAATCAAGGTCTACTTTATCTATTTCGCAACAACTGCAACAGATTAATTTAAATTTAAGATGTTTCACATATATAGTATAACAGGTATATTAGGGTAAGTCAAGCCTTGCAGAGAGCATTGCAAGAATGTCCCCGTGACATGGTAACGGAGCACTAGTACCGTCTTTACCAATGGTAAAAGGATATAAACATCATAGGATTCTTTTTTACAATGAACTACGTTGTGTAACATACAAACCTATTCCTACACTTAGGGCAATCGTTTTTATGACATTGTTTTACTTCCCCACGACAGTGTACACATACATTATGCATCATATGTGAAACCCATATATTGCATTTTATGCAGTGTAAACACATAGTGTCTCCCCACAAACTTCTACGGAACACAAACCCGTTTTTGATAATTATTTCTTCTGTCTCTATGTCCAACACTTAAACCTCAGTTTACAAAGGGAACAGTCTGATTCGTAGCATCTAGTTAAGTCAGCGGAACAACGATGGCAACCTCTACGATGACGCATAGCAGTATATTCTCTAATGTGGTTGATATTCATGTTGTCCAACAATCAAACCTTATAGAACATACTTCACAATCATACTCATAACATCTTTTGGTATCTGCTCCACAAGAGCAGGTGACGTTTATAGTACCAATCCATCTAGATTTACAGTTGGGACAGTACCATACAGGTTTCCCCCCACGAAATACCAATGAATCATAGTATGTTATGCTGTTCATAAGTTATTATACCATAAAAGATGGATGAAGTCAAGCCGTGAAAAAATTTTTCAAATTTTTCTCACACTCGATGTGGGGTACACAACGGCGCACTTTGTGGGATGGGCGGGGTCTTTTTGTAGAGGGTATGGGGGGGCTCCAGGGTTATAATAAGTGACTCAAGTTTGTTGTGACAAACATTTGAGGCCAATTTCGTAAATTGGTGCATAAACCCCTTGACAACGTATCTGGACTATGGT
>SDBT01021335.1_pt1 | contig 10129 bp, 25 predicted proteins | sample 2277101 | NCBI WGS metagenome assembly SDBT01 (sample SAMN10404973, study PRJNA504765) | marine sediment metagenome | isolation source: marine sediment core GS10_PC15, 103 cmbsf | place: Arctic Ocean: Southern Knipovich Ridge | collected 2010
ATCCTTGAATGACTATTAGAGTCATCCACCAACACTTTTCCACCTTTTGTTATAATTCCGCTGAAATAATCACACATTTTCTTGTACCTCCATTTTTTCCTTAATACGACATTTATTTCTTAGGGGATTTTAGGGTTTCTAAAGCAGCTTCTTGAAATGCCATAATAAGCTCATTAAAGCTAATCCAACCTTCTGTCCCTTTTTCATCCATTACCTTCATTTTAAGTTGCTTAATCTTTCTTGTTTCCATTTTCCTTAATACCTCAATCATACAAAAGTTCTATTTGGTTCTGTTATGATTCCACAGACTAAACAGAATGCAGCCAATGATATAAATATAAATCCAGGAATCCATATCCAACTTGGGCTACTAAGTATAACAAGCCCTACACCAACCGCAAAACCAATTCCAGACATCCCATAAAATAGCTCTTTGTTCATTTTGTTCAACCCCACATATCTTTTACAAATCCTTAATATCCTTTCTTGCTTGTTCTGCAACATCACTTGCTACAGTATGATCATAAGCTACTAACGTGCCGATTGAGCTATGGCCTGTTAGCTTTGCAATCTTATCATAGGTCCATCCTTTCTTGAACAACTCAGTAACAAAATAATGCCTGAAGTTATGGAACGAAACCTTATGACCTACCTTTGCTTTCTTTGCATAGCTTGCTATCCTGTTCTGGATCTGCCTATAGCCAACTTTTCTGAATAGATAATCTTCTAGTTTTAGCTTGTTGGCTGTTATGTACCTCTTGATAAGATAAAAGAGTTCATCATCTAATATCGCTTCTTTCTTTATTTTCTGCCTTTTCTTCAATACTTCTGTTAGCATTATCTTCCTATCAAAGTCTACATCCTTAACTTTAACGTTATAGTACTCCCCAAGCCTTCTTCCTGTCTTCCTGGCTACCTTGAACAGCATATAGAAGAAATCATCATCTATTGCTGCTGTAACTATAGCATCCATTTCTTCTTTGGTACAAGGCACGATCTGTGTTTTTGGCATTTTTATTATCTCATATGTTCACTTTCTAGTATTAACATAATTTAATAAATCTAAAAAATTGAATGTGAATAATGCAGTACCAATTATCGCAACAATTATAACAAGATATATAATCTTCTCCATGATTATATTCTGTGTTCCACTACATGTTAATCCTCCCATTACGTTATCATATTTATCGTAACAAGGTAAATTATCTACCTCCTCATTCCAAATAGATATAATCCAAAAAGGAGTGCTAATTAAAATAAGACCTAATAGAACATACATCCTCCATTCTTATTACCTCCAATCTTAGTGTTTAGTATTCATATCTTAATTTTAAATGTAAGTTTAACCTATCTTTTAGCTTGTCTCATTAACTCCCTTTATAAAGGAAAGCTTAAAAAACCTCATTTATTTCATTAAATAGATATTTTATGAAGTGTTATGTTCTGATTATCTCAAATAATAACTGCTTTAACCTCTTGTATGGATTTAATTTCATTATCTTCCATCTTATATTCTAAATAATAACAATTATATCCGATATCAAAGTTGCGGACATTAAATCCGTGATTACCAGGATTAAGCATCCGTTCACTCCAAGTAGCACCTCTACCAATCGCATCAGAACATTTATAATTATAGTAAAAAACGGGAATACTAAACATCAAATATATACCTAATAATATCCCAAAAACAATCAATACGTGATATATCGTTTTCATTCTTATTACCTCATTCCCACTATTTTTTGAATTAAACTTTCTATCCTTCCACCAATCCTTTGTTATGACAAATATCATAATTAAGAGTCCTATACTTAGTACTGCCCCACAAGCCACCAAAATCCAAATCGCATTTATTTCAATTTCCATTCTTAATTTAATCCTGCTATAATTAATGCAATTCCCGCTACAAGTAATTCAATGAATGCTTTAATGATTCCTTTTTTCATTTTCTTTTGGTTTGTATTCGTTAAGAAACTTCCAAACCAACTTTTCTAGTATTTTCATATTAACTTACCTATTCTCTTTTTTTGGAATTAAACTCCCTTATTTTCTCTTTTTGTGTCACCATAATATTTATGAATATAGAGACCATGGCTATTATCATAGCAATCAAATAAGTCCAAAGTGAATCTTCTATAATCCCAATAATCATAAAAAGCACCATAGTAAAAGTGTAAATGTCCCTGACACCAATCAAATCATTTTTCATTCTTAACTTACCTGCCCTTTCTTTTAGGAATTAACTACTCATAAAACCAGCGAATACAAACATAGCGATAAATAATCCTATTATAAACCTAAACCCATATTTATTGAAATCCCACCAAATTTCCCAACTAACAAATTGTGGTAAAAATAAAAAAAATAATGCTACATAAGATATTCCAAAAGCCATATTTAATCCATGTTTATAATTAAATTCCATTTTTTCACCTCTTTATTTGAATTTGTTGATTATCTCATCAAGTTTTCTTATTTCATAACAACCAATTTCTGTTCCTAGATGTAGTTTCAATTTACATTCTGAACATTTTTCTATATGAAATTTCTTAAACTCTTCTAAATCATTTTTTTTCACTTCTAAGTCGCATAAACATTCTTATTACCTCTTATCCTTATAATTTGTTGAGTTATATCTTAAATAAATATATCCTATTCCTAATATCAATATTAATCCTAATAATATACCAATAATCATCCACCATGAAGGAATTTGAGAAATATTATTTTCATCTTCTAAAATAACATAACCTATGACTAACATAATGAATATTGAAGTAATCGCTAACCATACTGGCATTTCTTGATGTGCTTTTTTGTTTAATTTCATCCTTATTACCTCTTATCCTTTTATGAGCATGAAAAATATATAAAACCAGTCCCCCGCCTCTTTTTAGGTGGTCTATCCTGGTGTTGTCAAATTCTGGTGCAAGTCGTCTCCCATAGAGTCATTACTCAAGCTCCTCAGTGTGGTCGGTTTAATAGTATGATACTATATGATAATATGATTGGTGATTGAGGTTTTCAGAAATTCTAACAATAAACGGTGTAAGTTACATGTTAGGGGTTGACTACATGGTAGTTGAATCATTTTTCTGACCTCAATTCACCTCTTTTCTTTGATATTAACAATTTCACAATTAAATCTAAGTAATATATAATAAGCCACATCAAAGCAAAAGCAAACATACTAACCATTATTATGATTCTAATGATTGCATTTTTTGGAGTACCCCATATCACCTCAATAATACCTATAAGCACACCCCCAAGTAGATATATGACACATAATAATAAATAAGGAATTTCAGACATTTTCATTCTTCATTCACCTCTTTTTTTGTATTAAGTAACTTTTTTAGCTTATCAACATATAAATCACGTAATCTTTTATGTTCATTACAATGTTCACAACCACCCCAATGTTTATGTGGCCAACTTTGGTTTTGTAATCTGTTTTGGTAGTAATCTATCAAAAACATATATATTTTAATTTTCTCTTTCATCATCATTCACCTCTTAGTATATAGTATGAGGATAACCTTTATCATCCTGGCATACACATTTATCATTAGCAAACAATCCACCGTTGTCAAAGTAATAAAACTCCATATTGAGTTCTTCACATTTATAGCCACACTTTAGTCCTGCACCCACATACTGACAAAACTCTCTTTCTGGATTTTCTTGTTTACATTGTTTACCTAACTTAAAATCAAAGATTGCTTCAGAGATAACCACAAATCCAACTATAGTTATTATAATAACTATACTAATTAAATATAATAATCCTGCTTTTTTATTCATCATCATCCCTCTTCTGAAAGTCTCTAGCCTTACCCTTACCAACTAATCTAAGGCCCTCTTTGTTCTCGAAATCAGCATAAACGATTGTTTCGATAAAGCTTTGGTTTGTTGTCATTTAGATCACATCACTTGTATGAAAGCTATTCAAATGCTTTTGATAAGCTTTCTCTAGGTTATCGCACCAGCATGATATCTTGTCAACTCGTTTCTTTATAATGTGCAATGATGTCTGCATATCATATATGTGTGCTTCAAGTTTCTTTAATGTTGATTCGATTTCTTCTTGTCCCATCTTCTCACCTCAACAGGTTTAATATCCTCTTCCCTTAGATCCCCTATCATATAATGGAGCAGCCCATGCTTTGTTAAGAATGCTCCAAACTTCTCTGGGGCTTGTGTTCCTGGGCAGTTAGCCATAAGGTTATGGTATGTCCAGCTATCCAAAGAGATCGTTAGTTTTGGTATTTTGATCACCTGCTTTTTTGTCTTTCTTTTTTTCTAATACTGTTAGGATAAACTCCCTCCAATTCTTATCTCCTTTGGCTTGGTCTAAAGCCATGTACTCGCCGTCTTCAAATGTAACGTTTATTGTTTTCATTTATGTATCCTCCATTATTCTTAGTTGAATTACTTATCTTTTATAATCGGTTCTCGTAATTATGTATATGAGACTAAAACACCATATCAACACAGGAATAATGTCTAATTGAGCAGGATCAATTATCCCATTCTTCTCAAATATAAATATAGCAAACTCACCTAAAATCTTCATAATGTAATATAAGAGTGCTATTTGAATTGTTACAGAAAGTATATAAGACAAAAAACTAGTTACATCAGTTCTGATATTATTAACCACATCATATAAAACTTTTTGCCAGGTAATATTTAAATTCTTTTTCTTCATCCTTAACTCACCATTCCATAAAAATAAAAGAGAGGAGTTAATACTCCTCAAGATCCAAATCAGTAATCCTTTCAACTACCTCTTGTCCATCACTTTTGATTTGATATCCAATCGCTTCTTCGATAAGTTCTTTTGCAAACTTATCCATTTGTTCTATTGTGTTTGTCATGTGTCTCGCCTCCTTGTTAACTATCTTTTCCTTACTTACTTACTTAGTATAACTAGTATATAAACCTTTCGAAAGGGCTTTATAAAGGGTTTTGAGAAAGACTAAAACATTTAAGTATTGATTAATATATATAATCAAATAGAATTCTTTGGATGTATTATAATAGTACAAGCATGTCCTATGTATCTAGGATCAAGGCAGACTATACCAGCCTTAACCTTATAATTATACTGGGCCAGCCTTTTTATTATCTTACTTTGTAGGATCTTCCTATTAGTTAGTTTCATTGTATATAGTAGTTAACCCTAAGGGTTAACATTTTAATAATTACATAGACTTATACCAAGTTGAGTTAAAAGGAAGGCTTAAATGACATTCATTCATTCAAAACCCCAAAATCCCTCATAAAAACCGCACTATGAGGGGTTTTTTGTTCACCATTATTCATTTGTTGTAGCTTTTGTACCCATCTTAGGCTGATTCCTCTCTTTTGAGCTATTTCTGGGTTAGAATACCCCTTTTCCTTTAGATACATTACCTCATCAATGTCAATCTTGGCTCTAGGTAGCTCTACCTTGGGTTTAGCTTCCTCCAGGATGGATTTCTCAAGCTTTTCACTGAATTTAGTCTTTATTTTCTCGTATTCATCCACTAAATGCATGGGTGGGTGATTTATACCTAACATTTTAAGCTTTGTAGGCTTACCATCCATCTTAAATCGCATATATTTGAAGTAAATCTTCTCTGTGCGGTCATTAACCTGCAATAAGTAGGGTTTAACATAGGCAATACGCTTTTTAAAGTTGATTCCAGAGGTTGTGAGCTGTATATGCACTAATTTCCTAGCTCCAGCATCCAAATTGGAGAACTGTGGGCATGTAAAGATCAATATCTGGTTCTTATGCCTCGTAGTTTGCATAAAACTAAAGAAAAGCTTGTTAACTTTGCTCTGCCAGTCCCTTGCAGCAGCTCCGCCCCCCACCGCACCTACTTCTTCTAGTATAAATGGTGTTCCTGGCTTAGAATTCTCAGGTAATCTAGTCTTTTTTATAAAATTTATAAATTCAAAGTCAACATTTGTCCCTATTGTGAAGTTAGTACCAAATAATTTAGAGCTTTCATAGGCAAGAGTTAGAGCATCGTATGTCTTCGATGAGCCTGTAGATCCGTTTATAACTAAAATTATGTTTTTGTTGGTATCAATCCTCTTTTTCATCCAAGCTAATAGGGGATTATCTGAATAATATTTCATTTAGACACCAAAAGTTGCAGATACTTCCTCAAAGTAGTTCTCTTCATCAAGAAGATATGACACTGCCATCAAGAACTGCTTATATATCTCAACTTTTCTTATCTCGAAGTCATTATATATAGAACCTACTCTTGTATTGGTCGCATTTATGTTTTCATTCTTGTTTTTGTTCGATACAATTGCGTTTCTTACTTTAATATAATCTTCTTTCAACTCTTTAAGTTCTTTTTCTGTAGATCCAAAGATATCTTTGATATCATTATCACCTTTTTTGTTGCAGTAGTGTTTGAACCTTCTTAGTAATGGTATCTTTAGCATCTCAACGCTGTTGATGAATACTTCCCTTTGGTTTGGTATGGCAATCTCCATTGTTTTACCGCCTACTATCCTTTTTATCGTTCCTCCCCTGACCATCTCTTTGCTTCCTTCAGTCATGCACTTCTGCAACTGGTTTAATATGATCTGTCTTATGCTAAGTTTATCTTCTCCTTTCTTATAACCTTCAGAATCTTCAAACTCATAGGTTGTGGGTTCTCCCATTATATTTTTGCACCCATCCAATTGGTTTTCTTATCTTCAGTTTTACCTTCTTGTTCTGTGTGAAGATATCTGTGAGTTGAAGCTATATATTTCTTTTCATTGCCGCCGAGGCATCGAAAATGTGTCGGCTCGAATGTTGATTGGCAGATTCCAACGATAGGAGTGAGGTCAGACATGCGAATCCCGAACCTCCTCCTGTTGGCAATCAGAAGTAGAGTGATCCTGTTGGATAAGTCTATGAGTTTCTTCCTTATAAATTCTGAGGTATAGTTTGACATGATTAAGTTCCTCCCAACACAAGGATCGAGTATTGCAATCAATTCTCCTATACAGATTTCATTGCAGAGTGGAGGTATAACTTTCCCTGCCTGTAATAGTTTTGGTTTCCAGTCGCCTTCTTCGTTTTGATAATAGTTTCTCAACCGCATCCCCATTATCTGTAGCTCTGGAGATAAGTCTTGCTGCCATCTGATAAGTTCCGACCTGCCAGGGTCCATCATGTATTCGTTTGGATCAGTAGGAGTCATTGCTATCCTAGCTTGGTTATCCTCTTTGCTCATCTCAAGCTCTTCTTTCCTTAGTTTAACCTCGTCAGATTCTTCTGGTTTTCCAAAAGGATTATATGATAGTTTCATTCTTCACCTCAAGAATTATAATAGATACCTTGGTCAATTGATTCACCAATCTACATTAGGAACTTGATTGTATTTAAATGTTTCTAAAAGAAAGGCTTTGCACATTAACTATCCAAAAAACCCAAGTTGCACAACAACCTATAGAATTGCACAATAACTAATTCCTAATCGGCTTTGCACAATAAACCCTAAACCTCACAACAACTATTCCTTACTATCACCTTGTCGCATTCCTTAAAATCCAGAATGGTATTGCTCTCAAACAGTTCTTGGATAAGGACGCAGATGTTATGAGCAAGAACAAGGCAAAGCATCTCATTAACTTGGCCTAATTCAGATTTGCAGTACAAGTGTGTGCCAAACTTCCTCTTGATCATACTAAAGACTGATTCTGAATTCGATCTAGTATGATATACGTCTAAGAACTCCTGCCTATGCTTCTGATACATATCAAACATCCTTTTGTATACTAAAGAACCCTTAGGTCTTCTAATTGCGTTCTTACGGAACATGAGATAAGGGATAGCACCAACAGAGGATACAAGACTATGGTTATTCCTTGAAGAGTATGCACCATCAGCAGCCATCGTTTTCATATTGAAGTTCTTTGCTGTTGTCTTTACAAGCCCTTCGAACTGAGGCGAGTCATGATGGTATCCTTCTGTGATACTAACTGCAGTCACAACGTTTGTCTTAGCCCCAGAAGTCAGATGGGCCTTCTTGAACAATCTTCTTTCGCTATCCTTGCCAGTCCTTGCATTAAACCATCTGCTGTAAAGGCTTACAGAGAAACCACTGCTGTCTGTCACGAAGTTCTCTTCAATTTCTTTTAATGGGATACCAGACTGCTCAATCAAATGCTTGAGCAGGTTTGTCATCGCTGGCTTTCTGTAGTAATTAAGCAGAGTATTGAAGTGAGGGACGTGTTTTATGTAGTCATTGCCTTTAGCCATAGTTAGATAGCCGACATTTCTCCTTGAGCTTTTGCCAAAGTAACATTTACTTACGCAGCAGAAGATCATATCCTTGATGTCCATGAAAGGCCTGCCGTTCTTCCACAAAGGCTTCCTGACTTCTATCAAGGAGTCTACAAGTTCTACTAATATGTCTTGGAATAGCTTGAACTCATTTGTTTGTGCTAAGTTGTAAGCACTCCATTGCTGTTTGTATCGTCTCTGTGGTTTCTGTTCTTTCATAAAGTCCCTCATCTCTAGTTGTCGCTGTCCTCTAACGCCACGTTTCCATTTATTGGATCTTGTTTTGTTTAATCTCATTACATAGATTCAAATTCTCTAATCACTTGGTTCGCCAGTGGTTTAAGTTGTCCGCATTCTACAAAGTCTGCTACAATCAATTGTTGTCTCATTTTTCTACCTCCCTGATTCCATAACACCATAAGGAGCAAAGAATAATCAAGCCACCAGTCAAAACCATTCTCCAGCTCCAAGAATTCATCTGCATACCAAAGCCGACTATGAATAGGATGAATGATAATGTTATCCATGATTGTAATGTTGTTTTTTTCATTTGTTTGTTTCCTCCTACTATTTTGTGCTAACATTACACTAAGAGAACATAGGTTTATTTATAAACCTATTGTTTATTTTGTCCTTAGAGTACATTCTATGTTGAGAATACCAATATAAGAACGAAAAGTTTATATACAAGCCCATCTAACTTATTATAAAATGCCAATAACAGAAGAGGAGTTAGATAAGATAATTAAAACGGATTATAATATTGAGAAGGTATCCAATATTTGCTCTGACGGTAAGAATCTTTTAACAAGGATTCCAAAAGAAGTTGTAGACTTCCTCAGTCTTGAGAAAAAGAAATGTAAGATTAAATGGTTGATTGATGTTAAAACAAAACAATTAAAAGTAGAGATAATTAAAGATGACATATAAAAAACTAAAGGAAAGAAATTATTATGATAGTGTAGATAAAGAGATTCTTAGATACATGAGGGGATATGGGAGATCAGTATCAGGTAATCAGATTGCAAAGAGAGTAAGTTTATCTCCATCTTCAATCAGGCCCAGACTTAATAGATTACAAACAAGAGGGATAGTCAGACCAACAAAGATTGGTAAGCCCAGAGTTTTTAGTCGTTCTTTTGGTAAAGGGATTACAAAAACTGTTAGAGCTCCAAGTAGAATCAAATGGGGATTAGATATAAAGAAGAAACGTAGAAGAAGATTGGAAAGATAATAAAGGATATTTTAGACTAGGTGATTAATGATGGCAAAACAAATCAAAAGAAAACCGTTTCATCCTTTTGAAGAGAGTATATTAAGAACACTCAATAGATCAAGAAAGGAATTAACACCTACTCAAATAGCTAAGAGAATTGGCATTCACCCAGTAACTGCTAAGAGCAGGATAAATGTATTAACAAGAAAGAATCTAATCAAATGTGCTACAGTAGGGAAGAGGAGATATTGTAGAATTAATCGGAAGAAGTTTAAGTTATAAGATGGATGAGATAAATCCAGAGGATGCCTTGAAGGAGATGATAAAATGAAATTAAAGGTGAACTAAAGAATATCTATTTCTTGGTTAATCTAATTTCATATATCTGGGCTGCAACACCTATTGGACTAGTATAAATATTATTATCAATGGAAAATCCTCTTCTTTCTATCCCTAAGTCATCAGTCACATCATTTACCTTGTCAACATTATGTTGACCAACGGGCTTTGCACATTAACTATCCAAAAAACCCAAGTTGCACAACAACCTATAGAATTGCACAATAACTAATTCCTAATCGAAACATTTATAAAGGTAATCTTTCAGTAACAATAATCAC
>SDBT01021336.1_pt1 | contig 10129 bp, 7 predicted proteins | sample 2277101 | NCBI WGS metagenome assembly SDBT01 (sample SAMN10404973, study PRJNA504765) | marine sediment metagenome | isolation source: marine sediment core GS10_PC15, 103 cmbsf | place: Arctic Ocean: Southern Knipovich Ridge | collected 2010
GATTGTACTGCTTTATCAGCTTACGTAGCTGATCCTTTGGTATTATTGGCATTTCTGTGTCCTCCTTTAAACCTTTTTATTTTATATCGGTTTAGAGGTTTACACAAAATTAGTTACACACTCTAGGTTTTAGTTTTAATCATATTTTTATAAGTTTCTAATATAAACAAACCTGCTGTTGCGCATGAATTAATTACAAGCTTGGTATGTCTTAATTCTAGTTTTACTCTTTTTTTACCTTTCCCATGAGCATCTCCGTAACCAGTTCTAAGAACACCAATTCCAGATATAATATTAGTTAATCCACCTAAGATTCTCTTAACTTCAGGATCGGAATGTAAATCTGGTGAAAGTTTTAATTCTTTTAAAACAACTTTCGCAAGACCACTTATCGATTTGTCTTTCGGATAAGGAATTTCCAATTCATCCAGAATTGTTTTAAATAAACTTTCGAGAGTAGAACTTGCTGATGTTAGTGATCCGTCTGTGTCGTTAGAACATTTTTGTAGAGCTTTATCAAAATTCTCTTTAATATTATCATAATCTAAGATTTCTTTATTAAAATCAGGAGCCGAAATAAAATCTGGAGCTGTTCTTATTAAAGAAAAATATTTACCCTTTTTTTCAATTTTTAAATCTTCAAATAGTAAGTATTTATTTACATATTTAACAGAATTTTCTAAAACTTCTTCATCTAATTCGACATAATCAAGAGGATTTAATAGTTCTTTTATTACAGAATTTATTTTTCCATCTTTATTTAGAGTTTTTAAGTTATCCAAAGAATAGCTATGTCTGCTAGGAAAGCCTTGTCCATAGGAATCTTCAAAACCAAATTTATTAAAGAACTCCACTAACATTGGTCCGGAACGATAGGATCCTAGTCCTTCATTATTTCTATTGCCGACTAGAACCACATTAATTGCATTAAGTGCGTTCTCACTAACTTTATTAGTCATATGTATATATAAGTTGAACTAATATAATAAATATTTTTGATTATACATATTATTTTTGTAAAAAGCATCAAAAGATGGCATTATAGATATTATTATTTAATAGAAATAATATTAATGTGATATTCAGAGATATAAGCTTCTATTAATAACCAAATGCTTGAAACATAGTGAATAAATAAATTACCTGTGCTATTTACACATATTCCGTTTTATGCTCTACAGGCACACGAGGATGGTATACGATGGTGTCACATAGTAGGAGATGATGTAGTGTGGTTTAAAAGATTTGGAATTGAACAAAACTATAACAAAAACAGCAGCATTTTATTTCTGTCACAAATATTGTTTTATTTATTTTACAGCTCTTTAAATTAAAATTATTTTAGCTGAAAGTGCATTAAACTAAAAACAAACTGCATTGTTTTATTGAATAAAGCATATCGATAAAGGTGACACTAATCCATTTTTCTTTAATAAATTCTTTAGTAGTGAAGTTTCATTCAATCTGGTTATGCTATATAATAATACTAAATTAATTTATTAATATTTTATTATGTTAAATCAAAAAATATTAAACTTACCTTACTGTAAATATAATGGATAATATTAGCGGAATATCAGTGCTAGAAGCAAATATATTAATGGTGGTATGGATTAAAGGTAGAGTTACCAATAGGGAAGTATATGAGATCTTTTTAATAGAAGAATTAAAAGAAAAAGATTCAAACTTTATCCCTTACACTACTATAATGGCTACTATGAATAGCCTTGCTAGAAAAAATATTTTAAAGATGAATAAATCCCAAAAAACATATATTTATTCAGCAGTACTAAGCAGAAAAGAGCTTGTCAAATCTATAATTCAATCAGTTGCTGAAAAGCTATTATGGGATGTTACTTAATCAGAACAAAACTGTAATTTAAAAATCTAGGGAAAACTTGGCCAGATATTTATTGTCTATAACTATAAGTATAAAAATGTTGAGAAATTGATAAACGAAGCTGCTAAATTATAAATATTAATTTTAGTTAAAAATAATATAAAAAGAGATTCTAATTTATTGAAATAAAATAATAGGTTAGTGTAAAAAAGTTAAAAACTTATCAATCTTCTCATTTAAACTTATAAGATGATAGATTTAAAAAGCCAGGGATCTGAAGAGCTAAGATGTAATGAAATTACGTTTGAGCTATTGAGAGAATCAATCAATAAAAATATTGTTTTTGCATTTATTGGAGCTGGTTCCTCTAAGAAATTGAAATACCCTTTATGGAATGAGTTAATTGAAATATTAGAAAGAGAGATAAGTGAAAAAAATCCAGCTGAATATTTAGATATTTATAAGAGCCACAATTTAAATAAATATGTTGATAATTATTGGTATGCTGAAGTACTGAGAAACTTTTTTGATGAAGATGAATTTAAAAATATTATATTCAATATATATAAGCCAAAAGAGAATAACTTTAAACCATTCCATCAAAAATTAATACAGGTTCCATTTAGACATTACTTGACAACAAATTATGATATAGTATTAGAAAGTGCATCTATTAGTTTGTCAAAATCTTTAGAACCCTTTTGCTGGCTAGATATAGTTAAACTAAGAAATTTCTTTCAATTTATCAATGACCCAACCCAACAAGGTAATAGATGTATTTTCCATATTCACGGGGTTTACGGCAAACCAGAATCTATAATATTAACAGAAAAAGATTATATTAATTTTTATTCAAGAGAAGACCTGGCACAGAAAATATTATGGTCTATTATTTCCTCTTTCAGCATGTGTTTTATAGGTTTTAGCATGAGCGACTTAGATTTATTATCAATATTTAGAAAAACTAGGTGGGACTTTGGAAGAGGTTCTCCTAGGCATTTTGCGATAATTAATGAAAACAATCTTGAAGCTAGAAGGATTAAGAGAATTTATTTAAGAGATAAATATGGTATAGATCCAATTTTCTTCTCAAAACAAGATGACAATCAAGATCCATTTATAGAGGAGGAGAAGATTTTAGGAAGGTTGTTAGATTTGGAAACAACAACAAGTTCCTATCAAAAAGATATTAGTGAGATTTATGAAATTAGTTAAAATAAACGAAATTTAGAATTAAAATGTTTAATATTGAAAGAAACAAATTAGTAAGCAATCTAATTAGTTTGATAAAAAAAGGCCACTTGCTCTTGATAGGTAATCCTGGAAGTGGAAAGACTTGGTTAATAAAGAAAGTTGCAAATGTTATAAAAGAAGAGAATATTCCTTATGTAATTATTCATGCTGATTCCATCAAAGTAGATTCCTTAACAGATTTTGAAAAAGCTTTAGGAATTGATTATCCTCTGGAAGAATTTTTTTATCACAAGAGCGGAGGTAAAAGAAGTATACTATTCATTGATGCTCTTGATGCAGCGAGAAGTGAGGCAAAACAGAGTATTTATAGGCAATTCATTAATTTAATCCAATCAAATTGTAGAAATTGGTTTATTATCGCTAGTATCCGAACATATGATATAAAGCATTCTCAAGAATTAATAAATATCTTTCCCAGTGGTATTATAGATGCACCTCTAGACTTTATAATACCCGAAGTAAGGTTCCGACATCTATATGTCCCACTTCTATTAGAAACTGAAATCAGCGAAGCAATAGAACAGATTCCACCTCTTGGTGTAGTATATGAAAAAGCTTCTTGTGATCAAAAAGAATTATTTAGAGTTCCCTTTAACTTATGGTTAATGGATCAGTTAGTCGAAAAGGGTGTGCAAATAAATGAACTTTCAAGCATTCAAAATACAGTTCAATTGTTTGATTTATATTGGGAGTATATGGTTATAAAAAAAGATGATTCAGAAGACCGTGAACAAATTTTACGAAAAGCAACTGTTTGTATGGTTAATAAGAATACACTCTCTTTAGATAAGCATGAATTTTATATACCGAAATTAAACAGTACATATAAAAGTCTATTAAGTGATCAGTTATTAATCCCAGTGCCGGATTCTGATCAAAGGTTAGCCTTTGGACATAATATATTATTTGATTATGCAGTATCAAGACTGCTTATAAAAGAGGTGCCAGCCGAAGCTTTCAATTTTCTATTAAAGGACTTAAGTAGGCCAATTTTCCTTAGAACTAGCATTGATTATTTTTTCGCAAGGATTTGGCATAGTAAACGAGATTTATTTTGGACTACATTCTGGTATTTTCAAAATAATTCTAATGGAGAATATTTGAGTCTTATACCCATAATTTGTTTAGTAAATGAAATCAAAGTTTTAAGGGATTTCCAGCCCATATTAGACAATATAAAAAAATGTAATCAATCAAGTCAACTTCATTTGCATGTATTAAAGAGGATTTTTCAGACTTTAAAAACAATTAATATAGATATAATACCTAGAAGAGATGAGCTATGGATAGAAGTTCTTTTTCAACTAAAAGATAATTTAGATGTTAATTTTATTGATGAATATATACGTTTACTGTCAAATGCTATTAATAGGTTACCAGATTGGCAAGAGAGTGACCATTCCAAACTAGCAATTATGGCAAGAACAATACTTTATTGGGCATGGAAACCCCCGGAAGGGTTAAATAGTCTACAAATTGAAAGGCTAGACGAAGTAGTTGCTTCTTGGGTAGTACCATTAGTATGCAAAACATATTCAGAAAGTCCTGAAGAATCAAGAAAGATTCTATCAGAGATATTAAATCGTTTGGGTCCTGATTCAACTGTTAGTGAAATCTATAGGCTTGTTCATGGAATAAAGGATATCTGGCCATATGATCCTGACTTTGTTGCTTTAGTCTATGAATCTGTCTTTAACTACCAAGAATTATCGGATGATAAGACTTTTCTAGGTGGTCATATATTAACTTTAACAAGCACAAGAAGACAAGATTATAATATGTGTTATTATTCTTTGGTTGAAGATTTCCAAAAATTTTTAAATGCAAAGCCTTTGGCTGCGACAAAATCTATGGTTAAAGCAATAGATGCGATTGTAAGAAGAAAAGAATTAGTAAAAATCAGCGGTACTATTGGAAATAAAAGTTCAGATTTTCAATTCTATGAAGTCACTACAAAATACCTTCCAGATAACAGCTATATTTGGGATGAAGAAGATTTTGACAGAGAAAGAAAGAAGTTACTTTCAAGTTTTGACGATTATATTTTGAAAATTTCAAAAGATATTGAAATGCATGAATTACTAGTTGACCTTATAAAACAGATTGCAAATATAAATGAGATGGCTGTGATTTGGAAACATCTAATAAAAACAGCTAAAAAGAATCCAAGTATATTTGTACCAATACTGTACCCACTTCTAGTAGCTAAACCGATCCTCATAAATAGAGAAACTAGTTTTGAAGTGGGTGAATTATTAAAAATTGGTTTTGAATATCTTACAATTGAAAGAAAACAGACTGTTGAAAATACTATATTAAAATTACATAAAAACTTTAAAGATGATGATACACGAAATAGAATTAGAAAAAAGGTGAAAACACTATTATCATGTATTCCAAAAAAATATCTTCAGGAAGATAAGTCAAAGAAAATAATTGAAGAATTAGAAAGAGACAAAGAGAAACTTGAAAATGTAAAACCATTTACTATGGGAAAAGGTACATGGGGGTCGTGCTCAGAAAAAGATCGTCTCACAGAAGAAGGTGTAGATTTTAAAGATAGTAATAATAAGAGATTGCAAAAATTATCAATACCAGTTAAAGAATTTCATGAACATTACTTGAATAAGATTCCAGAGCTAAAAGATTGTGAAGCTATATTTCCAAAAATGTGTGGATTAAAAAAAGCATTAGAGGATTCACATAGAAGATATCATCAGTTGATTGGAGAGGCGTCTCTAACAGATCTTGCATATGCCTGTAAAACAATTGTACAAAACAGAGAAATTCAAGATGATCATGAATTATTAAAGTTTGCTGAGAATGTTTTTCAGGAAGCGGCAAAAAATCCTTCACCCAAATATGATGAAAAATATGATTTAAAATTTGACCATCCGAGTTGGTCTCCTTCTCCACGAATTGAAGCAGCTCAAGGACTTATGAATCTAATCAATAGGAATAAATTTGTTACGGATGAAAATATAGAATTAATTAAAAGATTATCAAATGATAATGTTCCTGCCGTAAGATATCAGATTACCAGTAATCTACTTTCAATGTATAAAACACTTAAGGATGAAATGTGGAATATTTCTGAAAATATTGCATTAAATGAAAATACTGACGGTGTATTGACATCTTTAGCAAGTTCTATTAGCAGACTAGCAAGAAATGAAACAGAAAAAGTGCTAGATTTATTTGAAATAATATGTAAACGTCAATCAATTGATAAAAGAGATCGTATAACTTTAGCTGACCCTTGTTTATCAACTATCACATCATTAATTATCATTGAAAATAATAAAAGGGCAAATAAATTAATAAATAAATATTTAGAAAATGCTATAAAATTTGCATCTGAAGTAAAAGAAATAGCTTTAGCCGCTAAAGATTATTTAATAATAGGAATAACAAAAGAGTGGAAAGGGAATTCAGAAGAAATAAGGAGCAAAGCTAAAGGAATTTTAATGAAAACTCTTATAAGTTCACAAAAAGGATTTGAGGAATTAAATAATAAATATGGGGATGAATGGCCAGAGGAACGACAAGTCAAAACAAAAGAGGTCTATGAAATTGTAGATACTGTAGGCACATGGTTATATCTATTAATCTATAGGAAAAAAGAACAAAAAGAGGATATTATAAAAGAAAGTCAGAAAGAAAAATACTATTTTGAAATCAAAGAATTAATTAAAAAAGTCATTATAGTTGGAAAAGATTCTTTGCTACATGCAAGTACTGCACATAACCTTATAAAACTAAGTTCAGAAGTCCTAAAATTTGACCCTAATGGTGTAATAGAAATTGCAAAAGATTTATGTACGGTTTCTGCAAATTTTGGATATGTTTTAGATCCAATGGCAATAAAAGAAGTTGTGGAATTAATTCAAAGCTGTATTGTTGATTATAAAGAAATTTTTAAAACTAAAAATAATCTTAAGAATCTCACTGAACTTCTTAATATATTTGTAAAAGCAGGATGGCCAGAAGCAATTAAATTGTCAATTGAATTAGATAAAATTTGGAGATGAATCATATTAATTTGAAAATATTTTTTTAATAGTATTTAGGATAAAATTTTAATCAATTTATATCATAGATATTATTATTGAAAGAATTTTAAAAGTAGCATTTATAAATGTTACTTTTAATAAGAAATAATATTAATCGATATTTAGATATATAAGCTTTTATTAATAACCAAATGCTTGAAACATAGTGAAAAAGAAATTATCTGTATTATTTGCACATATTTCATTTTACACTCTACGAGCGCATGAAGATGGTATACGATAGTGACACATAGTAGAGAATGAAGTTGTTTGGTTTAAGAGATTTGGGATAGCGCAGAACTATAACAAAAAAGACGGGAATGAAGTTTGAAAGAGAATAGAGCTTTTTAGAGTTTAAGAGCTATAAAATAGGCTATAGTAAACTCTTAAAAATAACTTCTAAGCGGGTGCATATCTATCGTAGGCTACAATAAAGCATTATTTTTTTAGAAATATAAAAAAAGCATCTGCACTAATTGTGCATATTTCATTTTATGCTTACCTCCTGAATTTCAAAAGGAATTAATTGAGCACATACGAGCTGGTAGCTATATAGTAGTAGCTTGCAGAGCTGTAGGAATCAGTGAATATACTTTTTATAATTGGATAAAAAAAGGTGAAAAAGGTATAGAACCATATACTAAGTTAACTAAGTCTATAAAAAAGGCGCAAGCAGAATCAGAAATTGAGAATATAGAGATAGTACAAAAAGCAGCAGATAAAAACTGGCAAGCAGCAATGACACTATTAGAAAGAAAATATCCACAGAGATGGGCAAGAAGAGATAAGCTAGAAGTAAAGACTAAAAAAACAGTTATATCTAAACAGATCATAGAATTTAGGGAAAAAGAAAAAAAGCTATCAGTAGAGCAAAGAAAACAATTAGTTAAAATTACAATGAAAGCAATAGAGGAACATACTGAATCAAATGGAAGCAATTGATATAAAAATGGTAGATACTATCTTGAAGCTACCTGTAAATGAAAGAGAAAAATGGTGGGCCATAAATGATTGCATATATTTTGGGGAAAGATATGTAAAAATATATGATGCAAAATGGACTTCCGAGACTGCTCCTTTACATTATGAGCTAATAGATGCAATACTAGAGCATGAGAGATTACAGGTACATGTACCATTTGAGCATGCTAAGACTACCTGGATATCTATTGTATTTCCTTTATGGCAGATCGTAAAAGATACTAATGTCCAGATATTGCTTATTTCTTCTACACCTAAATTAGTAAAAAAATGCTTATCAGTTATAAGTTGGCATTTGTTAAATAATAAAAAGTTATTAGAAGATTTTCCATATTTAAAGAAGAATGAAGAATTAGAGAAATGGACTGATTATCAAATATATGTAGATAGGGATAGCATATCTAAAGACCCCACTATAGAGGTAGTAGGAGTAGGTGGGGATATTTTAGGTGGCAGATATGATTATATTATTGGTGATGATGTATGTAATAGAAAAAATACAAATACTCTAGATCTAAGAGATAAGATGGATGATTGGTGGAAAAATGATGTTACTTCCAGGGTAGTAGAGGGTAGCCATATAGCAAACATAGGTACTATGCAGCACAAAGATGATCTAGGTAATAGATTAGCAAAAAGAAAACCTTATCATTATATAAAAAAGAAAGCTATTATTGATGAGGCAAAAGGTATTGTTTTATGGCAGGATAAGTTTCCTATTAAGGCTCTAATTAAAAAAAGAGAGGAAGTAGGAACCATAGTATTTGAAAGATCATGGCAAAGTAATATAAAAGCATTAGAGGGATGTATCTTTAAACCTGAATGGTTACATTACTATACAGAAGATGAAATAGATGAGAATAAATTAAGGATTTATTTTGGAATAGATCCTGATATAGCAGAAGCAGGTAATAATTCGAGTTTTTGCCATGTAGTATTCCTCGATTAAGATTTTCAAATCTTTTATACCATCTCATCATTCTTTCATATTGATCTTTGTATTTACTCATTTGTACCTCATAATATTCTATTATGAATAATTTCAATATTCGTGTTCTTCAATATACTGACTAAAAAAGAGTCTGCTGTCGGTAATATAATACCTAAATATTGGAAAAACATTATAGAGATTATATTCAATATTTTTGTTTCGTCGATTTTTTAATAATTCTAAAAAATCAATAGTTTTTCGTATTTCATTTTTATAGTCTTCAATACTGTCATATCTATCATTATCATTAATCTGTTTTATCCTTCTATCTATAATACTATCAGATTGTTTATCTTCTGGATCTAGTAATAGTATTTTTATTTGAATATCTGGATTTTCTTTAATAATTTTAAAGAATTTATATTCATCTGGATATTTTTCACTCTTTTTAGATTCATAACTAAGAAAATCCTCAAAATATTTACCAATAAATTCATGTTGAGCAACACCATTAATTAATAAAAATTTACTATCCTTTGAGGAATCATAAATTTCATTTAAGCAACACCTAAAAGCATTCCCATCATTTTTTATAGAGTATATATTCTTAATTCGAGCTTCTTCTAAAACTAATTGAAAATCATATAATTTTTGTTTTCCATTAAGTGAAAGATTATTTATATACTTAATTGCAACTGGTAATATGTTACTAGCTAAAGACTCATCAAAGTCACTTTGAACTTTTCTTATTTCACCTTCCAGACCTCTCTTTTTGAATCTATCAATAAGCCAACTTGCTATCTTTAAAAAAAACATTTTTATTCTATTTAAAGAAGTAACAGCACTTGAAATCAAAATCTCAATTATTATAAGGAATGCTGCCTGTGAGCCCGAAAGAGCATTTTGGAATGCAAAAGATTCAGATATTGATATTTGATCGCTACCCCTCAGTAATTAATCATCTAAAAATAATTTCCTAAATAATGCCACCATATCGGCCTAAAACGGCCTGTTTTTCAAAAAAGCAAATTCGATTTGGAGCAATTGTTGACTTTTGTCTTAATATATGAT
>SDBT01021337.1_pt1 | contig 10128 bp, 6 predicted proteins | sample 2277101 | NCBI WGS metagenome assembly SDBT01 (sample SAMN10404973, study PRJNA504765) | marine sediment metagenome | isolation source: marine sediment core GS10_PC15, 103 cmbsf | place: Arctic Ocean: Southern Knipovich Ridge | collected 2010
CTTTGAACGGAGGACTCAACGATCTCTTTGAGGGAGGCTTGATCGCAGGCACGGACCGCAATCATATCTCCGACGGTCTGCACAACGCCGCGGGTGAGCCGGACGGTGATTTCGGAGTCCTGTCGGGCGGCGCCATGGCTATCACCGAACCGGGGAACTCGGCCACCCAGCAGACCGAGGTTGCATTTTCCGACAGCCGGGCAGAATACCCGCTGGGTCTTGATATCGTGCAGGAATCCTATGCCTGGTCGGCACATCCCGACGGCGATTTCATCATCCTGAGGTACATAGTCACCAATTCGAAAAGCTACGATCTTTTCAATGTGCTACTCGGCTTCTATCTCGATTGGGATATCGTTGAATTCCAGGGCAACGCCGGTGGCTATCAGAGTGACGAAGGCTATGCGTGGATGGCCTACAATGATCCGTCAGGTGGCGATCTGCGGAACTTCCGCGGCGTGACGGTTGTAGACGGTCCGGTAGCGACCATGCTCACACAACGGGGTGAATTGACCTATTATCAGGGCTCCCTCGCCCCGGATGGAGACGGGTTCACCGAGCAGGAGAAAGCATCGTCGTTGGCGGCCGGTATCGCCAACACCGATGTCTTCAAGACCGACAGACTCGATCTCTTTCAGCTTGTCGCCGCCGGTCCTCTGAGTCTCGTTGCCGACGGAACCGATACGGTTGCCTTTGCCATTCTGGCCGGTAGCACGCTGGTTGAGATCTCGGATGCCGCTGTTCGCGCAGCGGCCGCATACGAAGCCCTGGGAGAGCCGTCTGTGATTACCATGATTGAAGACCTGCCTGATCCCATTGATCTGGGTACAACCGGCTCGGTGAGCGTTTCTGTGCTCAGCGGGCCTGACTCAGTAGTGCTGTGTTATCGGCAGGGCGGAGAGTCCGCATACGACCGACAGATTATGGCTGCCACCGGTCAAACCTATTTGGCCAGCGTACCGGGTAGCGCTGTCACGCTTCGGGGTGTTGACTACTACGTGGTCACCTACTCAGGCGGTGACAGCGTGACGTCGCCTCCCGCCTATGGCCTGCCGGAGCTGATACCTTTCCGATCCAGGGCCGCATTCGCCGATTTTCCCGGACCGGCTCTTGCTGACAGCGTCTACCAGATGGTGAGTTTTCCGTTTGAAGTTATCCCCGATGATCTGTCGGCAGTGCTGGAGGATGACCTGGGCGCACCCGATCGGGCTGTGTGGCGACTGGGTAGATGGAACCAGTCCAGGGCGGCGTACGACGAATACGGACAGGTAGGGCCCTTTGAGCCGGGCATAGGTTACTGGCTGATAGTCAGAGGCGACAAGACGATTGACGCGGGTGGCCTCTCCACTGAGCCGGACGTCATCGTCGATGGCTTGGAATACTGGGAATTGCCGGTGCAGTCCGGATGGAATCAGATAGCCAATCCGTTTGCCTTCCGTGTCGGGTGGGACGACTGTGTCAGAGATGACGGTCTCGAACCGGTGCTCCATGAATACACCGGAACCGGTTACGAACTGGCCAGTGTGCTCGAACCCTTCGGTGGATACTGGCTGCGAAACACAGCCGCGGGAGTCCGGTATCTCTACATACCATTCAAGAGAACGCAGTTCCCCACTGCAGGCCCTATCCGAGCCCACAGTGACTGTCTCTGGAGGATCTCGCTCCGGCTTAAGACCGCATCCGGTCGGCAGGACACATCGAATTTTTGTGGTGCTCATGGACAGGCTTCACCGGGCCATGATCCTCTCGATCTGGGTGAGCCGCCTGTAATAGGAAGTTATGCGTCGCTTTCGTTTGTTGGGGAGAGCCCTTCGGGAACTCTCCGGCTCCTGGCGGGAGATTTTCGCGAAGCCGAGCGCGAGTATTGGGAATTCACGCTGCTGGTACGTGGCAACACGGGTGAATCCGCCCGTCTCTCGATAGGTGAGACATCCGGCCTGCGGGAGGACATGACTGTTCGGATTTCCAACCAATCCGGATCACTCAATCACGATCTGAGAGAATCGGGCGAGATTCTTCTTCCGGAACCGCTGTCGGAGGCCGGCATGAGGCTGAAGCTGACAGTTGGCTGCGCAGACTGCGGTGGTCACAGCGGTAGTGGTAGCATTCCGACATCTCCGTCGCTGCACCCGAACTATCCCAATCCCTTCAACCCATCGACCACGATCTCGTTTGACCTGCCGAGCGGGTCAAAGTACACACTGACGATCTACAATGTCATGGGACAGAAGGTCGACGAGTTCACCGGCCATGCCCGCGCAGACGCCGTGGAGATAGAGTGGGACGCCACCGACAGAGCCTCGGGAATCTACCTCTACAAGTTGACCGGTTCAGGTTTCAGCGCCGCTCGCAAGATGCTACTGTTGAAGTAGGGAGAAGACACAAGGCGTCAAGCCTCTGCGGGTCCATTCGATGGGATGGGGAATGCCGGTTTAGTCGCCCGGCTGTTCAGTCAATGCCAGGAGGTTACGCAGGCGTATCGGCTCCGCCGCCCACAAGCCCTGACCGTACTTGCACCCGGCCTGAATGCCGAACGACCGGGCCATTGCGGAAATGTGCTCAATGTAATCCCGTGACTTCCCGGGGTTGAGAAACTGCGATTCGTGCGCAGCCAGAGCCTTGACCCACTGATCAAAATGTCTGGTGATGTCCACTACTATCGTAGGGGGGACCTTCGGTGGCAGGAAGTAGTGGAGAGTACGTCTCACCAGATACGGGTCTCCGGACAGATCGGCTTTCTTCAGCGAGGCCAGGTTAGCCGCGTTTATCGCAATCAGACCGGCCGCAACATGGTCAGGATGGGACTGACGCCGCCCGTGGCTCACCTGCGGGTAGGGAGCAAGCATCACCCGGGGACCGGTGGTACGAATCACATCGGCCAACTCCGCCCGGTGCTCAAGTGTGTCCTCAAGGGCAGTGTCTCCCCAGTCAAACGTGCGGACAATATCCACGCCCAAGATGTGGGCTGCCTGTTTGACCTCCGCCGCTCGGACTTCGGCATTGCCGCCGGTACCCATCTCTCCCCGGGTGAGAATGACCACGGCGCATCGGTAACCGCGCTTGCTGAGATCAATCAGTATCCCACCCACTCCGACTTCGACGTCGTCCGGGTGGGCACCAATAGCCAGCAAGTCGTAGCGTTGTCCTGTCTGTATCATTTTGGCAGCCAGTATCAAAAAAAACCCGGAGGCACAAACCTCCGGGTATGTTCTATGTTCCGGGCCTCAGTCTCCAGAGCTGCCCGGGTAGAAGCTCTGGGAATGGAAGATAAGCATTTCCCTGAGCAGTTCGTACATGAACTCGTCATCTTCAGCGGGATTGCCTTCGTAACCCGTGTACGTCTTCAGCACTGGCGTAGCCACACCGGCATCGGCCTCCAACGTTTCATACCACGACATAGTCTGATTGTGAAATCCGTAGCGCGCCTGAGGGCTGGTGCCGATCCAGATGTCCGCGTCGTCAAGGCCGTCACTTGTGGCCAGCAGGGATTCGAGGTTGTTTTCCAACCACATGTCCCAGATAGGGTCGTATGGCTTTTCGGTGAAGCTGAACGGCAGATGGAAATCGAAGTTGTTCGCATCCCCCATGACAATGCTGTCAATCAGGGTAGTCGAATCAGTGATTATGTAACTCGGCAGACCACGTGTCTGGTCGTCAATTATGACTGTTACGTAATAGTCACCCATATTCGGCGTGCGTTCCCGGATTATGGTATCATAATCGAGCAGGGTATCGTGAGGCGTAAAGGCCAGAGCGCCACCGATAAACATGCGGGAGATCGGGTACCGCGAAAGACTATCGAAGGCGGTGTTGAAATTGTCTGCGTTCAGATGTGTCTGCTCCGCCAAAAGAACGGTATCCATGAGATCGATCAGGCCCGCGCCACGACCGGGCCCGCCGTCGAAGTCCAGGGGGCCGTCACTCCCCGAGACGGACCCGAACACACCCGGGTGCTTCAGAGCAGCCCGAAAAGCGCCATAAGCGCCCATGCCGAAGCCGCCGATGCCACGCATCAATGGGTCGCCCAGAGTTATGGGGTAAGTAGCCTCCACATACTCTACCAACGCGTCACCAACAAGGTCGTCATATAATCCCGCCGCATAGCTATCGCCGGCATAGAAGTAGCCCCCGAAGGTGCGATCATTGGATATGGTGACGATGACCATCGGTTCGATTTCCCCACTGGAGATCATCTCATCGGCAAGGCTCTTGAGACCGTGGTTGATGAAGTAGTCGCGGTCGGTGCCCTGTGGCGGCAACAGCACCAGCAGAGGAACCTTTTGGAAGGTGCCACCGTGGTGACGTGGAAAGGACACCCTGGGAATATACACCGCCATCTGCAAAAGCTGGACGTCGTTGCGAATCTGTAATATCAACTCTTCAAAAAAGACATGGTTCTGGTAGGACATGCCGCCGGCCGTTAATGTCGAATCCGGACTGTACATTCCGCGATCCGAACAGGCAACAATAATGACGACCGCCAGGACCGCGATCAGCAACATGAGTTTGGTATATTTGGCCATCTATCCTCTCCTTAGAACCGGTAGTTGAACGACAGGACGGTCTGATAGGTGGCTGCCTTGTAGCTGCCAGTGAAGCTGTCGGCGTGACCGTCACCGTCGATGTCTTCCAGTGTGGACACCTCAGCATCGGGATAATGAGTGTAGCCGGTTGTCAAACCGAGATCCCATTGCTCTATGTGTAGCTGAAAACCACCGCTGAAACTGAACTTGGTACCGAGGTCCATGAAAAGCGGTGTAAACTGTTCGACGTTGCCGGCTGGTGACTGATCCACACCGAAGCCGCCCAGCAGCGTGAGCAACTCTGAGTATTCATAGTTGGCGCCGGCCATGACCTTGGCCGTGTTTGACCAGTCAACCGGTGTAGCCATGTCGGTCGTGAAGAAGCTCTTCAGTAAGGCTACGGTGTCGGCGACACCGGTCAGACCATGGTGGTTACTGTACTCGAAAGAGAAGCCGTCAAAGTGTGACCAGAGGGTGTACTCGGCGTCGAGGGCCACTGTCAGTTTCTCCGTTGCCTTATATGCAAGACCAACGGCTAAAGACGGCGGCAGCTTGAGTTCGGTCTCGAAATCCGCGGAATCCGTCACCAGACTGCCGGTCGTGAGCAGATACTCGACCGTGTTGTGGCTAAAGCCCGCATTCTCAGCCTTCGGAAGGTGAAAGACCAGGGCCGATCTGCCACTCACCGTGAAATCCAACGGCAAGGCGGCCGTCACAGCCAATGTCAGCTTTTCGCTCTGCTTGAGCAGCATACCGGCTCGAAAGCCAAAACCCCAGCCGTGGCCGTCATTGCCCACCCACTCAGTGATCTTTCGAAACGGGTTGTCCGCGAATTGCCAGTCGGGATCGTTGAGGAGATACGGATTGTCCCTGAAAACGAGGCTGTTGTGCAGGAGATCACCCCTGAGCACCTGTAGCCCCAGTCCGAGAAACAACTTCTCCTCAATAAACTCCCTGGCGGCAGTCAACTGGAACGCCACCACGTCAAAGTTGTTCTGATACTGATTGCGCGGCAGATACAGACTGTCGTTGTAAGCGAGGTCATGCTCATAGAGGGTCCAGGTCGCATTGTAATCCATCGGCTGATAAGCCGATAACCCAAAAACCGTCTCGCCCCAGACCGGAAGGCGTACTATGAAACCTGCCGAGGGGTTGGACAGAACCTCGTGGTGGTTGTAGTTCGGGACACCGTTGAAGAATCCCGGCTCGCTAAGTTCGTTCCACCTGTAGTCAGGTGTGATTTCATGGCGGTTATGGACGAAAGCAAAATTGGCCCCAAGCTGGTTGTCAAAGACATCCGCATATCCGGCTGGATTGTAGTAGGCGGCAGTCCAATCGTCGGCGATTGCGCGAAACGCACCACCCATGGCAGTAGCTTTGGTGCCGACACCCAAGTTCTCAAATCCGCCGGCCAGCGGCCCCGACGCTAACATTGCCAGAACAATCACCAAAACGCTTGAGATTCTGATTATCCCCATCCTTATCTCCATACTGCTATTGAAAATGCAAACAGAACTTTTCCTATCAACTCCGCAACGTCCGACGCTCAAACTACAGAAAAATCACAAGGGTCGGAACCACTTCTCAGTTTCTGTCCAAGCCAAAGGCAACCGACGGCGGTGGCGCTCAGAGCCTGGCCAAACGACCACGGAAGTTACAACAAGCGCCACCCGTTGTCAAGCGGTGCGGCCGGTTTTTTCCCGTCACCGTGGGTATTAACCGTTTGGCAAAGCAGCGATTAGCCGCCGCAGATTACAGACGTCCTGACCCTCCCGGATGTCAAGAAGATTCTGCAAGACCTCTTAGAGTGTCCTCAGTCGCAGGATGAAACGTCTCAACGCCCCCGGTTTCCAGGAGCGCGGAAAACCGTTCTCGATTATCCGGAATCCAATTCTCTACAGGGGCCGAACGGGTTCGGAGCTGCGTCGACCTGACGGCCCGGTATCTCCTGAACCCTCAACGGCTTACCATTCGCGCGAAATCTCCGGCATTGAGATTGCTATCAAACATCTCTGTCGTCGGGGCCGGAAGGATACCGGTCTCAGGTTGGCCGAAAGCCCTGAATGGGAAGGTGAGGATGAAGAAACAAGCGCTTATCTTACTGATAGCAGTCATCGTGCTTGTCTCGCTGCACTGGTTCAGAACAGTTGCAGCGTGATAGCCTGATCGCCGATCCGAACAGGAAGATGTGTGCCGCCTGGGCACGTTCCGCCCGCAGTACGAATCAGTCTTGACGGTGTTGCCCAATAGCCAACGGGGTATATCGCCAAGCCTTTCCTCCCCCTAAAGGGAATGCGGAATCAGATTTACGAAGTAACCAGTATATCATCTCCTCATCTCCACCAGCCACACGGGATGCGATTGTGTCCCGGGTGGCCTCTCTAATGGGAAAACTGTTCCAACGCAGAAGGAATGAGCTGCCCGTCATCGGCTCAGGCTGGATGCAGTCTCGGCCGCGTCGGTTTCAACTATGGCGTCTTTCTCGCGCAGGGGCAACAACTTAGCCGGACCACTCAGGATTCGCACCGATTGGCACTCCGTTTGCAAAGCTGTCATACGGATTGAGAGACTTGAAAGTACGCAGTCATGGAAGACACTCACAAAGCTGACCGGCATTGGTTGAGACAGCCCGCTCCAACAGCCTCTTACCGGAGGCTGTTGCCCCCGCATCACCACTCGTCAACACCCACATTGGTTATCGTGTGCCATTTCCCTGATATCGTTGACATGGCGCTTGATACCTGTCACCGAAACGAACTTCGGCGGAACAGCGGGACGGCGCTTGCCGATGGCTGGAAGCAGAGCCATACTCATGAACGGAGGATAGGAACCTATCATGTCCAGAACTCTTACCGACAGCATTAGTCTTGATGGCCTCACGGCCAGAGTTGCAAGTGAAATAACGGCTGACAAGGCGATGATCGTGCCCTATGCGGATTTCACAGACTTCCTGGCCGACCTGCTCAGCCTGTGCTATCATCCGGTGTCCCGGCTGATTTCAGCGGGTCAGGTTGAACCGGAAGTCGAGCAAGCTGCCGACCGAGCGGAGGCGTCACTGGTCGAACAGATGGGAGTTTCTCCGTTCGCGGGTGACATTGAGAGCGTCCTGGCGGAAGTGACATCGCCGCATGATGTGATCTACGTGGCCAACCCCAGCCGTATCACCGGGGCCAATTTCTCGGTGGCCGAACTGGAGGCAATGGCTCGCGCCGTGCCAAGAGGGATGTTGATAGTGGACGAGTACTACTTTGACTATTACGGCATCAGCGCTCTCCCGCTGTTGGAAATCCTGACCAATGTGGTGATCCTTCGCTCGTTCACCGCCTCCTTCTCTATCAATTCCGCCGACGCGGGTTATGCCGTCTCGAATCCGTCCACAATCGAGAGGCTCAAGCACGCTCACCAGGGGAACCGCATTTCGCTGACCATCCAGGAGCCGATGCTGGCTACGCTTACAAACGCGGACGCAATGTCCAACCGGCTTCGGGAAGTTCATGATGAATCGCTACGTCTTGCAACCGCTCTGAATAAGCTGGGCGTGCAGTGTCGGATCTGCGCCACGGATTTCCTGCTGATTCGAGTAGCTGACCCCAAGAGCACCGGCAACCATCTGGCCTCATTCAACATGCCCATCGATAACCTCGACGGCTATCCCCAAATGAAGAATTACATCAGGTACCGGATCCAGTCATACAATTCCAACGACAGGTTGATCAAAGCCTTCAGCAGGATGCCGGAGGAATACTACCGCATGACGAAATCCGATCTCAGAGCGGCGGCAGCGGGCCGGGGGCCGGACGAACCTGAAGTGGTGAAAGCGGCCGACGAGGTCGTCGGACAAACTGCCGACAGCCAGGTGGACCGCTTGCGCAGCGCGAAGCCCTCGACCAAAGAAGAAGTCGTGTCATAGACGAAACGGCGTGATTCCAGAGCCGCCACACACGTGGTCGGCTGCAGCCGTGAGATTGTTGTCCGGGAGTACCGCCGAATCAGCGCCCCTTGAACTCCGGCTTGCGTTTGTCCAGAAAAGCGCGCGTGCCCTCCCTCTTGTCCTCAGAGGCGCAGGCAGAGCCGAAGCCGGCTTTTTCCACGTCGCATCCCTTCGACATTGAGACATCCAGTCCGCGATTGATACACTCTTTGGCCAGGGCCACCGCCAACGGTGCCTTGGAGCAGATCAACTCGGCCAGTTCAACGGCCTTGCCCATGAGCTCCTCGGGCGGATAAACCTCGTCAGCCAGACCGATTCGATATGCTTCCTCAGCACGGATCATCTCACCGCTGAGAATCAACTGCATCGCTTTGCCGCGCCCCACCAGACGGGACAGCCGCTGGGTGCCGCCATATCCGGGAATGAGACCCAGACTCACTTCCGGCTGGCCGAATTTGGCCTTTTCGGAGGCCAGGCGGATATCGCAGGCCATGGCCAGTTCGGTCCCGCCACCCAGGGCGAATCCGTTCACGGCGGCAATGACCGGTCTGGGGAAATCCTGAATCGTCATCATCAGGTGCTGTCCCTTTGTCGCCAGGTCAATCCCGGAACTGCCGTCCAGATCGGCCAACTCCTTGATATCGGCACCTGCCACAAAGGCCTTCTCACCGGCTCCGGTGACTATCACGCAGCCGATACTGTCGTTGCCCCGGTAGGAATCGAACAACTGTTGCAACTCGGCGACGGTCTCAAGGTTCAACGCGTTAAGAGCGCGCTCCCGATTGATCCTGACGATCAACACCGCCCCTTTAGTCTCTACCAGCAGGTTATTGTACTCAGCCATTGCTCAATCCTTCCAGCAGTCTATTGATTGCAAGTTGTGTGTGTTTGCGCAGATCATTTGTCGGACCGTGTCACCATCCGAACCATCCTCAGACCGACCGTGTAGCTGGACGTTCCGACTATCTCGAAACCGGCTTTCAGATAACACCCCAGTGCTATCTCGTTCTCGCCGTAGAGGTTCAGGACTACTTTGGCCACGTTCTCTCTGTGGGCGGCCCGCTGATAGAGCAACTCCAGCATCTTGACGCCATAGCCGCAGGTGCGCTTGAATGGATCCACAATCAGGTGCGCTATCTCGACGGCCATCTCAAGCGGTCTTTCCCAAAGCTCGCCATATGCCACCGGTTTGCTCCGGGAAAAGAGAAGATGGGATGCCATCCCGGACCGCTGCCACGAATCAATAATGTCATCGGGCGGCGGAAACTCCTGACCCCGGCACACATCGCGGTACGTTTCCTCCGATTCAATCCACGAACGGACCTGGCCGGAATACTCGGCACTATACGGAATAATGTCAGCTTTTGCTCGAGCGGGTTCCATAAACTCCGATTCCCTGGTTTCTTGACGGCCAATATATGCCCAAAGGCTCGGACGGGCAAGCGTCAACGCACCGCCAGTGTTCAAGGGATTGGCTTCTTAAACTAGTGCCGGATGGATCGCTTCTGTCACAGTGCCGGGGGGCGTGCCGATGCCGGTGCGATCACGTCACGGATGACGGGTACGCTCTACTCCACCGTCACCGACTTGGCCAGGTTGCGGGGCTGGTCGACATGACAGCCGCGCATGACGGCGATATGATAGGCCAGAAGCTGGAGCGGAATAATCGACAAA
>SDBT01021338.1_pt1 | contig 10128 bp, 1 predicted proteins | sample 2277101 | NCBI WGS metagenome assembly SDBT01 (sample SAMN10404973, study PRJNA504765) | marine sediment metagenome | isolation source: marine sediment core GS10_PC15, 103 cmbsf | place: Arctic Ocean: Southern Knipovich Ridge | collected 2010
CGCCCGCCGCCGAAAGGTGCTGCTGCAGATTCGCGATGATCTCGGGCAGGAGGTCCGCAATGCGCCGACCGCGCTCGGTGCGGTTGGTCTCGGTCAGCCCGCCGAACAGGTCTCCGAGGGAGAACGGGCGGTGCTTACTGCCCGTTTCGGCGTAGTTGACCAGGTAGCAGACGCCGGCAAAGCACATCTGGAGTTCCTTGGCCAGGGCGAAATCGGGGGCCAGCGTGTGCGTGATCAACTCGGCCCCGGCGTTGGCGAACATGCGGATCTCCGCGGGGGTTTCCAGTCGAGGGCCTTCGGTGACGGCGACGGTTCCTTTGGGCTCGAAGGGAACCTTCATTTCGGCCAGGGTGTCCGCCATCGCACCGCGCAGGCGGGGGCAAAAGACCGGGAACTGACGCAGCAGGCCCAGGGAGGAGTTCTCGAAGAACGTCGTCGGCCGCGCGTGGGTCATGTCGATGAGGTCGTCGGGCACCACCACCTGGCCGATGGCGAGATTATGCGAGATGGCTCCGGCCGCCGTCCAGGCCACCACCGTGTCGGCGCCGAGGTCCTTGAGGGCGTACAGGTCGGCGCGGTAGTTGACCTGCGAGGGGGAGCGGGCCGCGGGCCCGGGGCCATGGCGCGGCAGCAGGTAGAACGGGGCGGGACCGTCCTCCGCCAGAAAGACGACTTGGCTTTTACCGTAGGGCGTCTGGCGCGGCGGAAGCTGCCGGGCGCGAATCCGGCCGCTCTCGACGAGCCGACACACGGTCTGGCCGACAAGACACGCCAATGTTGCCGACATGCGAACATCCTTTGTTCATGGGCTCTTTTAGGAGGGTGCGCACGATTATGCTCGGGGCGGGCGCGTCTGGCAAGCACAAAGCCCCCTCGGCCCGTCAACGGGCGGTTAGGGCGATGGTGACCGGCATGGCGTAGGTGGACCTTCCGTCCGGGTCCACGTAACGGGCCGAGAGGGTCACCGCGGAGGCCATCGGGGCGTTCTTGCCCCAACTGAGGGGAACCGTGTACCCCCAGCCGACAATTCCGCGAACGAGGTAAGGGCTCAACTGCGGGCCGGCGAACCGCCAGATCCGGAACGGCTTGGCCTTGGACAACGCGTCGGGCGCGACGACGCCTTCGTACAGGTAGAACTCCAGCGTGCCCTTGACCGCCACGGGCAGGGCGCCGGGGGCCTTGAACAGTTCCACGCGTGCGGCCACGCCGTCCGGGCCGGGCTCGCCGTCCAGGTCCACGGCCACGGTGGAGGTCCGCAGCAGCATCTCATCGGCGCGGGCCACCGGCGCCGGAGGAGTGGCGCTGACGCTCTGGCGGGAGCCGTTGCACCCGGCCAGTATCGCTCCGGCCGCCGCCAGCGCCACCGTGCTCCATGTTCGCCATGCAATCATTCTTTCTTTCCGTCGGGCTCGGTCCATTCGTTCGAACCCTTTGCCGACGCCCGGGAAATGGGGGGAAGAACGAGCATGTCCGGCTCGGGCGACTTGGGTATGTTCATCATTCCGCGCTCCAGCCGCTTGATCTCCTCAGTGGTCAGGCCGCGTAGCGGATTGAGCAGATCGCCGACCTGGCCGTTGGCGCGGACGCCGCGCTTTATCGTCAGCTGGCGGACCTTCTGGTTGCTCAGAACGTCCGCATCGCTCGGGGTCCGCAGCACGCGCGGCGTCAGGATGATCAGCAGCTCCGTCCGCTCCTTGACCGTCCGGGTGGACTTGAACAGGGCCCCCAGCAGCGGCAGGTCCCCGATCAGCGGAACCTTCTCCTCGCGGATCATGTCCTTATTGGTGATCAGCCCGCCGATGACGATGGTGTGGCCGTCCTGGACGGTCACGGTCGTCTCGGCCGAACGGCTGTTGATGATGACGGCGTTGACGCCTTCGGAGACCTGCACGGACGAGTCGGACAGCGACGAAATCTCCGGGAACACCTCCAGCTTCACGAACCCGTCCGGGTTGATGTGCGGCGTCAGCTCCAGGATGATGCCGACCGGCTCGTACTGGATCGTGTTGAAGATCGACCCGCCCTCCGTCACGCGCGAACTGGTCACGAAGGGCACGCGCTGGCCGATGTTGATTCGGGCGATCTGGTTGTCGGTGGCCAGCACCGTCGGGCGGGAGAGCATCTCCACGCGTCCCTGGCTCTGGAGGGCCCGCAGGAGTGACTGGAAAGACCCGCCCGTGACGCTGAAGGTGAAGCCACTCGTCTTGAGCCCGAACTTCGTGGCGACGTTGGTCTGGCTGCCGGCGTGCCGGCCGACCAGGCTCCACTCCACGCCGAATTCCATCGTGTCGTCCAGGATCACCTCGGCCAGGAGCACGTCCACGAGCACTTGCGGCGCGGGCTGGTCGAGTTGTCGGACCATTTCCGCGATGGTGTCGAAGAAGCGGGGCGACCCTGAGATCAACAGCGTGTTGGAGGCTTGCTCGGCCACCACGGCGATCTCGCGCGCCAGCAGCTCCTTGGCCGCTCCGACGGCGTCCTGGCCGAGGGTGCTGACCACCCGCTGGCGTTCCTGGTCGAGGAACTGTCGCAGGGCCACCTCGATATCGACGGCCTGCGCGTTGCGCAGTCGGTACACGACCGTCTGGCGGTCCTCGGCGGGGGAGGCGTCGAGCTGATCGATAACGCGGGCGACCAGCGTGATATACTCCTCCGTGCCGGCCACCAGCAGGGAGTTCGTCCGGCGGTCCACGGTGATGCTCAGGCAGGTTTGCTCAGCCGAGCCCAGTGTGGCCGCCGCACTGGTTCCGGCGCCGTCCGTCAGCGGCATGGAGTAGCGGGCCGCCTGTCGCTGCGTGTTGTCCATCTGGAGGCGGAACAAATCGGTCAGCACTTGCTGCATCTGCCCGGCATCGGCGTTGACCAGGGGGAAGATCCGGATCTCGGCCGTACGCGGGTCCGTCGTGTCCAGGGCCTGGATGAGTTGGCTCAGCAGGCCCATGGTCCCCACCGGCGCCTGGACCAGCAGCGAGTTGGTCCGTGGCACCGCCGTGATCATGATGTCCTGCTTGAGGGCCGACGAGACCAGTTGCTCTCCGGCCGGGGACCGGGCAATCAGTCGAAGCAGCGTGGCCCGATTGGTCGAGGCGTTGGTCATGGCCTTGGGCTTGTTGGTCAGGGCGTCCAGCAGGATCTGGGCGAGCTGCTCGGCGTCGGCGCTGCGGAGCGTAAAGATGCGAATCTCCGTCACGTCCGTGATGGGGGCCGTGTCGGACTTGGCGATCAGGTCGGCCAGATGCTCCATGTCGGCCTTGGCGGCGGCGATCAGCAGCGTGTTGGACCGTTCCAGCGGGGTGATGGTCACTCCGCTCTCGCCGCCGGTGGGCTTCTGGGCGTCATAGAGCTTCTGGAGCGTGTCGGCCAGTTGCGTGGCGTCCGCCTTGGTCAGCGGAAAAGCGCGGACGATCTGACCGTTCTTGATCGGGGCCTCGTCCAACTGGGCGATGAGGCCCTCGGCCATGGCCAGGTCGTCCCGCGAAGCCCCGACGATCAGGGAGTTGGTCTTGGGGTCGGCGATGACAGTCACGGGCGTGCGCGTCCCGCGGACGACTCGCTGGGCGAACAGTTGCCGCAGGGTCGCCTGCAGCGCCGCGGCCGAAGCCCGCTTGAGGTAGAAGACCTTGAAGTCGTAATTGCGGACCACCTCTTCGGCGTCGAGCTTCGTGACCAGGATGGTGATCTCGTTGAAGGCTTCCTTGCTGGCGGCCACGAGCAAGGCGTTGGTCCGCTCGTCTGGGATCACGACCACCGGCAGCGACCGCGGCTGCCCGCCGGTGGCGGTCTCAGCTTGGCGCTTGCGGTCGAACATCTGCTGCAAGGCCGGGCCCAGACGCGTGGCGTCGGCGTGCTTGAGGATGAACACCTGCACCATGCCGGCCAGGCCCCAACCTTCCTTCACGTCGATCTTGCGGATGATCTCGTCGATGACCGCGAAGTTCTCCTTGCTGGCAGAGACGATCAGCAGGTTCGTCCGCAGGTCGGATGTGATGGAAACCTTTTCCCGGGCCTGGGCGATGGCGTTGTCTTGGGCGCCGATCAGCCCGGGCTTGTACAGGCCCTTGCTGAGCAGTTGCTCCAGCATGGACGACACCCGCTGCACGTCGGTGTACTGCAGCACGTACATCCTCACCACGCCCGTGTCGGTGGGCGGTTCGATATCGACCTTCTTGAGCAGGGCGCGGATCTCCGCGAGGTTCTCCTTGCTGGCGGCGACCACCAGCGAGTTGCTCAACGACTCGGTCTCGATGGTGACGACGTCCTGCGGGGAGACCTGCTGGCCTTGCGGCGTCCGGGCCTTGAGCAGGTCGGCGAAGAGTTTCTCGATCATCGGGCCAACGGAGCCGGCGTCGTTGAACTCCAGCGGGATGACGACCAGTTGCACCGCCGGGTCGGCCAGTGTCCGGTCCAGCCGACGGACCAGGTTGGCGACGACCTTGCTGTCGTCCTGGCCGGCGGCGACCATCAGCATGTTGGTCCGCAGGTCCGGCACGATAACGGGCTTCTGCCGCCGCAGCTCGGGGGTGCGGGCGGCGCTGTAGCGCTGGTTGAACAGGTTGTTCAGGGTGGTGGCCAGCGAGCCGGCGTTGGCGAGTTTCAGTTCGATCAACTGGATCTGCCCGCTCAGGGCCGGGGCGGCTGAATCCAACCGTTCGGCGAGGTCCTTGACCAGCTCGAACCCCTCGGCCGAGCCGCCCACGATGAGGTAATTGCTGCGGGGGTCTGGGATGACGATCATCTTCAGGGCGTCGGCGTCGCCGACCCCCAGGGCCGTCTGCCGCTGCACCCGGGCGTCCATCATCTGCTGAAGCGTGGGCGCCAGCGTGATGGCGTCGGCGTTGGCCAGCGGCAGCAGGCGGATGTCGCGCAGGTCGATGGGCTGCTTGGCGTCGAGCTTGACCAGCAGCGCGTCGATCAGTGCAAAGGTCTTCTCGGAGCTGGAGACCAGCAGCGAGTTGGTGCGGGTGTCCACGGTGACCGTGGGGCGGTCCTCCGGGCGGATGAGGTTGCGGTTGGGCCCGCTGTACAGGCCGTTGATGACGGCCGCTATGCGCGTGGCGTCGGCATTCTTGAGAGCGTAGATCCGCACGATATTCATGGACCCGGCCCCGGGGACGTCCACGCCCTTGATCATCTCCTCGATGATCGGCATCAGGTCCGACCTGGCGGCGACGATCAGGACGTTGGCGTTGGATTCGGCCTGGACCACGAGCGTGGGATGGGTACGTGCGATCTCGCTGTTGACCGGGACGGCCTTGCCGCGCAGCACCCGCAACCGGGAAACGTACCTCCGGGCGCCTTCCACGCCGGGCGCCGCGACGGGCTGCTCGACGAAGGTGCTCCGAATCAGCGGCGCCAGGGCAGCGGCGTCGGCGTGGACGAGCTTGAACAGCTTCACCTCGGTGAACTGGCTGGTGGGCTGGCTGTCCAGGTCCTTGACCAGCAGTACGGCCAGGGCGACCGTTTCGTCGGAGCCGGCCAGAACCAGCGCGTTCGTCCGGGCATCGGCAGTGACGTTCAGGACGTTGGTCAGGGCCTGCCCGACGGTGCTCTCGGGGGCGGCCTTGCCCTCGACCGGGGTGCCGGGCTTGCCGGCGAGCTGCCGGCCTTGGGTGAAGATCTGCTGCAGCAGCGCCATCGTGGCGACAGCGTCGGCGTTCTTCAGGTGGATCAGTTGGAGCTTGACCGCGCCGGCCACGGGCAGCGTGTCCAGCAGGGCGACGATCTCAGCCATCGCCTGGAGGTTCTCCGGCGTAGAGGAGATTATCAGGCTGTTGGAGCCCGGCTGGCCTCGCAGAACCGGGTCGGAGGTGATCTTGATCGGCTTGGACAGATCCAGCGGGGGCACTCCCTCCTTGCCCTTGATCATCCGCAGCAGCCGGACCTGCTCCTGGAGGGCCTTGGCCTCGGGGGTCTGCACCTTGCTGGTGCCGGGGGTGAGGATCTCGGTCAGCACCGCCGCCATGGCGACGGCCTCGGCGTTCTTCAGCGGGATGACCATCACCTCGGCCGTCTTGAACGGGGGCACGGCGTCGAGGGTCTTGATAATCCGCTCGATCTCGGCCAGCACCGGCGCCTGAGTGGCTACGGCGATGGTATTGGCGCGGACGTCGGCGGTGATGTTGATCCGCTGGTTCGGGCGGGCCTGCTGGAGCGGTTGGATCATCTGCCGCAGGACCGGCAGGATCTTGGTGGCGCTGGAGTTGACCAGCGGGAAGATCTTGTACTCGATCTTCGGGGCGACCTCGATGCCGTCCAACTGCTGGATGAGCCGGCTGACCTCCTCCATCTTCTCCTTGGAGGCGTTGACCACCACCGCGTTGGTGCCGGCCAGGGCCGTCACCCGCACCCGGTCTTCAGGCCGCTTGACCTGGGTGTAGGCGCTGTTGATGGCCTGGGCGATCTTGGTGTTGGCGGCGTTGTTCAGCGAGAAGACCAGCACCTCGCGCTTGGTCTTGGAGGCGGCGGCTTCCATGGCCTCGACGAGCTTCTTGATGGCGGCGAGGTCCTCTTCGGAGTAACTGTTGAGCAGCAGGGCCCGCTGGCCGGCCAGGACGGTTGCTTGCGGGCCGGAGCGGGTGGGGGCAGCGGCGGCCCCGCGCCCACTTCCGCCGCGACCGCGGCCGCGACCGACTTGCCTGTTGGCGCCGCTGCCGTAAAGCTGCTCGATCGCCTTGAGGACGTCCTCGGGGTCGGCCTCCTTGAGCTGGATCACCTCGATCGTCCCGCGCGGGCTCATCTCGTCGATCTGGTCGACCAGCTTGACGATCTCCTGGTACTTCTTCTCGGAGGCGGCCACGATCAGCGAGTTGGTCCGCGCGTCGGCGGTAATGGCCACCGGCTCAACCGTCTTGCCGGCACGCCGCAGCTCCAGGGACTGGCTGCGGTACATCTGATTGACCATGTTGGCGATGACGGCGGCATTGGCGTTGCGGAGCGGATGCACGAACACCGAGGGCATGTCCACGACGGCGGCTTGGTCAAGCAGCGTGGCCATGGCCATCAGCGTGTCCAGCTCGGCCTTGGTGCCGGAGAACACCAGGGCGTTCGTGGTGGCGTCGGCGGAGACGGTCGGCGGCCCGGCGGCGTTGCGTCCGCCCCGTGCGGTCTTGGCCGCGATCTCGCCGAGCACCTTCGCCAGATCGGGCGCCTTGGCGTGGGCGAGGATGATGAACTCCATTGCCCTCTCGCCGGTGTCCACGTCGATCTGCTTGACCAGGGCCCGGATCTTCTCGAGGTTCCGCTCGGAGGCGGAGACGATGATGGCATTGGTGCTGGGCTCGCCGGTGACGACAACCAGGTCGGACGGGCTGACGCGCTGGCCCGGCTGCGGGCGGAAGGACTGGCTCAGCGCCAAGGCCGTCCGGGAGGCATCGGCGTAGGTCAGCGCGATCACCTCGCGGCGGGAGATGCCGGAGGGGTCATCCACGTCCAGGTTGGCGATCAGGGACTTGATGCTCTCGATCTGGTGCGCCTGGGCGGAAACGATGATCGAGTTGGTGCGATCGTCCACGGAGATCATCACGGCCCGGTCGGCGGGCTTGGCGGCCTTGGCCTGGGGGCCGTAGAAGTTGCCCAGGGAGGCGCCAACCTCGGCGGCGCCGGCAAACTGAAGCTGGAAGAAGGTCACCCGGGCGAGGTCCGGCCCGCTGTCGAGCGTTTCGATCATCCGAGCGATCTTGTCGATATGCTCCATCGTGCCGGAGACCATCAGCGTGTTGGTCTTTCGATCGATGGCCACGGTCGCGACCGGCTCGGCGGGCCTCTTCGGCCAGGAGGCGATCATTCGGGTCAGGCCCACGGCCACCTCGCGTGCGTCCGCCTGGACCAGCACGAACGTGCGGAAGGTCGCCTTCTGGGCCGGTTCGCCGTCCAGCTCCAGCAACAGCCGGACGATCCGCTCGTGCTCGCTGGCCGAGCCGCGCACCACCAGGGCGTTGCTGCCGGCGTCGGCGTTGATCCGCAGCGTGCCGCTGGCGGGCGAGCGGCCCCGCCCACCCGTGGCCGGCTGGAGCGTCTGGGCCAGCGCCTTGGCCGTCACCCGGGCGTCCGCGTACTGAAGCCGATAGATCTTCACCGTGGCCAGGTCCTGCTTGCTGGCAGCTTCCAGTTCGGCCACTACCTTGTCCACGAGCACCAGGTCCTCGGCCGTCGCCGAGACGATGACCGTCCGGGACGCTTCGCTGCCGACCACCGACGGGCCGCGGGCGCCGCTCCGCCCGGCGGCTCGGCCTTGGCCTCGGCCCCCGGTCGCCGGGGCGGACTTGAACAACTGCGAAATCGCATTCACCACGTCGCCGACCTCGGCGCTGGTGAGCTTGAAGATTTTCACCGTCTGGGCGCCGATGATCGGCGTCTGGTCCAGCTCCTCGATGAGGTTGGCCACCAAGTCCATCGCGTCCTTGGGGGCGACGACGATCACCGAATTCGTCGAGCGGTTCGGCGAGATGGTCAGCCCCTGGGAGACGTCCGCCCGCAGGCCTTCCGCCTGGCGCATCTCCATCATCTGTTTGACGAGTTCCTGGGCCTTGCTGTCGTTCTTGCCGCCGCTTCGCGGCGCCCCGGCCGTGGCCAGTTGGAACAGCTGGCGGATGTTCGTGGCCACCTCGGTGGCGTCGATGTTCTTGAGCGGGATGATCCGCACTTCCGTCGTCATCACGGACGCCTGGTCGAGCTTGGCGATCACTTCCTTGATGAGGGGCAGCTCCATCGGCTTGGCACGGACGATGAGGTTGCGTGTCCGCGGGTCGGCCACGATGGTGATGGCCGACTTGGGTGCGGCCGGGACCGGCGCGCCCTGCGCCCGTGCGCCGCTGCGTCCCCGGTCACGGCCTCCGTTGCGGCTGGCTCCACGCCCCTGGGACCGGGCGGGCGCCCGGGCGGCCTTGGCGGGGGCGAACAGGGCGTTGAGCGTCTTGGCCAACGCGACCGGATCGGTGTTCTCGATCTTGATGACGTCGATCCTGGCTTCCGAAGCGACCGGGCTGGCGCTGATCTGCTGGATGAGCAGCTCGATGTCGAACATCTCGTCCTGGGACGCCGACACGATCAGCGAGTTGGACTCCTTGTCTATCGCGACAATCACCGGCGGGCGGATGGGCGCCCGGTCGGCCCGATCCGTGGCTGGGCGGGTCGTCGGTTGGGGGGCCTCGGCGGCCGCCGGCGTCGTCGGCACGTCCTCGGCGGGAGCGGGCATGATGAACAGCCCATCTCCCCCGCCGCGGGCGTCGTGGGGGATCCTGTCCGTGATCTCGACCGTGGCGCCGCTGGCCTGCTCGTAGATGCGCTTGAGCGTATTGGCCATCTCCTCGGCAGTCACCTCGGGCGAGAGGGTGATCACCCGCACCTGGATGTACTTGTCCAGGGCGAACTCGTCGAGCTTGTTGACCATCTCCTGGATGACCTTCAGGTCGGCGTCCTTGGCCATAATGGTCAGGCCGCCGGAAATGTCGTCGGGCTCGACGATGGGCCGGTCGCCCTTCTTGCGGCCGGCGAAGAGGGCGTTGACCTTATCGGCCATGTCCGTCGGATCGGAGCCGAACAGCGGGATGTACTCAATACCGTCCGGCGGGTCGGCCTCGCGGTCCAGCGACTTGAGCAGCGCTTCGACGATGGCGAAGTTCGGCTGCGTGGTGGAGACGATCACCGAGTTGGTCCGCTCGTCGGCGGCGATGGAGAAGCTCGCCGGGGGCGGGGCGTCGCGGCCTCGACGTCGGCCCTGCTGGATGATCTGCCGGAACAGCACGTCGATCGTCTTGGCCGCCTGGGTGGCCTCGGCCTGCTCCATTGGGAAGACCCGCACCTGCGTGCCCACGGGCCCGGGGCCGCCGGAGTCAAGCTGCTTGATCAGCAGCACGGCCTGCTCCACTTCCTGCTTGCTGCCGCGGACCAACAGCGAATTGGAGTTCACTTCCGCCACGACGATCGCGCCCGGCTCGCTCGTGGCCGGGCTGCGGCGGCCCGGCTGGGCCTGGGCGGCGATGACCTTGTTGATCGCTGCGGCCAGCGTGCTGGCCTCGGCCTTCTCCAGGCGAACGATCTGCATGACCGTCTGGGCGCCGCCTGGCTCGTCGTCGAACTGTCGGATCATGTCCTCGGCCAGGGCCATGATCTCCGGCGGCGCGTGCACGA
>SDBT01021339.1_pt1 | contig 10128 bp, 5 predicted proteins | sample 2277101 | NCBI WGS metagenome assembly SDBT01 (sample SAMN10404973, study PRJNA504765) | marine sediment metagenome | isolation source: marine sediment core GS10_PC15, 103 cmbsf | place: Arctic Ocean: Southern Knipovich Ridge | collected 2010
TTTAGAACACTTTATCCCTTGTGAATAACCAACACTCGATATAGAATTGGGTCATGTCGAAAGAGAAAGGAACTCCGGTAAGAAGACAATACCTGGATATAAAAAATCAATATCCCGACTCAATTATCTTCTTTCGATTGGGTGATTTTTACGAAACCTTTGACGAGGATGCCCAAACGGTGTCCCGGGTGCTGGATATTGTTTTGACCTCTAGAACAGTTGGCAAGGGTGTCAGGGTTCCCATGGCTGGCATACCTCATCATGCCCTTGAAAATTATCTATCCCGCTTAATTGAGCGTGGTTACCATGTTGCGATATGTGATCAGATCGGGGATGTTCCTGTTAATGGTTTAATGCCGCGGGAAGTCGTGCGTGTCATAACACCAGGCACGATCGTAGAAAGCAGTTTGCTTCCCGGAGATGGTAATAATTACCTGGCCAGCCTGGTTATTGATGAACACAGGGCGGGAATTGCTTATGTTGATATCACCACGGGGGAATTTGCAGTAACCGAAATTCAGGAGAAATATATTGAGGATCTGGTTCGCTCAGAATTGTTGAGACTAAACCCGGCTGAGATTTTAATTCCTGAAGGTACAAAGTTAACTCCAGATGGTTATTCTAGCCATTTTACTGAATTCCCAGCTTGGAGATTTGAAGAAGAACGCTGCCTTGATGTACTAAAAGATCATTTCCAGGTGAAGACCCTTGACGGATACGGTGTGCGAGGATTTCCTTATGCCATCAGAGCAGCTGGTGCGATTTTGCAGTACCTGGAACAAACCCGGGTAGGATCTCTTCAGTTGCTAACTGGCCTAAGCCGGTACAGTTTAGAGGAGTTCATGACCCTGGATGCGGCCACCAGGAGAAATCTGGAGCTTATTGAAACGATACGGACAGGTACAGCTTCAGGATCACTGCTGGGAATTTTAGACCAAACCATCACCCCGATGGGAAAAAGATTGCTCCGGCAATGGGTAAGCAAGCCCTTGCTTGATGTGGAAAAAATTCGGCGCCGCCATGATGGTGTTGAGTTATTCTTTGAGGATGGTTTACTGCGCGGTGAAACCCGGGAAAAACTGAAAGGATTAGGTGATCTGGAACGATTAAGCAATCGTGTGGCAGGAGGAACAGCCCATCCTCGTGACCTGGTTGGTATTCGGGAAACATTAAGCCAGCTTCCGGGAATCAGGGATTTATTTCCGAATAAATTCAAGAAAGGTAGTTTTCTGGGTGATTTATTCAAAGATTTTTCATTGTGTTCTGAAATATTAGAACTGATATCAAGTGCCCTCGAAGATGAACCGCCGGCAGTATTAGGAAAAATTGGCATTATCAAGGGGGGATATTCGGAAGAACTGGACAATATCCTGTCCAACACCAAACATGCCCGGGATTGGATTGCTAACCTGGAATCTGTTGAGAGGAAGAAAACAGGGATAGAGACTCTAAAAGTAAGCCATAATAAAGTCTTTGGTTACTATATCGAAGTTACCAGGGCGAAAGCTGATCGGGTCCCAGACCACTATATCCGCAAACAAACCCTGGTTAATGCGGAGAGATATATTACACCAGAACTTAAGGAATACGAGACACAGGTCTTTAATGCTGAGGATCAAATTAAGGAAGTAGAGAGAAAGTTATTTACTGAATTGTGTGAACGGATCAGCATCCAGGCAGCCCGTTTGATAACTGCTGCCAGGGTGATGGCAAAATTGGATGTGATGGCAGCTCTGGCTGAAATTGCGGCTTCCCAGGGGTATATCCGACCAGATGTGGTGGAGGAGGATGTGCTTGAGATAATCGGTGGCCGCCATCCAGTTGTTGAACAAACGCTGCCGGGATCGAGATTTGTTCCCAATGACACTATTTTTGAAACTGGAGAACGCATCCGCATTTTAACCGGACCAAATATGTCCGGCAAATCCACCTTCTTGAGACAGGTCGCATTGATCGTACTTCTGGCACAAATAGGTAGTTTTGTTCCTGCTGATTTAGCCCGGATAGGGCTGATCGATCGGATATTTACCAGGATCGGCGCTCAGGACGAAATCCATGCTGGCCAATCGACTTTCATGGTCGAGATGGTAGAAACAGCCAATATACTTAATCATGCCACGCCCCGCAGTCTATTAATATTGGATGAAATCGGCCGCGGTACAAGTACTTATGATGGGGTGGCAATTGCCTGGGCGGTTATTGAATATATCCATAATCATCCTGATAAGCGGGCAAAAACTCTTTTTGCGACACATTATCATGAATTGACGGAGCTGCCTGAGCTGTTGCCCGGAATCCGCAATTACAAGGTTTCTGTCAGTGAAGCGGAAGGCACAGTGGTTTTTCTGTATAAAATTGCTGCAGGAGGAGCAGATAAATCCTACGGGATCCATGTAGCTCAGATTGCTGGCATGCCTCCAACTGTGACACTCAGGGCTGAGGAAATCATGCGGCAGTTGGAGCTATCATCAGGTAAAGCAGTCAAACAGGATCAAGAAATGGCCAAACAAATGGCTTTATTTCCAAATACTAATCCCTTGTTAAATGAACTGAAAAACCTGGATATCAATGAGCTGAGTCCGTTGGAAGCGTTGAACTTGATTTTCAACTGGAAGAGAAATTTCTTGTCTGATCTTGAAGATCAAGACCTGGATATTGATTAGCCAGAAAAATTAAACATACAAAAAAGCTCCTGGTCATTATCCCAGGAGCTTTTTTGTATTAAAGGATTCTTATTGGTGGTTTTTTACTACAGCTAAAACTTCTGGAAGATCAATGCCTAGGCTGGAGAGTTTTTCTTTGGTGGGTACACCATTGCTGGTCCATCCCCGGCGTTTATAGACAACATCCAGCAGCTTTAGATATTGATCTTCCCGGTACTTTCTAAGTTTGGCGTTTTTCTCGGAAGTGCTGAGACCGGCTGGATCGATATTTACCAACTCCTTGAGCTGTTTATCATAACGCTCCTGACGGGATTCATACTCCTCGTCAGTCACCGGACCCATTGCCCGGTAGGGTAGAAAATCATACTCCCGGGTACCAAAACCAACCCTGAGATTAAAAACTCTTTGGAAGTTATAAACCCTTTCTGATTGGTCAATTAAGTCCTCCGGGCTGACTTTGTTGCCAGTAACGCCTTCATAAACCCAGGTGTAATTTTCAACATGTTCGGGGATTCTTTCCGGCTGATCAGTGTCTTTGTTATCAACAGGTTTGATGTCATTCCAGGGTAATTTGCACAATCCATGAATACTGAACCAGGTTCTCCACATCGGGAAATAATGCAGGGCTTCGGCTTTTTCTTCAAAGGATGGCAGTAAATTTTCAACTTGATCCATAAATATCAGCCAGGCTTCATCATGTTGACCGCCTTTAAGGGCCATACCGTAGCCACCTTGCTGGGCAATGGATTCTTTGGTCATGTACTCGGATATCTCCATGCCTTTTACTTCCATGGCAATATCATGTAAAAAGGCTGGATCCCCGCCGAACTCTTCAGCGAAATAGGTTTTCAAGTAACGCGTACCCTGACCTACAACCACACCAAAACCTTCTCCCCGGGCCATTTGATGTAAGAGATCCAGGGCGCTACTGGCGTTGCCCCAGCTGAGGTCCAATCCACCAGTCTGTTCTTCTGTGAGAATTCCGTACTGGAAACACTCCATGCAAAAAGCGACAGTATTTGCAAACGAGATAGTATCAACACCGTAGGTATCACAGTAAAAGTTCATCTCTAAAATTGCTTCTGGATCAAAGACGCCAATATTGGATCCTAAGCCGGCCGCATTTTCGTATTCTGGTCCATCCACTAGGACTTTTTCTCCAGCATGAGGACCGGTCTTGAGTTCAAATCCATCTACACCGTGGGAACAGGCCATAGTGCATCCCAGCCAGCAGCTGTCCATGCGTTTATCCTGGGTAAATGCATCATGCCAGGTGGTGGAATCAATCTTAATGTGTTCAGGGTGGGAACCAAAGCGGAAATTATGCACTGGCAATAGATCAAAGTGCTCCATTATTTCCACCAGGTGGGCGGTGCCTATCTCACGCATATTATTTTGCTGTTCATCATATTTTGTGATTTCCTGGTTGATCCTTTTACCGGCTTTCCGAATAAGATCTGGTTTGGCGGGATTATTGCTTGAACCGCTGATTCCAGCATACCTGACCACAATTCCCTTGAGTTTTTTATCTCGGAATACTCTTCCTGAGCCACCCCGAGCTGCCTGTTTAACCCGTACTTCCTGACGTTTGGGATCAAAATAGCTTATATTTAATCCCGCATAGCGAATATGGTTAGCGGCTTCCCCCGAGGTAATCACGGAGACATTCTTTTGATCACGCTCATCCATGGCATACATTTCAGTCAAGATTCCTGCCAGGGGATAAGTGTTCAGGGCTTCTTCAGGAGCTTCCTCGAGACGGATCTGATGATTGTTACCGTCGATGACAATGATCAAGTCTTTGTCTGCCTTGCCGGTAATCTCCAGGGCATCAAAACCTGAAAATTTCAGGAATGGCGCAAAAAAACCACCCCCGTTGCTGTCAATGACAGAATTTGTCAGGGGTGATAGAGTAACAACAGTGCTTTTTCCCATTCCAGGATATGCAGTTGTTCCGCATAAGGGACCATTGGCTATCACCAGCGCATTCTCAGGATCATCCCAGGATGTATCGTCATTAATAGCATTCCAGAGAAGCCAAAGGGCAAAGCCCCGACCGCCTGTGAATAAATCTTTCATTTGTTGAGTAACAGGTTTTTCTGTGATTTCCTTCTTGCTGAGATCAATATGCAAAGTACGATTTGCATATCCTTTATCAACCAGCTGTTCCTGGTAATCGTATCTGGCAATGGTCTTATGGGTTTTTAGATAATTGTTAATTTCCGACATTCCTGCCTTCCTCCACAGAATAGATTTGATATTTATGTTCGATTACCTGCAATTATACACTGAAACAATTTGATCTCCCTCCAGAGGTTTTTTAACAGGATTTTCGGATGACAATTCTATTAATTTCTTCCTTTTTAGCCCAATAAACGCAAAATTAATCCATTTTTTAGCATTGAAGGACAATTTCACTCGACATATCTATTCGGCAAATAGCTATTGCGTATATCAATGAAATCGTTTAAAATCAAAGGACTGGTATTCGGAAAGGTCCTCGATGGATCAGGTTTCGGATTTAAAGAAAAATATGCTGAAAAAGATCTTGAAAGTTACTTTAATCTTTTTAATTTTGGGACTTTTTTCAGCCTGCTCTGAAACAAGAAATTTCAGTTCAACATATTATCTAGTTGATCCGCGATTTAGTGAGTTGTATGAACACTTGGAGGGGGAAAATAACCTCGGTCCACCGATATCAAATAAAAAATATATTGCAGGGACCAATCTGGAGAAACAATATTTTGAGGGTGTTGTTATGGTGTTTGATCCAGACCACTCGCCCAGGTATTACCTTGAGCCAGTCGGGCGTGATGCTGGTTTCTCAGATTTGCCAAATAACCCGCCAGAAAATTCTTCTGTCAGATTTATTAATGGATTCATCATCCCATTTGAATTTAGCCAATTTTATGATCAATTGGGGGGTGAATCCTGGGTTGGTTTGCCCTTAACCCGGGCTAGATTGAATCCTGAAAAGAATACTATTGAACAGTATTACGAGAATATGGGATTTTTCAGATTTACAGACGACTCTCCAGGAGTTGTACATCTGATGCCTTATGGTTTATGGAAGTGCGCCGGCGAATGTGCCAGATACCCTGGCCTGGAGAATACAGGTATCAGTTCATCCGCATCTGAAGAAATTCCATCTCCATTCGGAGAGGCCATTGCCAGATTTGGAACTCAATTTACCGGGAATACAGTCTCGGGAGCATTTCGGACTGAGGATGGCACAATTGAGCAAATTTACCAGAATGTTGTTTTATACCAGGACAGCTCCAGTCCATTGGGTGTTTCCCTTCGTCCTATTTCAGCACTGTTAAATCAAACACCGGACCAGTACCAACAGCGTCAGGAAGGAGCCCTGGACTATTTTTGGGAAAATGAAGATAGTGGTGGTTTTTATATTCCTGCTTATTTCATGGATTATATCGACCGTTTTTATGGGTTTACAGTTTCAGGCGAGCCAATTTCACGATTAAGTGAGATTCGCGATGGTGTTTCCCAGCAGTGTTTTGAGAACTATTGTTTACTGTATGATGCACTGGCTTCTACGGATCAACAGGTGCGCCTGCTTCCCCAGGGCCAGAGATATAAAGATTTGTTCCAGAAAGACGCAGGGCAGCCGAAGACCCAACCAGGTGTTATGAGGAATATTCAGCTGGATATTTGGGAACAACTCCCACAGATCTCCTCACTCGAGTCTCAACAAATAGGAGCTTGCGTCCATGAATCTGGCAATCCTCTGGTGAATGCCAGGGCGCATGTCACAGTTTCATTTGGGGACAGAGGTCCCAGCGTTTATCAATTTGAACCAACGGATTCCGGGGGTTGTTCTTTTATAAAACTGGATCCGATCGTTGCTAAAAATGGAACAACGGTTGATTATCAGGTTTGCTTCCTGGGAATTGGTGATCAGGAGTATTGCCAAAGGGATAGTTTTTTGATCTGGGGAAATTCTGATGTTTCCTTGATAACCATCCCAACTGAAGATCACTCGGTTAATCCTCCAGATGCAAGTGAAGTGCTTCTGGATACCTGGGAGCTCCATCCCCAAATATCTTCAGCAGAAGGCCAGGAAATTGGGGCCTGCATACATCAAAATAACCAACCTCTGGCAGGTCTCAATGCCCGACTACTTCTTGAAACTCCCAACAACGGAGTAATTACTTACCAGGCTTCACCAACAGATAACGGAGGATGCTCCTTCTTTTTGCTGGATGCCGTCAAAGCCAACAATGGAGAGACCATTGCCTACCAGGTCTGTTTCACAAATAAATACAGTGAAAACTACTGTAAACGTGATAGTTTCTTAATCTGGGGAAACCCCTGACTCAGTCAAAACGTCTATAAAAAACCGGAATTCAGAAGAATTCTGTTTTTTTTTAATGCAATTCACTATAGAGTTGTATTTTGTCTATTGGCGGACCGAGACTGTACAGGACAAATTCAAAAGGTACATCCTGGTTCGTCACCAAATCACCTGAGCTGATCCATTTGCGGATTCCAACGGGAAATCCTTCACTAAAAGCAACTGCAGCAATCCAGATCTGCTTCTCTTTTGGATTTGTGTCTGTTGTTTTCACAGATCCACTGATACCAGCTATCTTGTTATCCTCCCGATAATGGAAGAACTGCTGGGTTATCTCCGTTAGTTGATTAATATCCCCAGATGGTAATGACGTTAGAAGAACAGAGCTAGCTTGGAAAGATTCAGGTAATTTGGTATCAATATAGACAGCCAGTGGATATGATTGATCAGGAAAAATGTAATTTAACGGTGGAATCGCTGCAAAGCTATTTACCAGTGTCCGGGAACTGTCGTAGATGTTTATTGCAACGGTGATATTCTCCAGAACGATATCTTGATTATTCTCGACCATAAGGATACACCAGCCCCCCCCGGTTTTCGATGGGTAACATAAAGGATCAGTGACCGGGATTGGATAGGGAGTAGGTGTTGGGGCTATGAGATCATCATTCTCAGAAAAGGGAATAACCAACTCTGTCCCGATTGCCAGAATGCTTGTATTAAGACCAGGATTGGCAGAAACCAGCCTATCCAGAGAGATATTGTATTGGAGAGCAATGCCATATAATGTGTCTCCAGACTGGATGCTGTGTTTAAATGGTGTGGCAGTTGGAAGCAGAGGCTGTTCATTCGGAATGCTGATAGTTGCCGAGGGTGCAGCTGGCGTGCTGGATTTTGACTGATAAGGATTCTGAGGAGGGGCAATGGTCAGGGTGGATATCGGAGCCAGGGATGATTTCCCTCCACAGCCTGATATAAACACAACCGAGAGCAGAACAACTATAATTAATCTGCCATTTCTTGCCATGTGGAGCATTATACCCTCACTTGTCCGGCGGAATGGCCTATGCTACACTCTGGTTAGCCGAGTACATCACTGGAAAATGAATGGCTGAAGACAAACGTTACATGTTGGCAAAACTCGCCCTGGAACAAGGAGATCGCTTTCAGGCGCGTGATCATTTAACCAATCTACTCAAGGATTATCAGGATAATATTGAATACTGGCTCTTAATGAGTACTGTGGTTGACTCGAATAAAGAGCGGATATTTTGTTTAAAGAAGGTCCTTAATCTTGATCCAAGGAATAAGGATGCCCGGTTAGGAATGATCCTGTTTGGTGCCCATAATCCGGGTGATATACGGGGTGCACCAATCAGGAAAGTTGATTGGACTCGGGATTTACCGGATCTCAGGGTAAAAGACAAACCCAAACAGAAGCCCAAAAAGAAGCAATATAACTTTAAGCGCCTGGTCCCACTCGTAACCGGGAGCGCAATCATTCTGATATTGCTGCTTTTCACTGGCAATTTATTCCCAAATGTCCGCTCGATATTCTCTCCGCGGCTGACAATCACCCCTATCACCTGGACACCATCTGTTGATCCGGGGTTTAATGCTGCCTTGACTGGCACTCCGAATCCAATCCTGCAAATACCTATTGGAAAAGCCCTCGATAGTCCCTATACACCAACTCCTGCTTATGTAATGACTCCCCATCCTGGTTATGGCTCCTACCAGACGGGTCTGGAAGCATATCGCAAGGGTGATTTTGAGACCATGCTGACTTATATGCGCTCAACAGCAAATCAGTTGGAAACAACCGATATAGTTTACCTGGTTGGTGAAGCTCTTCGAAATCTGGGGCGATTTAATGAAGCCTTGGAGGAATACGAACGGGTATTATTCCTTGATCCGGCTTTTGCTCCAGCCTATTACAGCCGGGCGTTAATATCATCAATTCTGGCACCCGGATCTGATATTAAAGGAGATCTTGATCAGGCATTGCTTCTTGATCCTGGTTTTGGCCAGGTATATATTGAGAGGGCTAAATACTATCTTGATCGGGGTTCTTACCAGTTAGCTTATGAAGATGCCTCCCAGGCAATTAATTTCCTGCCCGAATCTCACCTGGCTCATCTATATCGGGCTTGGGCTTTATTAGAACTGAATGATATCGCCGAAGCTCACAATTCGATTGTTAAAGCCCTCCAGCTGGATATCAATCATATTCCTTCCTATCTGATTGCAGGCCGGGTTAGCCTGGAGAATGGAGATCCAGGGCGGGCTCTTGATTTACTCACCCGCTATGAACCCTATGATCCCAATAAAACCTGGGTATTTTATTATTCACTTGGGAAAGCCTATTATTTATCAGGAAATGCCCTTATAGAGTCTGAGCAGCTGCTCTCCAGGGCGGTATCAATGGGCGGGAGTATTAAAGACCTCTATCAGACCAGGGCACTGGTTAACAGTGATCTCAGCAATCTGGACCAGGCGGTTAAGGATGCATTTCAAGCGCGGAATTTAGATCGTAATGATTTTGAAATAAACCAACTTTTGGGGGAATTTCATTATCGAAAAGACCAATTTTTTCCTGCCTTAGTGTATCTAAATGATGCTGCAAACTTAGTTCGGGATGAATACGACCTGGCACGAATTCATTACTGGAGGGCATTAACATATGAAAGCCTGGGAAAATATGATCAAAGTATCTCAGAATGGAGAAATCTGGTTAGCCTGCCACTCATCTATGTCCCTGACGAATGGGAATATATTGCAGCAGAAAAACTCTTGCCTACAATTACACCGACACCGACTTCTACATTTACGCCGACTTCTACATTCACGCCGACAAATACACCGACCATAACTCCAACGGAAACCCTTACACCCACGTCAACCTTATCACAAACGCCTACCCTGACTCCAACTTCAAACCAATAATTATTCGAGATACGAAGGGTTAAAAATTTATAAGAAAGATATGGGGGAGCCGCTCATCCCTTGTTATTCCGATTTGAAAGTACTATAATGCTCGGTGGAAAAGGGATGGAGGAAATGTCCCGATTAAGGTGATATATGCCCATTTATACCTACCGGTGTGAACACTGCGGTGTTCAGTTTGACCGGAGACAGAAATTCAGTGATGAA
>SDBT01021340.1_pt1 | contig 10128 bp, 10 predicted proteins | sample 2277101 | NCBI WGS metagenome assembly SDBT01 (sample SAMN10404973, study PRJNA504765) | marine sediment metagenome | isolation source: marine sediment core GS10_PC15, 103 cmbsf | place: Arctic Ocean: Southern Knipovich Ridge | collected 2010
GCGCTTCGGCGTACACATAGGCGATTGCATCCGGCACCGCCGGTACGTCCTGCACCAGCCTCGGCTCGCCCGACTTGTCGAGTCGGTTGATCTTCGGGAGTTTGGCGATGATGGCACGGGCCGCGGCAAGCTCGCGGGTCAGTCGGTCGATCTTGTCGCGCAACCCGTGGAACTTTTGGCGATAGTGGTCGGCACACTGAGTCCGAGCCATCTTCATATCCGCAACCTCACGCTCCAGTCGATCAACCTCGTTTTTCCATGTCATCGCATTTCCTTTCTGCCGCCTCTGCGGCTTGTAGTTTTTCGGCTACTTTCCGCCATGACGCCGGCGACTCGATCATGTCCCACGGCTCATGAATCCACGAATCCTCATGGCACGCCGGGCACTCCGTTACGATGACGACGCTGCCCCGCTTGGTGTACCTTGGCTGCAAGACCAGCGTATGAGCCTCGTCAAGCCACTTACAACTTCCCATCTTGAAATCGCAATGTGGGCAGGGGCGGAACATTCTCCAGTGATTGCTGCCCTCTTCAGTCCACGTCTGGAGTATCCAGCGGCGTCTCACGATTCACCTCCTGCCCTTTGGGCTTCTACCCGTGAATTTGATCCTTCAGCCGCCCAACCTCGCGAATGAGCTTCTTCACCTCCTCGTGGCTGATATGGGGCACACACAAAAGCTCTCGACGAGAACGCCGCAGAACATCGCCAACAAAAACCATACCCTTTTTCTCCAAGAGCGTTAGTGTTTGGTCGTTGATCGCCAACGAGGCCAGGGGCAGGGCGAAAAACTCCACAATGGTCCGGGGCTTCGGTGTAGGATGCTTCACCTGGTCTTGTGCGTCGTCGATCTCCTGGCGCGCAGCGTCAAACCGACCCGTCTCGAGCTGATACTGGATTCGGCGGGCGATCTCCATAGCCGGCGAAGTCCGCCCCTCGCCCATCACAGCCAGGATGTTCTTGGGAAGGGGAATGTTGGTTGTGCCTTCAAAGGCGTTGCGGAAATGCCCATCGTCCGCTCGGTTGGTCTTGTCTCTCCGCCGTTGGGCCGCCCTCTGCTTAGCGTGGCGCCTCTGGATAACGTGGAAATCCTCGGGTACCAACTTCCGCTCCCGTGCGATCCGAAAGCGATAGTCCAAGGCCGTCCTGCAAATGCCTAGGGAGTTGGCGGCGTCCTGGAATGTGATATGCTTCTTGACGGCCGCGATCGTGGCCAGGAGAACCTTGTCGGTAATTGGTTTGCCACCCATCTTACGTGCCCCCCGTTGATTCTAGGGGCCCTTTGCAGAGCCGTTCGGTTTGCACTTTGAATGACTTCTCAGTGATTCGCTTGCGGACGCCGAGCCATTCCGTTTCTCGTAACTCTCGCACGACGTCGCGGAGCCGGTCGATCTCTCGGGCGGCGTCCTGCATCAACTTGTCAGTCGCCGCCTCGTCGATGTGACCGGTCGACTTGTCGGCGTGCGTGTTGCCAGAGTGTCGCCGCTTGTGATACCGAGTACCGTTACGCAGTTCTTCCATGTCGTTCGAGTTCATCACACATCCCCCATTGGTTCGATCAAAGTCTCCCAAGCATCCCGGTACGCCCCGGGCGCCGGCCCCCCGTCCCCCGCCTCCCCGCCGCCACTTGTCTTTTGAGGTTGAAGAGAACCCCAAGCTTGCCGCGGCCTGAGCTTCTCCCAGTGGTACGCGCCAGGTTCGCCCACCAGCAGCAGGACGACCCTTGCTCGGCGCTCGTTACCGGGGGGTGTGCAGCCGTAGCAGAGCGGGGTTCCACTCTCGGATGCTTTCCAGCGGGTCCCGCCGCCGCATTCTGCACATGGCTCGGCAGAGTTCTCTCGACATTCCTTGTGATTTTTTCTTATCATTGGGGGGTTCGGGCTATTTAGCTCGTCTAGGAGAGTCATGGCGATTTTTATCACGTTTAAATAGGCAATTCCAACAGGCCCTTTGTTTTTTCTAAGTCGTTTGGCGAGAAGGAGTTAAGTGCTATTACATCATTTAATCACTTTTTTGGCGACAGAGTATATAGAGAGAGAGAGTAAAGAAAGCTCTCTCAGACCCCCTTTCTTGAACACTCTCTCCTCTCAGTATGTATATATTATTAGTTTAATTAGAGGTAATGGGGTATTAGAGTTTAAGTGTAGTGTGTGCCCCAACTTAGCGATTTGCCTATTAAAACCCTATTTCAGCATTATCACGCCTTAGGAAGTGTTGGTCGATGTGTTCCCATGGGATCAAAACGCCTCTTGCGTACCGACTGGCCACGGATCGCTGAGATGAACTGGCCCCTTCAATCCGTTTGAGTATCTGGTCGATCGACTGATATTCCCATTCCGTGTGCTTCAGAATGACTGCCTTAATCGTCTTGTGATCGAAGAAGACGTACGGGGCATCGTCACCGCCTCGGGGCCCCCTCCGTCCGAAGGCGAAGGCGACTCCGACGCGCCCCAATGCCTCTCTCGCGTCCGTACCGGTCTCTCCACGCTCACACAGCAGTTGAGCCACAGTTTGGTTGGATCCGTCCTTCATCCGCACCACGTGCCGGAGAATCGCCTGCATGAGATCGTCCTCGTCGGAGATCCGTTGTTCGTCGCGAGAGAGCGGCGCCAGCAGTTCGCCGAGCACCTCTTCGGCGCCGGCCTCTCGATCGGTGGCCACGGAGAGGATGGCCGCGGGAACGGCATACGACTCCACTACTCGAAAGTCAATGCCCTCATGCTTCGTTCTCTTCAGTTCAACGGCCAATTCCCGGGCCCGGCCAATTGAGTGAACCGCAATAGCCAAGAGCTTCTGGCCGAGTTCGAACGCCTCAACCGACGTTGGCGGTGTCAGCTGCCCGTGCTTTCCTTGCTCGGCTGGGAGTAATTCGAACATGATGAACCGATTTTGGTCGGTAGCTTTCGAGAGCCCCAGTTCAACGGCCGCGAACCAGAAGATATGTTGCATCAGGGAGCCGATCACCCGCTGTCCAGGCGTCCCGTGGTATGTCTTGTCGCCGCGAGTGGCTGCTCGAGCCATCTCCAGGATGAGTTGCCTCTGCTTGCTGGATTCGAACTCGTCGATCATTGGAACGCGAGCGGAGGTTCCGATCACTTGTCGCATCCCCGCGGCCGTCGATTTGGACGACAAGACGCCCATCGCCCCAAAGATTGCCTCGATCGTCGCGAACAAAAGCGATTTGCCAGAGTTGGTCCGACCAGCCACTCCCACTTCTGGACGCCACGCCCAAAGCGTCTGCGTCCAGGATGCGAGAATCAGCCCTACGATCGTTTGTGGGTCGGTTGCCTGACTCCGCCATCGCCATCGCTTGAAGACGTTCACAGCCTCAATGAGCACGTCCATGGCCCACTCGGCCGAGTAGTTAGTGAGATAGCCTGAGAGCGTCTCGTGCGAGTACCAGGGGGTGCTCGAACTGATCGACAGGATCCGGCCGCCGTCTCGCGGGTGGAGCAGGTGAACCAACTCAGAGGCCTCGGCATTCCACCGAGAAGCCTCTCCTGCGTTCACAAGCAACACCTGGCCCGTCTCGACACCTTCCTCGTCAGTCGCCGTCCAGCAACCAATGCCGGTAATTCCGCCCTCGTCGAGCCGTTTGTAGCCAGCCAGAAGCATAATGGCGGCACGGGCGTCCTCGACTTTGTAGAGGTCATTTTCCCGCTGATCGTCCTTGCCCTTGTGGAGGCACGCTTTCGCCGGTGGCCCGCAAATTTGGAGCAAGTTGTCGATCGAGAGCTTTGCGGCGCGCTGAATTTCCACCTCTTTCCGATGGAAACCAGAGAATACCACTGGATTCCCATGGAGTTCACCCAGGACATCGATTTCCAGCAGTTTGCAGATTTTCTTCTCGTAGTAGGTGGCTAGTTCGTCGGGTTCGGTTTGGGATTCGGCGGGGGTGGAGGCGCCGGGGGTGAGGTAGGGACGGTAGACGGGCGAGGCGTGTGCCAGCTCGAGTAACTGCTCGTAAGCCTCGCTGCCCTGCTCGATGATCCAGTCTCGAAGATCCTTCCCGTGGTCCTCGACAATTTCGTATGGCGACAAGACATTCCGAACCTCGATCGCCACACCACCCAGAGCCTTTGCCCACCGTGTGGCACCTTCTGCCCCAGGCTCATCCGCGTCCCCAACTACGTACACCCTCTTCCCGACCAGGCACTCGATCATCTCTGGCCGCGGAAGTTCCATGGCCCCGCCCGAGTTGGTGAGAACGAGATGCTTGTCTCGCTTGTCCTCCGGAATGATCCCCTGGAGCGCGAGCAAGGTCGTCACTCCCTCCACCTTCCAGATCACCTCCGCCTCCTCGAGATGCTCCAAGGCATGCCGGCCGATCCATCCCGCTTTTCCGCCGCCGGCCGTAAGGATCTTCCGGGGCTCTGGCGGAATGTTCTTTCCCTTGAACAGAGGCAAGGGTCGACCGTTGCGCGCCATAATGACCCAGGCGCACGGATCCGCGTCGAGGAGATTCGGCCCATACGCGGGAAACGCGACGATTGGATACTTGCTCGAGGGCTCAGGCCACATCCCAAGGCGGACGCCGGCTAAGTGTGCCGCGGCCGCGGTGATGCCTTCCTTCTTCTGAGCCCAGAGTTCGACCAATGCCGGTTTCATCCCTCGCCAGGCGATTGACTCGTCGGGAGCCTTAGCTGGCTTGCAGCCTTTAGGAAGCTTCACACCGGCCACCTTCGCATAGTGCCGGCGGGCTTCCTTCCAATCCGCGTACGGCCCGTGCTGCCCCGCGAAGTCGAAAAGCCCGAGAGATTCCCCACCGCCTCCGAAGTCCTTGTATCGCCCTCGCCCAGGCCCATCGCCGACGTTGATCGAAGCAGACGGGGTTCGATCTTCTCGGCCGTAGGCGTGGGCAGGGAGCCAGCCGCTCGTGCTCGCGTGGCCAGCGGTGGAGACGTTCACACCCAGGGCGATGTATTCGGCCCTGATGTCAAGTCCGTCGAGGATTTGTCGCGAGTAGGCTTCCCAGTCAGGTTTCTTGGCCATCCGTGTGTTCCTTTACTCCTAGACATTGAGAGTGTGCCAATGCTACATTGATCCAAGACACCGCCGGGTACTTAGTGTATTTCGAGAGATCGTGCAGTCGATTCCATGGACGTGGAACTAAAATTGCTTGTCCGCCGGCTTCGTTGAATTGATCTACGTTCTCGTCTCGATCGTCGATCAGCACGACACCAGCATGAGCACAGAACGCTTTCGGCTTTCCGATCAACAGCCGCCCGTTGTATCGTGGTATCAGTCGGTTGACCCAGTTCATCTTGCCGCTGGCTGAAGTTCCGGACTGGCTGGGATCGGTGAACAGGCAAACATTCTCCTCGCCAAACGTCTCCTCGACGAACTCGAGTATCTCTCGGCCATCCGGCATCCAGTTCATCGCAGCCCAGAACTGATGATGCTCGGCGGGGAACCAGAACTCGCCGTGGTTCATCCCGAGCAGCTCGGCCATGTTGTAGTTGCCGTAGTTCTTGGGATCGTCGTAGGGGTTGACGACTCGATGTCGCTCGCACATTGCCCGCACAAAGTCGGTCAGTACCCCGTCCATGTCCAAGAAGCATTTCATAGTGCTCACGTTCCCCTCGCTTTCTCGGCCAGTGCCAACGCCTTGTTGAGCCGGTGGGAGGCGTCGAGGGCGGCAAGCCATTTCCGAATATCACCCTTGTCAATCGCGCACCAGTCCGCGTCTCGTTCAACACCACAAATCCAATCGCATGCCCTCGCAAACTCACCTCCCCTAAAGCCATCGCAATCACTTTCTCCCAAGCCGGACATACTCGCCGCGAGGTCTCGTATCGTCTTCCCCGCCCCCTCGCGAATCTCCCGCAGCAGGCCGCCGATGGTTTGGGGCTTGTTTGCCGTCCACGGTACGGCCAGGTGATCGACGTTGGCGTTAACGTGCCTCCATGTCTCACCATCTGTTTCGATGAGCCGGCCGCAATAGTCGCAATTGGCTACCCGCTCGAGATCAACCGCCTTGTCGTCTCGCACATTGGCAGCCGCAACGATTTTCCTCAACCGCCGATTCGCTGGCTCCATATCGATCCCGGCGCGGTCGAGTTCCGCCGTCACCTCGTCGTCTGCCAGTTCTGGCTCCTGGTATTCCGGGTTGATCGCCAGAAGTCCGCCGAGGGTTTGTGGCTTGGTGTAATCGAGCGAAAATAGCGGATCGCTGATGACCTCCAGCGGGCTAACCTCCCGCTCGGGCTCCGCCGCCTTGTCGGGGTCGTCAATACGTTGGTCCCCATGTTCCATCATCTGTAACGCCCCAGCCAAACAGTCTTGTAGGTACGCAATGACGTCTGGCGGTGGACTGTTGGCATCGACACGGTCGCCGTACGCCCAGGCGACACCAGCTTGCCAGCCTTGTGATGCGAACGCGGTGTTGTTCCATTTGTATATCGCATACTTTGGTAAATCAGCCCTCGTTAGATCAAATTCCAATGGACCCGCCCACGCCTCGAACGCCTCGCGACTGTTGGCGGGCACGGGCTGGCGGGCGCCAACGATGGCTGCAGCAATACATGCTTCACTGACACCGAAGATCGCCTTGAAGATTTCATCCGCCGTGCCCGTTGCTATGATGGGCCTCAAGGTTTCATGCTTCTCCATCTTCCTTCTCCTTTTCCTTCTGTTGTTTCCACCACCGATCGAGGAACCAATAGCACGTGGCCTCCGCGTTCAATCGGCTGGCCTCGAAAATGAACGGGATTTTATACTTCATCATCCACGCATCCGCCGATTTGATAACTGCCTCCGGCGACACCTTCGAGAACTCGGGCGGATGCTCTCGCACGGCAGTTCGATCGGCCTCGATAATCACACACGCGAAATCGAACATAGTCATCCGCTCTAACTCCCGCTCGAATCGCTCGCGCTGGCCTCCGAAGGTGGAGAAAGCATCCGACATGGATTTCCGCTCGATGGTGATTTTGTCCAAGTAGCCGAAGATCGAATAATCGCCTGTCTTCAGGGCCACATAATCCGTCTGCACGAGTATTTTCTTGCCCCTGAGCACGATGAAGTGGAAACTCCACGGGGCCTGCTCGCGGGAATCTCGAGCTACGACGAAGTCTGAAGTGACATCGAAGTCAGTGGGTGATTTAGATTTGGGCATTCCTTTGTTCCTCAATCAGTTCCCTCAGAAACGTCTTCCTCCGTCCCAGAAAGCTCCGCGAACAAAATTCATCCACCCGGGTCTGCCTACCTACGCAGATGCAACAAACCTTCGCTCGACTGATAGCCGTGTAAATCCAACTCCGATCGCAAACCCAACTGGCCCCTGAGTATTCATCCACCACCACAATCACAATGGGCCATTCACTCCCCTGGCTCTTGTGCCCGGAAATCGCGTAGCCCAATTCCCAATTGCAGCCAGTGCTCCCTTCCTCCTGCCCACGAGGAATAATCACCACCCGCTCAGGAGCCATCAGCCGGGCCACGGTAAGCGCCGGCGTCACTTCGAGCACTTCGGCCAGTTCGCCGTTGGCCACTACCACGCGGCCGTCGTCGTCGGCTTCGGGGCCATGCTTGTTTTTCGCCGGCAGTTTCCCATTCCGGGTACAGATGATCTTGTCGCCGACTGCAAATGGGTTCCCCTGAGCCCTGACGCCATTCGAGTTGAGCATCTTCTGAAGTCGCTTGTTGAGATTCTTCCGGCCGACTAGTGACTTCTCGTTCACGGCGCACAACACCTGCACGTCCCACTTCGGATCATACTTGCCTTTCTTCCCGATGCCTTGGATGATTCGCTCAATCTCCATGATCTGCCGCATGGGACTCCGACACGGCCGCAGAACGAGATTCTCATTGGGCAAGTCGAGTCGCCGGCTGAATCGGAACCGGCCCGTGTCGCGAAGCTCGGCGCACGCCTGGACGATGCGACTGCCGGCCACCTGCCGATGAATCTCAGTCAGTTCGCCGTAGGGGACGCCCGCGGCGATGAGATCCCGCATCGGTGCCCCGTGGCCCACTGGCGAGAGTTGGTTGATGTCACCGAAGTCGATGAGGTGTGTTCCATGGGCGCGAGCCTTCAAGAGCGCAGCGTCTATGTCCGTATCGACCATGCTCCGCTCATCTCGGAAAATCCACTTGTGTGGCAACGGGTTTCTCTCGTTGTGAATGAAACTCCATCCCGAGCCGTCGTAGCCGCCCGTGTCGCCTTGTTCAATGCCTAAGAGCCGGTGCGTGGTGGTGGCTTGAATCTTCACGCCTGCCTGTAAAAGCACTTCAGTGATCCGTACGGCTGCCTTCCCAGTGGGAGCGCAAACAGCCACCAGATGTGAGTAGGCATCACTTATGATTTTGATGAGCTGCGCTGCCGTGAACGTCTTTCCCGTCCCAGGCGAGCCACCCAAAATCCCGATGACACCTTTGAGACTTTCGGTCACCATCTCCCGCTGATGGCTCGTGAGTCCGGTAAGTCGATCGACGTCGGGCCACTCGGGCGTCTCTTGTTCGGCCTCGACAATCAGCCGGGCGATCGTCGCCTCGTTCGCCGCGTTCGGGGCATGGGCCAACCAAATTCTCTTATCCGCATCCTTGCGAATGGTAATCACGCCAGCCCGCCGGCCGAGCAGCAAAGCATCCCGCACCCGGTGTTGTGCGCCGCCGACTTGCTCCCGAATAACTTCTCGGGCCTTCTCGGCCGGAAACCACGTATGCCCACCCCGATCCGTTTCCAGGTCGTGGGAGATGCAGAGTGTCTGCCGCTTCCGCCTGGCCGGATCCTTCTTCAAGTCGAGGTACACCGCATCCGCCGTTGGGAACCCGATGCCCCGGAACGTCCGAAGGATATGCGGGTTCATCCTAACGATCTCGGGAGCGTTGTTGCCGTACCGCTCGATGAGTTCCGGGATGACTGTCTTCCGCACCCGCCGCTTGTCGAGGAGCCCGAACAGTTCCATCGTGCAGTGTTCGAGGGCTTGTTGACTGCAAAGATACTCGGAGGCCATTCTCGCTCGAGCGGGAGTGAATTGCGAAGCGATACTAGCCACCTTACCGGGCGAGGTTCGCACCATCTCGACGGCCTTGCTGTTATACTCATCCCAGAGAATCCGAGCCGTCATGCCGCCAATCCACGGCGCCGTCTGAAGGTATCGGATGACAGCCCGCTTGCCCGCCGGCTCGGCTGGAGAGAAGTGCGAGAAGACGAATTGCATCCCGTGCTTGTAATGTTTTTTCCACCGCCCGAAGAAATGATAGGAGAGCCCGTACTTGAGCTTGCCATCGGCCATCGGCCCCTTCAGCGTGATCTCTCGTGTGCTATCGCCATCGGGGACTTTCCCATCGGCAATGCCCACGCCGTTCTCGAAGGTGACGTGGATCCACCCGAACTCGACGAGTAGCTCCTCGGGCTTGTGGGCGGTGGGTCTCATCCTTGCTCATTCTCCAAAATTGCCTGTCCGATCAACTCGGCCACCTGGGGCACTACGGCGTTTCCTAAGCATCTAAGTCGGTCCACCCGAGAGGGAACCCCATGAGCCACTCGACCCACGTCGGGTTCAACTGTCCACCAACGTCGGTCGTCAAGTCCCGGCCGCCGTCCGGTCGCAACCAGCGTTTGCGGTCTGGGCCCTGCGTCCCGTCCGTCGCCGATGGCGTTGCCCACCCCCGTATCGCCTTGCCGAACTCCCCGTCCCCCTGCCCCTGATTCGAGGAGAGCCCGCAGGGCGTCGGAAAGCGTACGACGTGGCATAACTGGACTTGCCCCTTGCCCTTCCGTGTCCCGCCCTTTGCGTCCACCGCGTTCGGCGTCGGGAACATCTTCACCCACCCGTCTACGCTCATGTGCCGTTGTGTCGTTGTCGGGCCGATGTTGTTCCTGGGTGTCGGAAGTCGCGACGATGAATACCCGGTCCCGGATATGCGGGGCACCAACACTGGCAGCCGGTATGCAATGCCATTCCGCATCGAACCCGATCTGGGAAAGTTCCCCGAGTACGGTTCCCATCCCTCGATGAAGGAGCGCTGCCACGTTCTCCAGGAGCAACATCTTCGGACGGATGATTCGAGCCACGCGAAGGACTTCATAGAAGAGTCGGGACTGGGAACCACGTATGCCTGCACGCTTCCCGGCGTTAGAAATGTTAGTGCATGGGAAGCCGCCGCAGATAAGATCCACGTACCAC
>SDBT01021341.1_pt1 | contig 10127 bp, 5 predicted proteins | sample 2277101 | NCBI WGS metagenome assembly SDBT01 (sample SAMN10404973, study PRJNA504765) | marine sediment metagenome | isolation source: marine sediment core GS10_PC15, 103 cmbsf | place: Arctic Ocean: Southern Knipovich Ridge | collected 2010
GTTGAGGGTACCGCCGGGAACTGTCCCACCGGTGGCGAGATCCGCCGCCCCGGGGATGATCGGCAGCGTGCGGTGATCGAGTTCCACATCGACGCCGCTGCCGGCCGCCATCTCGCGCAGGTGCCCCAGCAAGCCGAAGCCGGTCACGTCGGTGCAGGCGTGCAGGTCGAAGCCGCGGAGCACGTCCGCCGCGGTCTTGTTGAGCGCCATCATGATCTGCTGGATGTGCTGCTCGGCGTCTTCGTCCAGCAGGCCCGCTTTCAGCGCGGTCGTCATAATGCCCAGCCCGAGTGGCTTGGTGAGCACGAGCGCGTCTCCGGGCCGAGCGCCGGCGTTCGTCCACAGCTTGTCCGGATGAACGACGCCGGTCACCACCAGGCCGAACTTCGGCTCGGGATCGTCCACCGTGTGGCCGCCCAAGATTGGTATTCCGGCCTGATCCGCGATTTCACGCCCGCCGCGCAGAATCTCCTCCAGCACGCTCAGCGGCAGGCGGTTGGACGGGAACCCGACGATGTTCAGCGCGAAGATCGGCTCGGCCCCCATGGCGTAGATGTCGCTCAGCGAATTGGCCGCCGCGATCGCTCCGAAGCTGAACGGATCGTCGACCACCGGCGTGAAGAAATCGACGGTCTGCACCACCGCCGTATCGTCGGAGATCTTATACACGGCGGCGTCATCGACCGTGTCCGTGCCGACCAGCACGTTCGGGTTATCTCCGATCGGCGGCAGGGCGGCCAGGATTTGCTCTAGCGCCTGCGGGCGCAGCTTGCAGGCGCAACCGAGCCCGCTCGTGAAACGGGTGAGCTTCACTTTCTCGCCGCTCGCGACCTGGCAGGCGACCTCCCCGCCCTTCGGACGCAGCCGCTCGACCACCGCGGTGATGGCCTCCACCGCCCGGTCGACCTCGGTCTCGGTCAGCAGCGCGCCGGTCGACAGCCGGATGGTACCCATCGCGAATTCCACGGGGACGTTCATGGCTTCGAGCGTCGGCGACATGGTCACCTCGTCCGCGTGACAGGCCGCCCCGGCCGACGCGGCCACCTCGGTCAGCTCGGACAGGATCGCGTTGGCCTCGATTCCTCGAAAGCTCAGGCTCAGCGTGTTGGGCAACCGCAGGTCGGGATGGCCGTTTAACCGAACGTCGTTGATTTTCGCGCTGATTCCCTCGTGCAGCCGATCGCGCAGCTTGCGCAGGTGCTCGGCGCGCTGCTCGAGCTTCTGGGTCACCAGCTCGCAGGCTTTTCCGAGCCCGACGATTTCGAGCACGTTCTCGGTTCCCGCCCGCCAGCCGCGCTCGTGGTCGGCTCCGAAAATGAGCTTTTCGAGCTTCACGCCGGTGCGAAGGTAAAGCGCCCCGACGCCTTTGGGTGCATACAGCTTGTGCCCCGCGACGGACAGCAAATCCACACCCAGCTCATCCACGTTGGTCGGGATTTTCCCGATCGACTGGGCCGCGTCGGTGTGCATCAGCACGCCGTGCCGGCGGACAATTTCGGCGATTTCGCGGATCGGCTGGATCGTCCCCACTTCGTTGTTCGCGTGCATGATCGTCACGAGCACCGTGTTCGGCGTGAGCGCCCGCTCGACCTCCGCCGGATCCACGCGCCCGAATTCGTCGACCGGCACTGTGGTAACGCGGAACCCCTGCGTTTCGAGATAGCGACAAACCTCGGTCACCGCCGGGTGCTCGACCGCCGAGGTGACGATGTGGTTGCCTTTCTCGCGTAGCGCGTACGCCGCCCCGCGAATCGCCAGGTTGTTCGACTCCGATCCCCCGCTGGTGAAGACGATTTCGCCCGGTTGCGCTCCGAGCATCTCCGCTACTTGCCGCCGGGCGGCCTCGACCGCCTGCTTCATCCGCACGCCGTAGACGTGACTGCTCGACGGGTTGCCGAAGTGCGTGTCCAGATACGGCCGCATCGCCGCGATTACGGCGGGATCGAGCGGCGTGGTCGCGTTGTAGTCCAGATAAACGGGTTCCACTAGAACGTCCTTTGCCGCAAGTTACGCGGCTTCGGGCCCGGATGAATTCCGCGAGTGGCGTCGGCCCCCCGCGGCCGACGTCGATTTACCGCGTTTACGCCGGGAAATCAAGCAAGGCTCACCCAGCCAAGTGCGAGCGATGCATGATAGCCGGTCATGCGCCTGAACCGAATCCGGGATGGTCGAGATTGCCAGGCGCACACCGGTCCTCTCTGTTAGAATCTGTCCGCTCGAATGCAGACCCGATCGATCAGGTGCCTTGGGATAATAATGACGACGGCTCCGAAACCAACCAGCGGTGGACTAGACGAAGACGGGATAGTTGCCGAACGCGACGGCCGAGAGGTTTCACGCCGCAAGTACTCGTTGCTGTTCAGGCTTCTTATCTGCGGGGCGTCGTTACTGGTGGCGCTTGTGGCGGCCGAGGTCGCCGTGCGGCTGTTGCCCGAGAAAGTCCTGGGCTTCAGGTACAGCGACGGCTGGTTCACGCCGGCCCGGCAGCGTGAGCGGGACACCTTTCGCAACTCGTTCGACCGCCACGACGTCGAGCACGAATTCCGGAAACCGGCGGGCGTGCGGCGGGTACTCTTGCTGGGCGATTCATACGTCGCGGCCGGCGTGGTAGCGGTTTCCGAGATTCCGGGCCAGCGGATGGAGCACCATCTGAACGCCGGCTCGGATCAGCGTTACGAGGTCATCTCGCTCGGCAGCGGCAACTGGGGACCGCGCGAGGAACTGGACATCTTGCAGAGCGTCGGCCGGGACTTCGCACCGGACATGGTCGTGACGCTCTTCCTGTCCTTCAACGACGTGGAGAACAGCTCGCCCGCGCTCTCGCAACGCGCCGCCCTGCATCGGCTGAAGCGCGGAACCACCCGCCCGGGCCGCACGCGTGCTTCCGCCGAGGACATGCCCCTGCTCGTTTGCCGCTGGTCGGTGCTCAACCAGTTGCTGTCGTATCGATTGGCCTACCTGTGGCGCGACAAGACCACGGCCGGAATCCCCCCCTCGTACCACGTCTACGCCAGGGACACAGACGAGGAGTGGCGAGCGGCGTGGCGCACCACCGAAGATCTGATTCTCCAAACCAAAGCCGCGGCCAACGCAATCGGCGCCCGCTACGTCGTGGTCGCCGCCTCGACGCCGCACGGAGTCTGGGGGGCCGAAGAGGCCCTGCGGCGTCTGACGGTCGAGTATCCGGGCATGCAGAAGCTGGAGTGGGACCTGGACCAGCCGGATAAGCGTATCGAGCGATTGTGCCGGGAGAACGACATCCCGTTTCTCGCGTTGGAGCCGTTGTTCCGAATCGAGACCGAAGCGGGCCGCCGACTGCACTTCCCGGTCAACGGACATTGGAACCCCGAGGGCAATGATCTGGCAGGCAGGCTCATGGCCGAGTTCCTGCTCGGGCTTGACTGACTCTCGGAGTCGACACGTTCTGAGCCAGGCCGGTGGGTTACGAGAGCGGCTTCCGCTGCACCTGTCCGCGGATTTGGTGAGCCACCCGGCCGGGACCATGGAGCGATAATTCTCCCGCTTCCGATCTCATCCTCCGGCATTCCAACCCGAGGCACCCCGCGCGCCGCGCGTACCTCGAGCGCTCAGGCCACGTTTCGGCCGCGGCCTTGCCCGGCGGGTGACAAAAACCCTTGCTACCAAGTTCGCCGAACGATACGCTCGGATCTGGGCCAGTCGATCCGAGGTTACGAGGTGCCGGCACGCAAATGGGTCGTTGGGGGACCGCCGGAATCGGCCTTGGTGCGCCAATGGGATCGGGAATAATGCGTCTGATTTTGGCGATTCTGGCGCTGCTCCTGGCTTCCGCCACGGCTACCCGCGCTCATGCGCAAGCCAGCTCGATTCAAATCGAATCCGACGTCGACGATGGCATGGAGGTCGACCGGGCGGCCTGGTTTGACGATGAGCAGCTCAACTGTATGGGCGCGATCGACGGGCACTCGCACGACTTCGCAATGCGCTTTCATCTGCCCGACCTGGATCCCGGCGCCGGCTTCGTCTATGCCCGACTAGTTGTGCCCGGCACCGGCGACGGACAGGTGGGCGCCGAGCTCAGCCTGCGCATCGTGGGCGTCGACGACGACGGCGTCGCCCCGTTCGACCAAGTGCCCCCGTCGCAACTTCCGAAGACGACCGCCGCGATCGATTGGAGCGTCAACGCCAACTGGCCCCAACCGGCAACGGATTACGACTGCACGCCCTTGCGCCGGTACAGCCCCGATCTCTCCTCGATCATCAACGAGATCCTGCAGCGCCCCGGCTGGGGCGGCGGTCCGCACGGCAAGACGCTCGCGATCGTGATTGAAGACACCGCCGGCGTCGGCACGAACTACCTCACGGTTCGCGACCGTTACGTGCTGGAGCCCGGCAGTTGTAGTAACGTCGACCATCCGGCACGGGTCGTATCCGCGACGCTGGAGCTGTACCCGTCCGTGGCCGCCACCTTCGTGGCTCAGGAGCTGCTCGGGCGGCCGACCGACCACTCGGTGACGGTCAACGCGCTGTCGCTGCTGACGCTGGAGGTCTACTTCGAATACGGCACCAACCCCGGCCAATACTCGCAGCAGACCGCGGTGGAGACCCACGCCGGGCAGGTCCCGTTCGAGGCGGTACTCGACCAGCTCTCGGCCGACCGCGAGTATTACTACCGCATGCGCTATCGCCGGCCGCAGGAGACCGAATTCCTGGCCGGCCCGGAGCGATCGGTTCACACGCAACGCGCCCCGGAGAGCGCGTTCGTCTTCACCATCCAGTCCGACTCGCACCTCCAAAACGCGCTGCGCGGCAACCGAGTGGGGCACCTGGCGCTCTATCGGCAAACGCTCGCGAACGTCGCCGCCGACCAACCCGACTTCCACATCGACCTGGGGGATACATTCCAGAGCGAACACTACGGCGGCCGGTCTGTCCTGGATTTTGAGGAGGCCTTTCAACGCCACCTCGACCAACGTCCCTACCTCGACCAACTCTGCCACACAACACCGTTCTTCAGCGTGCTGGGGAACCACGAGGGCGAACAAGGCTGGCGGCTCGACGGCGATCCGAATAACCTGGCGGTCTGGGCCTGCAACGCCCGCAAGCAGCTCTACCCCAACCCCGTGCCGGACGGCTTCTACACCGGCAACCAGTTCGCCGAACCCCTGGTCGGCCTGCGCGAGAACTACTACGCCTGGGAGTGGGGCGATGCGTTGTTCATCGTGCTCGACCCTTACTGGTACACTGCCAGCAACCCGCACGCCGAAGGCGCCGACAACTGGATCTGGACGCTCGGTGATACTCAGTACCAGTGGTTCCACCACGTTCTCGAAGACAGCACCGCGAAGTTCAAGTTCGTCTTCTCGCACCAGATGGTCGGTGGAATCGACCACTATGGTCGCGGTGGCATCGAGGCCGCCCGCCATTCTGTCAGTGGAAACCCCTCTTTCGAATGGGGCGGCGAGGACTCCGACGGCAATTATGTCTTTGATGCGTTGCGCCCCGGGTGGGGTCTGCCGATCCAGCAACTCATGGTCGCACACCACGTCGCTATCTGGTTCCACGGGCACGATCACCTCTTCGCCAAACAGGATCTCGAGGGCGTGGTCTATCAGGAATGCCCCAAGCCCAGCGACGCCAACTACGGCTCGGGTGCCGCGGGGATGTACACCCTCGGCGACACGCTGCCCAACTCCGGCCACCTGCGCATCACCGTCGCGCCCGCGCAGGTGACCGTCGATTATGTTCGCGCCTTCCTGCCGGGCGATGGCCCGAATGGTGAGATCGCTTACTCATATACGATTGCCGATTGCAACAACAACGGGATTCCGGACACGCACGACATCGCCTCCGCCACCAGCGACGACTGGAACCACAACGGCGTCCCGGACGAATGCGAATGCCTTGGCGATCTCGACCAGGACGCCACTGTCGGCCTCGGGGATCTCCAGATTCTGATCGATTCGTACGGCAACGACGCCGGCGGTGATCTCGACGGCGACGGCGACACCGACTTGCCCGATCTCGCCATTCTGCTCGCGCGTTACGGCGAGACTTGCGACTGAACCGGGTGAGCGTCAGAAGAAGGGGTAGCCATACGCGGTGAGGCTGCTGCTCCGGCGATTCGCCCGAGACAAGTGCAGTCGAGCCCGTAGGGCGATTGACCGAGCCAGTAGGGCGATTGACAATAGCCACGGGCGCAAGCCCGTGGTTCCCGGGCTCAACGTTCGCCGAGCCCCCGCAGGGGGCGTTTGAAGCAACCGTAAGGTCGTTGCTCAAGCTCAGGATCATCAACCCGCACACGCTGGGCCTGCAGTCGCCCCCTGCGGGGGCTCTCTCCGATGGGGCCAGCTTTCCACGGGCTTGCGCCCGTGGCTATTCTCAAACGCCCCTGCAGGGCTGGGTCGGTGACCCCACCACGGCACCCTCGAGTTCTCTCGCCGGTCCATCCGCTCTCTGAGTCTCCACGCTACCCCTGTTTGTGACGCTCGCCCGCTGAACCCCCGGCACGCGTCCATCACCTCCGCGGCAAACAACTTCGCGTGTTCGTAAACCGTGTTACAGCACAGGTGGGTCAGGCCGTTACAATGTCGCTCGCACCCACTGGAACGAGCATGGGAATGTCCTGGTCGGGCGTTGCGCAGCCTGGGAGTATTCTGCATGAACCCATCGGCCGCTGCCGGCAGTGAACTGCTGGAGTCGCGACTGCGCCTCAAGCGCGTCTTCCTCCAGGCGATGATCGCCTCGCTGGTCACCAGCGCGCTGATCGCGGTCGGCATCCTGCTCTTTGGCGAGTTCAACCAGACCACTAATCGCATTCTCGGCACGCTGGGGGTGCTCGCCGTCCATAGCGGGATTGCCACGGCGTGTGCCGACATGCTCGAACGCCGCCTGTGGCCGACGCTTAGCCGCCTCGGCATTGCGATCTTCTCCGCCAACTTCGTGGTGTTCGTGACGCTGATTTGGCTGCCGGCCATGACCTGGCTGCCGGTGGCAAGCTGGCTGCCGAACTGGTCGATCGAGCGTGAGAGCGCGACCACGGCGGTCCTGATCGGCTACTTCGTCCTGGCGATTCCGCCCGCCGCGCTGCGCGAACGCGGCCGATGGCTCCCGATCGCGTACAGCGCTCTGGGGTTTGGCGTGCTGGGCTTCGGCATGGCGCTCGTCGCCTTCTGGGCGGAGGGAGTCGAGAATGAGACATTCGTGCGCCTCACCGGCGTCGCCGCCGTCTACGCCTGCTCCTTCTCGCACACCTGCCTGCTCGGTTTTGCGCGCGGCGTATCGCCGAACACCTGGATTGTCCGGGCCACCGGCGTGTGCATCTGGATCGTCGCCGCGATCCTGAGCCACGGTATCCTGGTTGACGACCTAACCGATTTTCAGGTGCGGATCGCCGGAGCCGCCGGCGTGCTCGACGCCTGCGGCAGCCTGACACTGGTGATCCTGGCCCGGCTCAAGCGTGTGCAGAAGGTCGAGCAGTTGCAGACCAGCGACAAAGAGCTCGAGCTGGTCTGCCCGCGCTGCACGGAACGGCAGGTCGTCCGCGCCGGTAATTCAAAGTGTCGGGAGTGCGGGCTCAAGTTCCGCATCGAGATTGAAGAGCCGCGCTGTGCCCGCTGCGGCTACCTGCTCTGGCAACTCACGGAACGCCGCTGCCCGGAGTGCGGAGAGACCTTCTGACCTATCAGGGCTCCGCCGGTTCTGCAGGGCCCGGTTCCCCTTCGATCTCCGGCTCATTGCCCTCCTCGTCGCTCTCGAGGTAGCCCAACAGGCGCAGCCGCTCCAGTTCCGCCTCTGTCAGGGCGGCTTCCTGCACCTCGACCCCGGCCCCGAGCGCCTCGTTCTCCGCGACTTGCCGCTCGAGCAGCCGTTTAAGCTCGGCCACGCGCTTGGGTTGCCGCGACGCGAGGTCGTCTTGCTCGGTCGGGTCACTGTCGAGGTCGTACAGCTCGTAGCGACCCTCATCCGTGTACGCCAGCAGCTTCCAATTGCCGAGCACAAAGGCCTTCTCACCCGGCCGCTTTTTGACGGCTTCGCCCAACGCCGGGGGAAGCAGTGTCGTCTCGCCCTCGATCGCCCCCAAGAACGATCTGGCCTGAAGAGCCACGGGGGCGTCGATCTGAAGCTGCGCCAGCAGGGTGGGCATGATATCGAACAGCCGGACGGTCTGCCCCAGCCGCTGGCCCGCCGGCAGCTTGCCCGGCCAGCGCAGAATCAGCGGAACGTGCAGTTGATCCTGGTGCGCGCTCAAGCCGTGCGCCCATAGCTGGTGCTCGCCGAGCGACTCCCCGTGATCGGACGTCAGGATAACGTAGGCGTCATCCCAAAGTTCCAGCTTCGCCAGCTTCACGCGCAGCTCGTCCAGATACTGGTTTACCTGTGGAACCCCCGCGTCGTAACGCGCCCGCCAGTAGTCGGCGTAGCGAAAGAGCTTCGTGTGGCGTGTTGAACTCCGATAGGCGACGGCCGACTTGCCGAAGTAGTTCTTGTGCCGCTTCATTTCCGCGTCGGTCAGCAGCGTCTTGTTCGGCATCCGCTCGACCGCGGTCACCAGCGGCTCGACGTACTTCTCACTGGCTTTGTAGGGGTCGTGTACGTCCATGTAGTGCAGGTACAGGAAGAACGGCTTGGACTGGTCACGCTGCTCCAGCCATTTCAGGGCCGCCTCGTTGACGATGTTACCGTGGGTCTCATTTGCGGCGAAGCTGGCGTCGAAGTGCTCGAAGCCCTGGGCAAACCCGAACTTTCGCGTGATGAACGGATTCGCGGAAAAGCCCGCGGTGGCGTAGCCGTTGGCCTGCAACACCTCCGCCAGCGTCGTGAACTCATCGCCGAAGTAGCGCACTGCGCCCGCGGGGCCCCGCGCCGTTTTCAGCGCCTCGCTGTAGCTGGTGACCTTGTGGACCGTCGGGTAGTAGCCGCAGAAGTACGACGCCACCGAGGGCAGCGTCCACGGTGAGGTCGCGATCGCACGTTCCAGCAGCACGCCCTCGCGGGCCAACTCGTCCATCATCGGACTGAGTCCGCCCGGGCGACCGTAACAGCCGAGACGGTCCGCGCGCAGCGTATCCACCAAGATGAACACGATGTTTGGGCGTGGCCCGGCGTCGGCGGCGTCGTTCTGTCTATCGCAGCCGACCAGCAACACCAGCAGCCCGACCGAGACTGCCAGACACGGGTTGACAAATTGTCTCAACGCCCGAAAACCGAGCATCGTTCACGTCTCCTCGCCAATCATTTCGACCCGCCGGCAGCCATCGGCGAACAGCATCGACACACACGCGAAGCCCTGGGAGCGGTTGCACGACGACGCCGCCCGGTGGCACAAGCGTCTCGCCTGTGGCCTCATCGGCGTCCCGCCCGCGCCACCCGCGATGCAGTGCTCATTGAGAGACCATACTAACGTCCGGTCAGCGGCCACGCAACGATCTCTGCCGCCGGGCATTCGTGTAAGTATCTACCCAAGCGGCGATTACGTGCACGACCGGCGGCGTGGCCCGCGACGCCGGAATTGCCGACCGGCGCAATATCCGCATGTCCAGAAACGTGTAGGTCCAGAGAATCACGTGGAGAAGCACCAGCGCGATCATCGCGTGCGGCTGCTGCAACCGATCCTGCCGCGAGCGTTCCGGCACCTGCGAGAGCATAATCCCGACCGTGGGGGCTCGGTGGGCTTGGCCCGCCCAATTTTTCCTTTTGACAACTCCGGCCCCGCTCGTACAATGCTGAATCCGGTTTTGCCGGAGAGTCCGCGTACGTCCACGGGTCGGCGGGAACGTTGACGCCGACGTCGTGCTGCTGTAGCTCAGTGGTAGAGCGCCTCCTTGGTAAGGAGGAGGTCCTGGGTTCAAGCCCCAGCAGCAGCTGTACTCGTACCGCGGAAAGTGTTGTAGAATTCGTCAGCAATGGGCGTAAGCGAGTGAACCGTGGCCGATAAGTCGGCCCCCCGGGGAGTGCCCCGGGCTGATGTGAGTGGAGAATTCGGATGGCCAAGGCTGTATTTGAACGAACCAAACCACACGTGAACGTTGGCACGATCGGCCACGTCGACCACGGAAAAACGACGCTCACGGCCGCTATCACCGCAGTCCAGCAGAAGCGCGGCTTGGCAACCTACAAGTCCTACGACGAGATTGCGAAGGCCTCGG
>SDBT01021342.1_pt1 | contig 10127 bp, 7 predicted proteins | sample 2277101 | NCBI WGS metagenome assembly SDBT01 (sample SAMN10404973, study PRJNA504765) | marine sediment metagenome | isolation source: marine sediment core GS10_PC15, 103 cmbsf | place: Arctic Ocean: Southern Knipovich Ridge | collected 2010
GCCCCGTACTCCGTCTCGTAGGGACACACTTTTCCGCGCAAAGTGTGTTCAAAGAGAAACCCGTGCCTCTCCGACCGCTCACCAAGCGTCGCGTCGAGACCGCAGAGCAGCTCCATCGCCTCGGCCAGCCTGTCGTCGAGCATCCGAGCACCTTCGATGAGCGCCTGCTTACTCTCGGGGGCGGTAAACGCCCGGACTCTCTCGGCCGTCGGATACCCGAGCCCCAGTTTCAGTCCCCGGCAAACCACGCTTCGCGCCAATAAGCTATCGATGGATGTCCCGATCATGGCCTTGTCGTCCTATCAAATCGAGTTGGCGTGCTCGGCGGGCCTCACGTACAAAGGCTCCTCCACGGTGGTGCGAAAGATCTCCTTGCCGTTGGCGCCGAAAGCAATCACCGTGTCGTTGTACAGAGTTAAGGGCCGGCCGCGATAAGTGCCTTCGTATACCGCCTCGCCTTCCTCGATCTCGTAGCGGTAGATAATACGATTCGATCGCCGGAAGAGCTGCAGCACCGCCAGCAGCTCCCGGTCCGGGTGGATATAGCGCTCGATGGCCCGTTCCACTCCCGGACCGAACATTTGTTCCAGATAAGGCCGCGGCACCCACCTCGGAGGAATGTAGTAACCGTTGGGTTGGGTGCCGAGCTGGGCGTAGAGGGGTAGAGCGATTTGAGCCACATGAACCATGTAGTACAGAGGGTTCTGCCTGTCCTCGACCCAGCTACCGTCCTCCTGATTGACTTTAACCAGTCCCTGCATGCGGATCTGTCCGATGCAGGCCGCCATACAACGCGTTTCCATGGGCTCGCCGTTGGTTTCCGGATCGGTCCCCTCGACTCTCGGATAGCAGCCGATACACTTTTCGCTGACCCGGGTGTTTCCGCGATACATGCTCTTCTTGTAAGGACAGGCTTCCACGCACTTGCGGTAGCCGCGGCACTGTTCTTGATCCAGCAGCACGATGCCGTCCTCGGGCCGCTTGTAAATGGCCTTGCGCGGACAGGCCGCCAAGCAGGCCGGATACGAACAGTGGTTACAGATCCGGGCCAGGTAAAAAAACCAGGTGTTGTGGATCGGAAGCTCGGTGCCGGTCTGATGAAGCTTGTCTCTTTCTCCTTTGGGGCCGACCGGGTTGTCCTCGTAAATGTTGGGAGAGTTCCACTCCTCGTCGGTGGGAAGATAACCCAAGACCCGAGCGCTTTCCGGCTCCAGTGTGGTCTGGGCCGCCTCGAACAAAGTCTTTCCCTGAAACCGGCCGTAGGGAGCTGCTCGGTCTTCGGCGATCTTTCCGTCCCAGACCTGACCGTCCGGATCCGCTTGTTGAAGCATTTGGAGGATCTTCATGTCCCAGAACTTCGGATAGCCCCCGTAGGGTTTCGTCTCCACATTGGCCCACCACATGTGCTCTTGCCCTTTGCTGAAGGTCCAGGTGGATTTGCAGGCCATGGTGCAGCTTTGACAGGCAATGCAGCGATTGATGTTGAAGACGAAAGCGAACTGCCTTTCCGGAAAGCGGGCCTCGTAGGGGTAGGCCATTTCGCGTCCCAGTTGCCAGTTCTTGACATCAGGCATGACGACTCCTCTCGTTTTTCACCGCTGAGACGCAGAGATCGCGGAGGAAGACTCTGCGTCCTCCGCGTCTCTGCGTTGAGTTCTTTTTCTTCAATCCGTTTTATCTTTCACTACTACTCGGAACCGGCCCCAAATGCCCAAGCTCTCTCGGATCAAGCTTCGAATCTCCGACTCCCCCAACACCCGGTAGGCCTGGTGGGCCCCTGCATAAAAAGGACGGCGAAACAAAGCCACCAGCTGTTCCTCGTCGTAACCGAGCGAGGCGAACTCCTCGGCAATAACACGGGCCATTTCCGAGATGGACTCGCGCTCGGCCGGTAGCACAACACCCACCAAAACGTTGGGGTCGGATGGATTGGGATCGCCGTGGGGCATGGCCGCTCTCTCCTTGACCTCAGGCTTTTCTTACCCGGGTTATCTTTCCCGCGAGGTACTGCTTCATGAAGTCGTTTTCGTTATCAGGGGTGAATCCGGTTTGCGCCACCTTCCAGATGCCACGCCCCCCCAGACCACCATCCTCGGCTTTTGTCACCCGAACGAGGGTCTCTTTGGGAACGGTGTTGATGGCATGGTTGTCGGCTTCACCGCCGAACATGAATCCCATGAACACTTTCGACTTGTGGAAGAGCGTGTCGGTTTGATGCATGGGCATGTGCCAGTTGCGGGTAACCGACTGCTGCGAACCGTACCGCAGGTTGGCCTGGTAGCCGGTGTTTTCCGACAGCGCCCTACCGTCAGGACGGGTCTCGTGAGCTCTGACGCTTTTTTCGGTGGCAATGAACGGGGCATGCTTCATCATCACGATGTTGTAGGGATAAGCGTGATTGAACTTGACCCGAAGCATGCATCGGGCGACCCGGTAGAAAAACTCGTCCGGTTTGGCTCCCAGGTACGGACGGTCGGCGGGATTGGCGTCGACATAAACATAGTCGCCGTCGTTGATTCCCTGGTCCCGGGCCGCCTGGGGGTTCATGTGAAGCTGGTGCTCGCCCACGCAGGGAGCCCGTTTATCCAAACGGTAGGGATCACCGAAGTTCGAGTCGTACAGCATGTGCCAATCCACGTTCGACCAGCCGCTGTGAACCCGGTGGCGGGTCTTGGGTGTCAAACAGTAACTCTGATATCCCTTTTCCCAGAGGAAGTTCTGGGTCGCCTTGACCTGACGCCAGGGCATTTTCACGTTTCGCACCGTCCTTTCGTCCCAGTGCTCGGCGCGCTCGGAAATCCCGTAGTCATCGGGACGAACATAAGGGTTCGTGCTCAGGATCACATTGGGAAGATACGGAGTAGCTTCCGGTCCTTCCCGGTGAACGATGAAGTTCTCTCCATACTCAATGGCTTCGGGAACGTCCGAATAAGCGTGCAGGCGGCCGGTGTCGGTATAGAACGGCTCGTCGGTCTGGACTTGCTCGTAGAAGGGAATCCGCGGGTAGGTACGGAAGTTCATGAGGGCGCCGCCCGGAGGTCCGTACTTGCCCTCCATCAGGTCGGATAGCCGGTAACCGCTGGTGGTCGTAGAGCTATCGAGAAGCCGCTGCAGGTAGATCCCGCGTTTGCCTTCCATCTCGAACTTGAACATGTCCTCGAAGCGCCCTTCACCGGTCTCGGCGGCCAGCGCTTCGGCGATTCCCGCCAAAATGGTCAGGTCGTCCTTGCTGTCGAAAACCGGCGGGATCCCTCCCTTCCAGATCTGAAGGAACGGATTGGAGCAGCTTGCCGTTACTTCGATGTCTTGGAACTCCAGCCAGGAGTTGGCGGGAAGAGCCATGTCGGCATATTCGATGGAAGCGGTCATCTGAATGTCGACCGATATGATGAGCTCCACATTGGGATTGACATTCTTGATGACACCGTAAGCCCACTTGGCGTTATTGATGAGATTGACGTTGTTAAAAAACATAGCCTTGGTGGGTGTGGGCATGTGAGTATCGCCGGTGAAACACTTCCTCCCGTATTTGGGCGTGTCGACAATCAATGCCAGGTCTCCGTGGTTCCAGTAGGCGGGCTCTTCATCCTTGGTGTAGGCGTGGACTTGAATGTCCTTGCCGGGAGCGGCCTCATCCAGGTTCAAGTTGAACGGATCTTCGGCCACCCAGCCCTTGAAGCCGGGGCCGGTCCAGGGAGAGCCCTGAAACAAAGCCGCTTTGTAATTTCCCGCCCAGGTGTGGCAACCGTCCCCCGGATGCCCGATATTACCGGTCAGCATGAGCGGCAGGTAGGCGGCGCGGTTCATCTCGGTGGCATGGAACCAGTGGTTGATCCCTTCGCCTTGATGGATGGCGGCGGGACGGATCGTCGCGAGGTCTTCGGCCAGTTGTTCCACTAGATTTCGAGGCGCATGGGTCACCTCGCAAACCGTATCGAGATCGTAATCCCGCAGATGGGTTTGATAGAGCGTCCACAGAGTCGAGCATTGAATCGTCTGGCCGTTCACCAGACGGACCGAAAACGTTCCTTCCAGCTGCGGGGAGACACCCATGCGCTGCCCCACTTCATCCCGGACGATGGCTCGCGCAGTGTTCTCGTTCGCATCCCACACCACGAAATCACCTATCTTCTCGTGCTGCTCGGCTGTCAAGCCTTGAATCTTCATCGATGGCCCTTCCGAGTCCAGAGAGGTCTGGTAGTCGTAGTCGGGAAAGACCTCATGGGCCCGGAGCCGCATCAAGTTGTCATGGCGAACCAGAAGCGGAAAGTCGGTGAACCGATTCACGAAATCCTCGTCGTACTGTTTCTTCTCCATCATCAGCCGGGTAATGCCAAGCCAGAGAGCGGCATCGGTTTGGGGCCGGATGGGAATCCAGTAGTCGGCCTTGGTCGAAGGCGGTCCGTACTCCGGAGCAATGACCACGATCTTTCCACCCCGCTCCATGCACTCGATGAACCAGTGCGAGTCGGTGAGCTTGTTCTCCACCAGGTTCTTGCCGTCCATGATGATGAGCTTGGAGGAGCGCAAATCGTTGAAGTCGCAATCCGAGGCCTGAAGTCCGTGCACCCAGGGATGCCCCGGGGCCTGATCGCCGTGCCAGGTGTAGTTGGACCACGCGCGTCCGCCACGGGCTTCGTCGGGCCCGACGCCCCGAATCTGGGCGTCGAGCAACGCGAGGGAGTTGCACAAGCGGTACATGCCGTACTTTCCCAGAACACCCAGTAGCCCCATGCCGCCCCGCATCTTGATGCAGCGGGTCCCCGCGCCTCCGGTTGCCTCGACCATCTCCGGCTGGTAGCCCTGCGCGAGCAACCTTTGCTTGCCCTCTTCCCCGCTGTAGCGGGTGGCGATGGCCTTAAAGGCGCGGGCGATCTTGGTGAAGGCTTCTTGCCAGGTGATTTGAACGAACGAATCGTCTCCGCGACGGTCGAACATGTATTTCGTCTTGAGCTCCGGAGTCAGCTCGGGAAAGCCGGCATCGGCCCAGTCCTTCCATCCTTTTCGCACGATGGGATGGCGGAGACGGTACGGGCCGTAAAGGACCCGGTGGAAGGTATAGCCCTTGGCGCATTGGCGCGGATTCCAATTGTTGGTGGCATGGTTGCCGTAGAGATCGGCATAGTCCTGGTAGTCGTAAGTGGAGCCGCTTCTCACCACGATGCCGTTCCGGACATAGGCCCGTATGCGACAGGCGTGGGTGTCATTGGGAGAGCAAACCCAATCGAAGGTTCGATCGTACCGATATTGGTCGTGATAGATCGTCTCCCAGTCGCGGGCTACGGTTCTGGCAAGAGGGTTGTCTTCCGCGGTAGCGGGTTGGAGAAACGTGCAGGCTAAATCGGCCCCGCTCAGTGCCGCCCCGGCTCCGCCGGCGAGAAACTTGAGAAACAAACGGCGGTTGATTCCGTCGATCGGGGAGTGGTTATCAGACTTCATTTCTCTGGCCTCCTCGACAAAGGACAAACTCCCGACTCAGGGAGCAATGACGAGCTCTTGCCAAATGGTGACCGACTTTTTGCCGTCCCGGTCCCCGGCGCTTCCGTTCCAAACCGCAAAGGCCACCGGAACCACCGAGCCGGGCGTCAAAGACACACTGTCCACGCCCTGGCTGCCGAGCCGGCGCCGGAAGACCACCCGGTAGGACCCGATGGAGTAGACACCCATCGAATCGACCGATTGATCCATGGGAGGCCTGGCCCGGAGGGTTCCGAATCCCTCGGCGGTGAGGTCTTCCACCGAGCTCTTCCGGGTGGGATCGGAAACGATATTACCCGCGCCCCAGGCGGTGACGTAAGTGGGATCGGACTCCAGCGTGAGGGCATGCCGTTCGGGTTGCTCGAGGGGCGAACGGAGGAAGTTGGGATAGGAGTCGATGCCGATGTTGGGATAAATCTTGTCGAGCTCCTGGAAAACAGGCTCCATATCCGCCTGGCGCTCGGACTTCCACATCCAGATGTTGACCTTGCTGCCCAACTGGCCCATGGCAAAAAAAGGCGGATCGGGTGACGTCGCAAATTGAATCGCCGCTGAGTCCCGGTAGTCTTGAGGTCGGATGGCGGTATGGTCATAGGTAGAGTCCGACCAACCCAGTAGCATGGCGATCTCCCGGCCATCGTGAAGCGCTTTGACGGTGAGCTCTTCCGGTCTCTCCGGCCGCCACCACAAGGGCATCAAGTGAAGGTTGACTGCCTCCGTTTCATTCCATATCGAGGAGTCGGGGTGCTCCGGCAACTCGCTTACCCGCCGGGCCACGACTCGGAACTTCTTCATTTCCACTCTTTCCCGCTGTTCGGCGCTGGAAAGAGATAAGACGTAGTGGGCCAGATGCCACCCATCGTCTCCGTGAAGGTAGGCATTCATCGGCATGGGGGATCCAGGAAGCCCGGCGACTAATCTCACGTAGACCTGATTGGGCTCGGGAACCCCCTTGTAAACACCCAGGGTAAGGTCGCGAGGCCGGGTAGGAAGTCCTTTCGAGTCTTGTTGCTCTTGTTGTCCGTCCCCTTTTCCTGTCATTCCATGGCAAGGAGCACAACCCTGGACATAAAGCTCTCTGGCCCGCGCCTCGGCTTCCGGCGTATAGGCCGGCTCGGGAGGAATCTCAACCATGCCTTCGCCTATATCGCCAAACGTTTCCGGACTTCGAGCCTCCGGCACCTCGAAGGAGCGACGGGTAAAGCTCTTCACGTAATGCACCAGCCCCCAGCGGGTCTCTTCGGACAAATGTGCCCAGGACGGCATCGCGGAACCGGGCATGCCCCGGGAGAGGGTCCGGAAAAGGTCGTCATCGGTGGGGACGGTTTCCCAGGTCGAAACCAGCCGGTACTCACCCAGAGTGAAGTCCCTGGGCTTCGGGTAAAGCAGGTAGGCGGCTTCTCCCAGGCCATCACCTGCTTCGCCGTGACAACTCTGGCAATGCTTGTCGTAAGCCGTTTTACCGGCTCGCAACAGAGCTGGAGACGCCGAGAGGTTTTTTTCCGGTAGAACGGAAGCCGGTAACGCACCGCTCACGAGATCTTGCTCGCTCAATCCGCCGCAGCCGGCCACCGTCATGAGAAGAAGGATCGATACAAGGGACAGACAGGGGAACTCTCTTGATTTCATGGCCTTCTCTCGAAAGAAATGAAAAGCAGGACGCCAAGAATAAACTCCTCTCGGCTGCTGACCCATCAAGAGGTGGGGCGTGTAGTCCGGAAGCCCATGGTCGCTAAAACCTGGCTTCCTTTTGCGTTCCTCAGGGACCCCCTCGCGTAGCCTCTAGGAAACTACTCCCCTCAAGGACACCAACAGTGATTCTGTATGCAGCAAAAAACACGCCAGATCAAAGAATATCCAATTCTCCTTTATTTGCAGTACGTTAACTGAATCTTCTTATACGGCAAAACACAAATATGGGCTGTTTTGCTCAAATTAATGGGTCATATAGCCCAATGTAATTAGCTGTTTCGAATCATTTCTGCGACCCAAGCACGCTAAGCTCTTCTCCAATCCTGCGCAAGCCTTCTCGCAGGAAATCGGGCTTGGCTCCAATCCAGAGCCTGAGATGGCCCTCCAAACCGGTCTGCACTCCGGGAACGACGAGGGTGCTCTGGTTGACACGAATCCGTTCCGCCAGCTCGTAGCTGGGGATCGAATGCTCGTAGCGAATCAAGCAAATAGCACCGGCAACCGGCTCTTTGAGGGTCACGAATCCTTCGAAAGTTTTGACCCAATCACGAACAATGGGCAAATTCTCCTGCAAGAGGCGCTGGGTCCGCGCATAGAGCTTTTCCCGGTTTTCAGGCGTCACGGCGGTGCGGGCAATGGCATCGGAGAATTTGTTGGGTCCGATGGTCAAGTAGTCGTGCTGCGTCCAGCACTCGCTAATCACCTCCGGAGGGCCGACCAACCAGCCAATCCGGACACCGGGAATGCCATAAGCCTTGGAGAGGCCACTGGCCACGATGACCCGGTCACTCATCCCCCAAAAGCTGGCCGTTCGTTCTCCCTCGATCTCGGCTCCCAGATAGACTTCATCGGCGTGTAGATAAGCACCGACCTCCTCGCAGCGGGAGACGATGCGCTTCATGGCCTCTGCAGAGAGTACCGACCCGGTGGGGTTGTTGGGATTCGACACATAGACCAGCCGCGTTTTCTCGTTCACCGCGGCTTCGAACTCGTCCCAATCCACCTCCCACCCGCGGTCCGATTGAAGGTGGAACTTGTTGGCGGTTGCACCCAGGCTTCGCGGCGGTCCCCAGAGCTGCATGTAGTTGGGCACCTGCATGGCGAAGTGGTCGCCCGGCCGGAGAAGGCTCAAGGGAACCAGGTAGTTGGCTTCCGAGGTGCCGTTGGTAACTTCGATGTGGTCCAGGCCCGCACCCGGATAGTGCTTCGTCAGAAGCCCACGAAGCTCCGGCGTGCCGTTCGACTGGCTATAGCCCAAGGGCACGTCCATCATCTGCTCCAGATCGAATCCCAACTCCACCAGTTCGCGAAGGGTGACGGGATACACCCCGCTTTCGCTCATGTCGTACTCGACGACATTTTCCCAGGTCGACTGCATGCGCTCTTGCTCAAACGGTTCGATTTTCACGTCTTGCTCCTGACATTAAATAGATACAACTACCGAACTAGTAAGTGCTCTTAGGGCCCGACCCATTGTAAGGTCTCTTCGAGCTTGCACCCAAACGGGTTTTTGGCGTACAAGTGGCAGGACACCTAGCTTCGCCTCGCAGGTCGAAGCGCCTACGGAACGGGCGGAAAAGGAGAGCCATGAATGTCAACGTTTCGCGCATCGTTTTCGTGCTTGGTTTCCTCGCTCTTGCCTCGAAAGGTCACACTGCAATGAAAGTCTATATCTCTGCCGACATGGAAGGCGTGGTGGGTGTGGTGACCGGCGATCAACTGGGTCCGGGCGGCTTCGAATACCAGCGCGCCCGCGAGTTCATGACCCAGGAAGTTCTCACCGCCATAGAAGCGGCCCGTTCGGCCGGCGCCACCGAGATTCTGGTGAGCGACTCCCATGGAAACGGCGAGAACATCTTGCTCGAAAAACTTCCCAAGGACGTACAGTTGGTGCGATCCTGGCCGAGGCCGCTCATGATGATGGAGGGTATCGACGAGACCTTCGACGCCGCCATTTTCATCGGTTACCACGCCAGCACCGTTAACATGGAGGGGGTCCGGGCGCACACCATTTCCAGCGGACGCCTCACCGACATCCGTTTGAACGGAGTCTCGATGCCCGAGGCGGGGATCAACGCCGCCATTGCCGGGCACTTCGGTGTCCCGGTGGTCATGATCTCCGGCGATAACGCCATCATCGACGAAACCAAAGCACTGCTCGGCGATGTCGAAGGAGCCATCGTCAAGTGGGCAATCAGCTTCCACTCGGCCCGCACCCTTACCCCCGATGCCGCTTATGAGCTCATCGGCGCAAGAGTCAAGCAGGCGTTGGAACGTCTGGCCGACTTCAAACCGTACAAAATACCAACCCCCGTTCAACTCGAAGTCCGTTTCAAGAGCTATCGCCCACCGCAGTTGCTCGGATACTTGCCTATCGTGGAACAAATCGACTCCCACAGCATCCGATATACCGGGCGGGACATGATCGAGGTTTCCAAGTTCCTCGAGTTCATGACCGGCTATTCGGCCTCTCTGGAGCCATAGGGTAACGAATCACGATTGAGAGGTGCTCCGTGAAAAACACGATTTTGATGGGTCGAGGCAAGGGCATCGAGGAGCTGCCGGCAGACGACTGGAGAAAGGCGCACGATCATATTGACATGACCGAACGGCTCGCCTTCATGACGCCCGAGCATCATCGAGTCCGTTACACCGCGGTTCGAGATCTGCCGATGAATGGCGGCAAACCTCTTTCACCTAGAGACCTCGTCGACAAAACAGGACTCCATCTCCAGCGGCTCGAGAACATCCTGGAAGAGCTGGAAAAAAACCTCTTCTTCCTGGTCCGAAACGATGCCGGTGAGCTCAGCTGGGCTTATCCGGTAACGACCGACCGAACGCCGCACCGACTGACCTTCAGCACCGGTGAGCGGCTGTTCGGTGCCTGAGGCGAAGATGCGATAGCAGCGCCCTTCGTGCAAGGGCGTTTACGCGGAGAAACCCTTTCGGTCGAAATC
>SDBT01021343.1_pt1 | contig 10127 bp, 19 predicted proteins | sample 2277101 | NCBI WGS metagenome assembly SDBT01 (sample SAMN10404973, study PRJNA504765) | marine sediment metagenome | isolation source: marine sediment core GS10_PC15, 103 cmbsf | place: Arctic Ocean: Southern Knipovich Ridge | collected 2010
TCGTCTGGTGTTACCTCGGGAACCTTATCGTACACGGTGATTCCTAAGTCTTCGAGGAGTCCGCTGTTGTGGTCGTATCGGATTCTGAAGGTTTTCCCGGTTGCTCGACCTGTATAACGATCCTTGAGGCATCGTACTGTTGTCGTGCGTCGTTCAATCGGGTCTTCATGTTGCTGGTCCCGCTCCAAGCCCCACACGTAATGGGACCACATACCAATGGAGTGCGAGCCGCGCAAGTGACGCATTTGGATGCGTCCACCTTCTTCGTGAGACGTGCCTTCAGGGCGAGCCAGGTGAGATACAGCAATGATGGCACAGTTCAACTCCTTTACGATGCCACCCATCTCGGCGAGGATTACGTCAAGCTCCTTCCGCTCGTCGGTGGTGGCTGCAGCTAGTGCTGTAATGTGATCCAGAATGAAGACCCGCGTTCCGCAGGTATGCGATAGGAACCGCATTCGTTCTGAGATGACTGACCATTCGTTTATACCAAAACTGTCGTATAGGTGGAGCTTCCCTGGCGAAGACTTTAGCGAGTCTATCCCATCCTGCCGTTGTTTCGGGGTCCACCCTCCGAGATGCTCTGGAATGTGGAGTGGTTTGCCAGCGAACTTTCCGGCCAAGCGCACTCCTGTTTCGAGCGGTGCCTGCTCTAGCATGAACGTGGCGCAGTTTACACCTCCTTCCATCATGTTCTTGACGATCTGGAGCATGAAGTCGGTCTTGCCTGCTGCCGTCCCGGCTCCGATCATGTGAATCTCCCCCATCCTCAGACCCATTGATAGTTCGGTCATGGAGGGGAAGCCAAAGTCGAGACCGATCTCTGGCTTCTTGTCGAAGTCGAGGTCGTCGAGTGTAATGATCTCGTCGGGCGTGTACCGCTTGGCGTTGTAGATGCAGCCCTTGAACTCACCCACGAGGTCGGCTTTGAGCATGTCGCTCGCGTCCTTCAGGGGGAGGCTGGCTATCAGCGCCTTGTCGTGGCCGATGATCTCGGCGGCGACCTCCGCTGCTTCTTCTCCGGCTTCGTCATTGTCGAAACAGATTACGACATCATTGAATCGTCGGAACAACTCGCGGTGCATGCTGATGTATTTCTTGACCTGCGGACCAGCACCGCATCCAATCGACCAGACGGGCCATGAGTAGCCGAACATTTGGTACGCGGCGAGAGCATCAAGCTCTCCCTCGGTGATGACCAAGCGTTTGCCTGCGTCACTCCGAACGCGAGACCCAAAGGGCAATGCGAGGATGCTGTTGCCCTTCCAAGGAAACTGTTTGTCCTTGGTTCGCAAGTGCTGGGCTACGAGCTTCTTCTTCTTGTCGTAGTATGGGTAGACCTGCACCATTCCCTTCTTTGGGTCACGGGCAATCGTTACGCCATATTCGCGCAAAGCGCGGACATCCAACCGGCGTGAGGACAACCCATCTTCCGGCACTTCCCCTACTAGTGGGGTCCAATCTTTCGTGGTTTCTTCTTTCACGATAACCTGTCCCCCTTCACCATTGGTGTGCGTCCCACAAGAGAAGCAGTGGGTGTGACCATCGGTGAACACTGCGCAAGCATCAGAACTGCCGCACTCGGAGCATGGCCCCTTATACATGTAGGCGTCTTTACTCTCCATACTTGAGCCTCAGCATCTCGATCCAAGTGGCGAAATCGAATGAATTACCTGGGTCTCGCTTGCGACCGCCTGATTGACTGTGGTGCGTGTCCCAGTTGTAGTAGGGAGTTCGCACATATTCCTCTTGAACTAGTAAGTCCATTACGGAGAGGAGTCCGTCGTATTGCTCGCGGGAGTACACGTTGAAGGCTGCGGTGTTTTGGTCGATCTTGCGATAGAGTGCGTCTAAATCAAAGACGCCTTCGACTAGCAGTTCTACTCCGCACGAACCCCGATTAGCTCCGCGAGCATGCCAGAGTGTAGTGCGTGGATCGTTGTGCTGAATGACTTGTCCGCAAGGCAATATAGCGAAGTGGACCCCGCGTCCTAACTCTTGAAGCAGTGCGGCATAATCCCACATTCTATCTTTGTACCAGATGAACATTGCCATTGCGTGTATCATCAGGTAACCTTTGTTATAGCTGATGCCTCGGGGAAAGAACGGACTGCCTTGTGCTATAGTGGGAGGAGCCATATCAATCCTTTCGCGAAGAGCATGCTTCCGCTCATCGCTAGGAAGATGAACACTGCAAGGACACCAACGAACAGTCCGATGGCTTTCATTATGTCAGCCATCGGTTCCTTTATTTGCTGCATGCTGATGCAGATAAGTGCTAGTAGTGGTAGGCGATCCGCGAACCGAAAGGAAAAAGCCAAAATTCCGAATCCGAGAATCATGAAAGCCGCGCCGAGGAAAAAATCGAGTGGAGTCAAAAGGTTACTCCTAGTTCTGCGAGAGCCGCGATGCTCCGCTTGAATGGCTTCTCCCGGTGCCACGAGTCGGGTATTGACTTGTTGGCCCAAGGGAATCCTTTGGATTCGCACCACTTCGAGTAAGTCGTGCGGCTCGTTTTGTTGAGTTTGTTCTCCGCACGTCCGAAGACCATGCGAATTTCGAGGTCAGGGTGTGCCTCTTTGACGGCTCTCATCTTACGCCTGTCGGCTGAAGTGAAGTGTCCCTTCGCTTCGATGATGATGCCGTTGGGCAACACGTAGTCCGCGAGATAGCGACAACGGAGTAGATAGGGAATGTAGACGGGTTCGTATTGGTACTCGAACCCGCCCCATTCCAACTCTCTCTCAATTCGTCGCTCCAGACCGGAGCGCGCCACGGCTAGTAATCGCCGTTGCCGTCCTCGGTGGCCTCGGTGGTCTCAGGGGCTTCAGGCTCTGTGGGATTCTCGAAAGTTTCCGCGCTGAAACCGCCCTCGACCTTATCGAAGCCAGCGTCCTCGGCAGTCTGAATGCCGCCACCGAACTGTTTAAGGTCGATGATCTGGACTGCGATCAAGCGGAGAGACACGCCTACACCACTCTGCTTGTTGTAGTACGCCCGGAGGAGCAGAGCGACCTTCATCTTCGTGCCGGAGCCAATGTTCAGCTTCTCGGTAACCTTTGCGCCTTGGGCATCAAAGATCGGCATGTGGCGCTTCCAATCCTCACCCTCGGCAGTGGTGCCGCTGGCGATGCTCTTCGGGTTGATGTAGATGCGGCCCGTGGGCTCATCCTCATCGTCCGTCTCGTTGTAGTACGGCGTGTTCTCCGAAGGCCGTATCTTCTTCTTGTCCTTGGTGGTCTTGGCTTGGTCGGTGAAATAGACCATCGCCTTCTCCAACAGTTCGTCCATGACTACGCACATCTTCTGCACATCGTCTTCGGACGGGTCATAGAAGACCTTGACCTTCCAGTCTCCGGCGGAATTGTACTCGAAGTCAGGCTGTTCCAGATACGCATACTGGCCGATGCCGACCGGCGTGTTGAGCTTGACTTCTAGTCCAGCTTCCTTGATCGGGTCTACCTTCTTTGCCATTTGTTCTCCTTAGAGTGTGACTCTGCAAGTGGGGTAGACAGCTACTTTGCTGCCGGTCTTGCTAGGGTCTGCGGCGGTGATGAATAGGACGTGAGTGCCCCACTCATTCTTGATGACTACTTGGTACACCTTGCATCCGGGGGAGTCCCAAATGAGGTGTTCGTTTCGAGTTTCGATGATGGCACTTGTTGGAGATATACGGAAATTCTGCCATAGGCCAATACCTATTACGGCTAGCAGGATGACAAGTGCGATGATTCCTGCTTTCATTCAGCCCTCCTTAGCTGAAGAAGTAACGTGAGTCCCGCACGACATGTATGTCGAGGTCGCCTTGTGGTGGTGGCGGGGGAATCTCGGTTACAAGAGAGAACTCCTTGTGCAACTGACCTACTACGTCTACGCCATCATACAGGGTGATGAATGCTTCGCGTGTAGCAACAGCGAGAGCGGGGACATCACAGGCATGGGTGGCGTAGCAATCGTGAACCATCCCGAAGGATTCGACCCCCTCGGCTGACGCCATTACTACGGTCATCATGAGTGCAGCGGCGTCGAGCGAGTGTATGTAATTGGGGGCTATGCTGTTCATGTGTTTCTTCTTCAAGGGCTCCTTGGTATTGCGGAACGTGTTTAGGCGAACTGCCTTACCACAGAGGGTGGTGGTTACCTGATGTTTCTTGACGTTCCAGTATTCCTGTCGAACAGGGAAGCCGGTCAAGGGGACGGTCCATTCGACCACCTTAGCGACCGGCGCGATGATCTCGGCGCAGTCTGCGAGCCATTGCATTGCTCCGAAGGCTGCGACAACTGTGTTTTCTAAGGCTTGCCAAATGTGACTGGCAAGGAACCGGCAGTGGTCGTTGAGATTGTCATCAGGGTGATCGACCAACGACTCTTGCAACTGCCGGGCCATTCCGAAAGTCTTGGAGCCGTAGGCGAAGGTCATCGTAGGGCGCTTGAAAAGCGAGCGCTGAAGATGTCCACTTGCAAGCCACCACTGAGCTTCAACCATTCCTTGAGCAGCCTCTTTAGATAGAAGCGTTCGACATTCTCCATGAATCGACTCGTAGACATCACGAGGTACTGGCCCGGGAGTGACATTGACTGATTCTCCACCCACGTTATCGCGGAGTAGTGCAGCAAAGTGTTGGAGGCCATTACATGTGCCATCCTGGCCGATTGGCAAAGAACTGCGGAAATCTGACCCTTTCCCAGCATCGTTATAGTCCACATATCCTTGCCATTCGATAGCGAATGCGAGAAACTGAAATGGCTTATCGGCGTCAGACCACCACTGATGTTGTTGAGGGTCCGCCGCAAGTGCGCAAATCCTTTCGGAGTTAGCATGAATCCACTGCACACGCTGGTCGAAGTCCTGCTTGGAGAACTTGATTCCATCGTACTCTCCTAAGGTGTTGGCCCCGTGAACAGCCAGCCAATAAGCCCCATCACTCCCAAGAGGCTTGCTGTCAGCAAAAGCCAGGAGGCCGCGTTGTAGGTCCGAGCCCTGTGGTTGTAGTCCCGAACAAATGGGGTATGTACGTCCACGGAAATCGAGGTTGTGCGGAAACCAGATAGCAGGGAAGTCACTAAACTGCTTGGCGAGATTAATTGCCGTGAGCCATTCGATGAGCTTGGAGGCTCGTAGGTTGTTGGCTTCTTTTGTAGCGGAGGCCCGCCTTTTCCAATCTCTGAGTTCGGCTGTTTGTTCATCAGTATGTTCGCTCTTGGGCAGTCCTTGCACCATCCACCTTGGGCGTATTGGGAGGGTATCGGGTTCGGCATCTGGAAGGCCTCCGAGATTACTACCGATGCTACGCAGGTCAATAACCACGGACAAGACTTCTTTGTTGATTTGCCACGGTGTCTGCTGGATGGCGTTGAGGCCTTCGTACACGAAAGGCATGTCGGCCCCCCGAGCGCGCAGACCAGTGGATTTTCGCACGAGTCCATACTTGCCTCTCAATGCAAAGTGATAGCCGCCGTTTAGGTCTGTACTCCAAGGTAACGGAGGTATGACCATCGGCAGCGCTTGTGGTCTTGACCACTGGAGAATGTCGTTCGTCTTTTCCAGTAGTTCTCGGGTTTCGTCGTTGAGTACAAAATGCTTGGTGCTGCGTGATCGTCCTTGTTTCTTCGAGTAAGAAAGGGGAAAGGTTCCAATTTCTGTTGTTGAGACGCAGACGTTTATCAACTTGATGCCAAGCATCATTGCGTTTCGATCTGACATCACCTCGTCTTCGATCCCCGCATAACGAGCCGCTTGGTTCAGGCTGTAGGCTTTGTGGACATAGCTAGAGGTGGTGAATTTTCTCATTCGGAATTCAAACAGACCCCGTGCTTCTTTTCGTAGCTTCTGGTATCTGGCCTCGTCATGGATGAGGCGAGAGATGGTAGGGGCGAGACGAGAGACATTTCCGTCGAGGTGTGGGCGTCCGAGTAGGGTCTTGATGGTGATGTAGGCTGCGGCTTCAGTGCCTACGATGTTGACCCACTTGGTTAGGATGGCCCATGGTCTCTGGTCGGGTGCTTTGGTAGCAGCGTGAAGAGCTTCGATGGTTGGCTCCAAAATGTTTAGGAGCAATTTTCGAGCGGCTCCTTCAGCAGCAGCGTCACCGTCTTTGGCTAGCTCTTCGAGTCGCCTGTGGAATCGGTGGGCTCCATTTGCTAGAGCCTCATCTTCGAGGTCTCTCTGAGTTGCTTCCACTGGTTATCCTCTGGTGGGGGGATAAGGAGGAGGGGGGCTAGAGACTACGCCATGGTAGTTCACATTCTACCTACCCTACCTATTGTCACTCTCTAAGTAGCTACTTAGGTATGACCTATATTCTTCACCTTCTTAGGGAGGCAAAAAGAACGTGTCATTTAGACACACACGGCTAAGTACCTACTTGAAGCGGACTTGCGCTGTTCTGCGTCGGTTGAGGTTGGAATCGCGAGCCAAGTCCATCAGGGCCGCAACGTACTCGACTAGTCGTCCTTTGGCTTTCACGAGGTCGCCATAAGATTCCAAGGTAGCACAAGAACTCAGTTTTGGGCTACCCTGCTCGGCTAAGGATCGGTCGAAATCGGCGGAACGAGCTATGGTTGCGTCCACAAGGGCCAGGAAGTGAGGCGTTACGTGTACCAATGCGAAGTGTCCTTTTGCAAATCGTGGGATGCGCTTGAAGTCTTCGGCTGAGGATGAGTCACCGGGGAATTGAACATCATCTTGGAACATCGGATTTTCCTTTCAGGCGTTTGGCGTTTTTGGCGAGCATCTCGTCGTGCTTCTTGTCGCACTCTTCCTCGGTGAGATGCTCCCAATCGAAACCCATAGGACCGGCCCTCCAAGAGAGTAGCGTAGAGGCAGTTCCAGGCCTCAGCTTAGTCATCCTTCAGACCTATGTATCTGATCCAAGAAGCGGCGGTCCACGCCCAAGTGCAGACAGGGGGTGGTGGGCACGACCAGTTGTTGCTTTGGTACTTCTCCATGGCAGTCATTCGGAGCCCCACATTAGCACAGTGCCTATGAAGAAGCACACTGCGCCAAGCATGTAGAGGACGTAGGCGACTTGTCTCAAAACATCACCATCAGCATGATCTCTTGGGCACCATGGACAAAATTACCACAGCCTTCATCGCAAGGGTAGTCGAAGACATCAGGCTCTGTCCAACCGTCGCGCTCGGCTCCGCACTTGATGCAGAACCCGCGTCCGTTGTCGGAGACTTCGGCTTCGATTACCGCTTCGAGGGTGAGACCGGGAGGTAGTTTCATTTGGTGTACTTCCATTCTTCTTCTTCGAGGACTTCGATGGTGAGGCGGATATTATACAGGGTGTCCTTGACGAAGAGCCTCTTGATGTCTCGAACTTTCAGACCAAAGGCTTTGGCAAAATCACCATAGCAGAAGGTTGTTAGGATATTTTTGAGATCGAGTTCGCCGGTTTCGTAATCGCGTACTCGTTTGGCAAAGAATTTCAGGTTTTCGCCGAGCGCTATGCCTCCCCAATCTGCTTGATTCGCGATTTTTGTTACGATGGTGAGCTTTTTCATTGTTCAGTTACCTCTGTGTGTGGTGAGATGCACATGTTTCCGCTATAGTTACCCACAGCCGCCTCAGGTGCATCCTTTTCTGGTGGTTTGTGATCTTCGTCCCATGGAGTGTTGGGGATGTCAAACTTTACTGTGACGCCACCCGGCGACCAGCGCATGATTCTCCCCTTGAGCCACGGACAGCTAGTGACACGGAATCGCTGGGCAGTAGCAAGCGATGCCGTCATGATCGGGCTCACCAAATTCCTCATCGCTAGGTCTAGCAGGTACATCCGATTCTCCTGCGCAGGCGGCTAGGAGGAGCCCCCACGACTTGTCGAGGTCTTGGAGTTCGTCGTCAACTTGGCCGATGGTCTCGTGCCAGCGGGTGAGGACTTCTCCGTCGAAGGGATCGGTAGCACAGTACATCACAGTGCCCCCGAAGGGCGTGAATCGTTCGAGTTTGGCGATGAGCATCAGATGTAATCCGACACGTTGAATGCGGTGTTGCTGGTGAGGTCGGCGAGTGTGTCCATGGCCCGAACGAGGTCGGCTTGGGCTTCACTGATTCGCTCAGTCACCTCATTAATGATGGCGTCGAGTTCACCTTCACGGCTGTCGAGTTCGCTTTGAAGTTCTTCGCTAAGTTCGTCGCGAATTTCGTCGCGAGCATCGTCTTTTGCTGCGTCTCTTAACTCGTCTTCATCGAAGATTACGATGGTTGGCATGCGGTTGATCGACGTTGTGTCGAGTAGGTACTTCATTTGTTTCTCACTTGCAGCCATACGACTGCTTGGAATTGTGATGTAGGGAGGCCCACCATACGTGCGGCCACCTTGAGAGACTTGGAGATGATTCCGTACTGCCTCTGTGTTGGCACGATACGGTCACTGCATAGCACCCGCATCATCCATCTGTCGATGACGGCTGCGCTGGAATCGCCACACAGGGCGAACGCGAAGGCGGTGATCTTGGCCCCGCTGAGTGCGCTTAGGTCTCCGGAGAGACAGGCACGAGCTTGGTCAACTGGTCCGCGCATACCTATGGCGTCGAGGCCATTCGCGAGGTCTTCTACAACTTCAAGATTCCGTGACCACTGCATGTTAACACTGAGGGCTGCTACCGCGTAAGCCACCGATGAGAAAGGCAGGCGTATCCTTTTGGATAAGGACCGGATGTCTTTGCGAGCGTTAGCGTACCATGCAATGCCAGTAAGCCGAGTGCTATAGCTACTGCGTCGGTAGCTAGCCAAGAACTTGTTGACGTAGCCAAGGTTGAGGCGCGCAGCCTCTCCCCGTATGATCGTGTCAGGGCAGTAGGTAGGCACGTCAAACGATCACCAGATCGACCAACTCGCGAACGATCCAGACCTCATCCTGTGGGAAGTCGGGACTGTACCTTAAAGCATTGGCGAGTAGGTTGATGTTTAATTGGTCTTCACCGCTGTTACCGATGATCTCAATGACGATGGCGCGTTCGTTCTCGCCATTGAATCGGCCCACACCCTTGTAGACGGTGCAGTCGATCTCGAACATGGTGAGTAGTTTGGACAGACGGATGGCTGCTGGTCTCTGTATCTTGGGATCATAGCCAACGTAGATGCGTGTGCGTGCAGTTGTGGTCACAGACTGCCGCCTATCTTCTCTTTGAGGTATTCGCGGAGTCTCTTTTGATGAGCCACGATGATCTCTGCCATTTGCTCGACGGAAAGTATAATCATTCCGTATTCACCGGCAGTCTCTTTGTTGGCGAGGTATACCAGGGAATGCGTTGGGTTGATGAAGCCCTCGACGTAGGTACCGCCAGATCGCCAGAGTTCGGGTCGAAGTTTATTCACTGATGAGTCCTCTCTTTATGGCAACTCGGGTTGCTCGTGCGTTTAGGATGGCGTAGAACCCCTTGTGCTTCTTGCCCTTTAGGGACTCTACAAGTTCGAGCAGGGCGTGGTCGCACATGTTCTCGAAGAACACGCATGCGTTGGTGGGCTTTTTCTTTGGAGATGCCATTACTCCTCCTTGAAGTCGGACTTGGGAAAGGCAGCGCGCCCAATCGGATCACCCTTGATGTGGTTCTTTGGGGGTTTGGTGTCGAGGACGGCGAGGAATCTTGGTGCGTTTGGGTCAACTGGGAACTTTTTCATTAGAGCGTACTTCTCTCTTCGTCGTCGAAGAAGATGTCGAGGGACAGGGTTGAGTGGGTGGCAGTTGTCACCCCGGCGTCTGTGAATGCTTCTCTGATTGCGTCCGTGTGTTTGCGAGCGGAGACACAGGGATCGCCAGCAGTAGCCATGCAGAGTTGCTTCAGGGTTCGTGCTTCTAGGAGCGACATGTTGAGCATGACGCGGGTTGGGATGGGCACTGGTGCGTGTAGTTTGGCGAAGGCCTTGATGGTGGTGGTCATGAGTTGTCTCTTTCATAGGAGAGAGGAGTGGCGGCTCTGAATGTTTGCCCGTCTAGTGCGAGAGTGTACGGCGGGTGCGATGTAGCCACCAGTTTGAGTTGTCGGTACATGGCGCTGATGTACGGGTGAAAGCGATTTCCTGAGGTGTTTCCGCACATGCTTTCGAGGATGTCTATCTCGTTTTGCGACAGGGTGACGGTGTAGGTAACTACTTCGGGTCGTGCTTCTTTGATAATCAT
>SDBT01021344.1_pt1 | contig 10127 bp, 9 predicted proteins | sample 2277101 | NCBI WGS metagenome assembly SDBT01 (sample SAMN10404973, study PRJNA504765) | marine sediment metagenome | isolation source: marine sediment core GS10_PC15, 103 cmbsf | place: Arctic Ocean: Southern Knipovich Ridge | collected 2010
ACTCGTAATGAGGATGTCGACGGTTCGAACCCGCCCGGTGGCTCTAAGATCATAACCTTCCCCCAACACTAGGATATTGTTTCATCAAAACACATACCTATCTAGTTAGTAAAAATGACAAATGTCAAAATCCAAAGCTCAAATCAAATCTTCACCCTGATAGATAAAGGATTTAAAATTCTTATTTAGGCCCTTAAACCTCTTTACTCCTGGAAACCTACAATTCCTATCATCTTTATATCTAACAGGGCAAGAATTACCAAATGTCAAAAATACTGATAGGTGTTAGGCGTTTTAAACTTTGACATTTGAGCTTTGACATTTGAATTTTAATATATATAAATATTTCAGTGAAATGGCGTATTAGTATCGCATCTCTTAAAGGAGAGCGGGGGGTAGGTTTATTACCACAATGGGGGTGACCATCTGTTTTGGTAACCATTGTAAGACCAACATCCGGGCAATGCATTATTTGATCGAAATTTAGGGCCCTCTGTCCATCTTATCATAAGTTCATGGGCTGTATTTATCTCCTTAAATCTCTCGCCATCGCCACCTTTATCAGGATGATAAACTTTTGCCATTTCCCTGTAGGCCTTTTTAATCTCCCTGACATAATCTCCAAAGGCCAAACGGTCCATATTTATATCAAGACGCCTAAGGGCCTTTTTGTGATCAGCGGATAGTCTTGGGACTCTGTTTTTATTCGGTTTAATGGAATCAGGGTTGATACTATGTTGGGTCTTTTCTTCAAGAATCGATTGGGATGAAAAACTCCGAGAGATCCGTCTACTTCGCTTTTCGTACCACTCATTGCCGGCCTCAAGGACTAACTCTTTAAGGGCATTGGCAGGGGGGGAACCGGATTTTCTTTCATAGATAAACCTGGATATCCTGTTTGACCAGGTAGGCATCACATCAAGGGCAACGTAGTGTTCGGTAAATGAAAAGGCTGCATATCGTGTATTGAGGGTTATGAGTAATCCGTTAGATAGAGAGAGGGTCCATATTAGCCTATGCCTGCATTGTCTTGAACAATAACGTCTTGCTGGTTTAATATCCTCAGTTCCACAGGCAAGGCATCTTCTTGTTCTTCTTTTGGGAATGAGAAGGGATATCTGGTTTTCGTGTATATTCTTGTCTCTTAATAACACAGGACCCACCAAAAATACATTCAAGGTATCTACGGGATCTTAATTAAACTTCTCGGAAATTCTATCCCGTCGGAGGCGGAAAGATTATAGTATTTTTCATAGCAAATAATCTGTTCTGCCTACACGGAGTGGTGGAGTATTGGAGTACTGACTGGTAAAACCTGCCCGCCACCTGCCCGCAATGCTTCGCAACGCGAGGCGGGCGGGTCGCTCTCGCTCAGACGAGGCGGGCGGGGTGGAAGAGCCATTTCTTATTCCTTTAACACCATCACTCCAGTTCTCCACTACTCCAATACCCCAATTGGGGCGAAGCCCTTAAGTTCCGCCATAAGATATCATAAGAGGTGGGAATATTAAAGGGAAAAAATGCTGATATCTTTGTACTTTCAATTAAGTTGACTTTGATAGTTTACTTTAAGTAATATATAATGATATTTAATTACTATTAATCAGGGTAAATGTATATTCATGGTATACGTTTTGCAGATGTTAGGGTCAGATCCTCTTGCAACTGATATCGTTCAGATGGTTTTTCATGCTGGCCCTATGGTAAAGTTCGTTCTCTTGCTCCTTTTCTTTTTCTCTCTCTCTTCGTGGGCCATAATCTTCATGAAATTGGGATTATTGAAAAAGTTCAGAGATGAAAACGAGAGATTTTTGGAGCTTTTCTCCTCCAGCCGAGAGATAAGTAAGGTATATCTGGAGGCCAAGATATTTAACTACAGCCCATTAGCACAGATTTTCAGGGCTGGTTACGCGGAATTTAGTCGATCTAAGATGCTCCAACAAGGTAATCCTGACCAAGCTAAGGTTTTTCAGTCCAAGCAATCGATTATGGACAATGTGCAGAGGGCTGTTAAAAAGGTCTTGTCCCTTCAAAGCTCCCGTTTGGAAAAGGGATTGACCTTTCTGGCCACTACAGGCAATACTTCTCCCTTTATTGGCCTATTTGGGACTGTTTGGGGTATTATGACCGCATTCAGCTCTATAGGCATGAAAGGTTCTGCCAGTTTAGCGGTTGTGGCCCCTGGTATAGCTGAGGCCCTCATTGCTACTGCCGCAGGACTGGCAGCAGCTATACCGGCAGTTGTGGCCTTCAATTATTTTAACCGCAGGATAAGGGCGTCTCAGGTAGAGATGGGAAATTTTATCTCTGACCTTATAGGAATATTGGAGAGAGGGCTAATCAGGAGGGAATCAGGCGAAAGGGCAAGAGGCGAATAGTAGCCGATAATGGCACCGCAAATTTTTTATTCCGGATTTAAGGAAGAGAGATGGCTGCGGATGATGACCCTATCCCTCTTTTTTCATTTAGCGGTCTTCTCCACAATCCTATTCATTCCAAAAACCACCATCCGCTATCCATCTATAGAGGGAAGGGTATATGACGTTGAGTTAGTTGGCCCCCCACCAATGCTTAGAAGTGGGGTCATTGGCCCTCCATCAGCGGGTAGCAATGGGGTCAAGGAAAAAGGTATGGCCAACAGAAAGAAGACATCTCAATTATTAGACGCCCAGACCCGGCGGATTGCCCTTAAGAGGAAAAAGGCCGTACCTATTCTGGCAAAAAGGGTTTCTTCTAAGCCGATAACCAGGGAAATGGATAGGGCCCATTCCCCTTCAGAGCTTATTGATAAGGCCATATCTAAGATTGAGAGAAAGACAGAAGAAGAGCAGACAAATCACCTCGAAAAGACCCTAAATGAAATTGAAAAAAAGGTAAAAGATGACAAGACACTCCACTACGAAAAGGCCCTTGATAGATCTGAAGGAGATAGTAAAGATCTCTTCAAGGAGGGAAGGGGTGGGATTTTTGGAATGTCTACGGATATAGGAACGATTATGCAACTCTATCAGATGGAGATTGAAGACACCATCAAGAATAACTGGTCCTACCCGGTTGCCCTGCTTAATTTAAAAAGGGGGAAGATACCTGAAGCGGTAGTCATAGTGACTATTAGAAGTGATGGAAAGATTTTGAAGACCTGGTTTAAGAGGCGATCTAAGAATCCCCTTTTCGATGGCTCTGTGCTGAAGGCCATAGAGCGATCAGATCCCCTCCCCGGATTTCCACATGGTTACCGGAGGAGCTATGATGAACTTGAAATCAATTTTAACCTCAAAGATCTCGTTTAATATTAGGGTCATCTTCCGGATACTTATATGGATCTTGGTCCTATGGATAAGCATTACCTTCAAGACAAAAGGTGTAGAGGGCAGGCTTTACATAGACATAACCTCTCCTTCAATGAGGAAGATATCTGTTGCTATGCCCGATTTTAAATATTTAGGTAAAGATAATGAATATCCAGATCTAGGTAGCAGACTTTCCAGGATTATATCCGACGATTTTGATCTGAGTGGTTATTTTAGATCCTTGGATAAAGATTCCTTTATTGAGAGGCCAGAGTCTGGTATTACCCGTGAGAGCATCCATTTTGAGGATTGGTCTGTCATAGGGGCTGAGCTCCTTGTAAAGGGTGGTTATGAATGTATTGGCCAACAGCTTAAGGTAGAGGTGAGATTATTTGATGTCTTTTCTGGCAAACAGCTTTATGGGAAAAGGGCATTAGGGTTAGTTGATCAATCAAGGTATCTAATTCATCGCATAGGGAACGAGATCATCCATAAATTGACCGGTCATCCTGGGCCATTTTTGACCAAGCTAGCCTTTGTTGGGACCTCCACAGGGCATAAAGAGGTTTATGTGTCCGACTATGATGGGCATAATCTGAGGCAAATAACCTCCTACAAAACGATAACCCTTTCGCCAAGATGGTCTCCCTTAGGGGACAGGATGATCTATACCTCTTACCGTAATTCCAAGACAGTACTTTTCATGCATGATATAACCAAGAAGTCGGTTACAAAGATCTCGGATAGAAAGGGTTTGAATCTCGCTGCTGCCTGGAGACCAAATGGAAGGGAGCTCGCCCTGACACTTACCATTAGTGGAAATCCAGACATCTATCTAATTGACATAACTGGCAAGATATTAAAGAGGCTGACGAGCAATTGGGGGATTGATGTGTCTCCAAGCTTTTCTCCTGACGGCAAAAAAATGGCCTTTGTCTCCAATAGATCCGGCTCTCCACAGATATATATCCTTGATATAAATAGTAACCAGGTAGAGAGATTAACCTTTGATCAGGGAAACTATAATACTTCACCAGCCTGGTCAAAACTCAATCGGATAGCCTTTGCCAGCTCCTCAGATGATCGCTTTGCGATACATACTATTTCACCAGCTGGAAAGGATCTGCATAGAATTACTCAAGATCAAGGTAATAATGAGAATCCCTGTTGGTCTCCGGATGGGCGGTATATTACCTTTAGCTCAAACAGAACAGGTGGCAATTACCATATTTTTATTGCCAATGCAAACGGGGAAAATCAAAGGCAGGTAACATTTTTTAGGGGTGATCAACTCTCCCCTTCATGGGCTCAACATTCGAGATAACGAGGCATATTTTTTTTTAAGAAAAACATTATTTGGCATCTAAATACTTGAAATCGTAATTAAGTAATGATATTATCGACACTTATTAAAAATAATGAGAATTTATGTATATACCCTTAAAATGGAGGTAAAGGTTATGAAGAGGAATCTAATAATTTTAACACTGGTGGTCTTTGCATTTTCATCCGTTTTTTTGCTTTCCTCATGCGCTAAAAAGCAGGTAGTAGCAGAAGAGGAAGAAATCACAGCCCCTCCTGAGGAGGAGGAAGAGGTGGCGAAGGTTGAGGAGGAAGAGGCGGCCATCGAGGTAGAATTCAGAGGGGAGGAAGAAGAGGAAATTGAGGTGGCGAAAAGGGCCGAGCTTGAGGAGCCTGAGGAAGAAGAGTGGGCCGAGAGAATAGAGCCTGAGGAAGAGGTAGAGGAAGTGGCATTGCCTGAAAGGGATGCCGCGATATTAGAGGGGGAGGCAATCTATTTTGAGTTTGATAAGTCTTTCATTAAACCAGAATATAGGGCCATCCTTAGGGAAAAGGCAGCAGTCCTGAGAGATAATCCAAGTATTCATATAAGGATTGAGGGTAATTGTGATGAAAGGGGTACCAACGAGTACAACATCGCCTTGGGGGAAAGAAGGGCCAATAGCGCGAGGAGTTTTTTAATGTCTCTCGGAATACCCTCTTTCAAGATAGAGACCATGAGCTATGGCGAGGAGAGACCTCTTTTCTTAGGTCATGATGAAAATTCATGGTCCCGGAATAGACGCGATGACTTTGTGGTTATAAAGGAATAGTTTTTCTAAAATTTATGTATCCGGGAGGCAGGGCGGAGAAGCTCCTGATGCAACTTTAGATGGCAAGGTTTTAAGGGGTTTGGTAAAGGAAGTAAAGGGATGGTTAACATATTCATGAGATTTCTCGCTTTTCTTCCAGTAGCTATCTTTTTTGTAACATCTTGCGCCGCCCAGAAGGATATAATTTCTCTTAATAACCAGCTCGAGGTCCTTTATCGACAGACAAGGAAGGATGGGAAGAGATTTGAGAAATCCGCCAAGAGACTAAAAGAAGAGATTAAGGCATCAGAGGCCGAGCAAAGGAAGATAGAAAAGGCATTGAAAGAGGATCAGGAGTCTCTGCGCATAGATCTCGCCAAACTTGGAGCGGACCTCGTGGGAATAAAAGAGGATATCCAAACGTTGGCAGGTAGGGCAGAAGATAACAGCCATTTGCTGAAAAGGGCTATAGAGGAAGATACCACCAAAGAGGATTATATGGTATCCCAGATGAAGGAACTTTCCATTAAGGTTGGCGACCTAAAATTAAGGATGGATAAGATTGAGAATTATTTCGGTTCTGAGGCCTCGGTTAAGAAGAAAAAGGCTGGCCTAGAAAAGGTCTCGCCTAAGATTGGGAAAAATGATAAATCTGTTCCTGAGAAGAAAGAACTAACTGAGTCAGCTATCTATGACAGGGCATTGGGGTACTATAGGGAAGGCCGGTATGGGGAGGCTATAGCAGGTTTTAAAAACTTTCTTGAATTGTACCCCAAATCCGACCTTGCAGATAATGCCTATTTCTGGATAGGTGAGTCTCATGGGGACTTAGAAAAATACGAGGATGCTATCTTGGCCTACCAAAAGGTCATTAATGGCTATCCGAATGGAAATAAGGTCCCTATAGCTATGTTACACCAGGCGTTCGCATTTGAGAGGATAAATGATAAGACAACTGCAAATCTCGTATTTAAGAAGGTGCTTAAGGATTTTCCAGAGACTAAGGAGGCGGAGATAGCCCAAAAAAGACTTAAACAAGATTAGTTAACCCTAGTGATCATTATCCAGTTTTGATTCGTGAGCGGCTATAGGGTCAGAATTGTGCTTTATAGATCAGGTATGGCCTTCTTGATTCAAGGAAGTCCCCCAACCCTTTAGAGCAATACTCCAGTATTTCCCTGATATCCTTCCCCTCTTCTAGATTAGTCCTTATTGAAGGGTCTCCGAGAATAAGGTCTATTGGGGGCCTTTTAAAATCATATTCATAAGGCGGTTTCCGCCAGCCGAACTCATCCCTGTAGGTCTCTATAATTGACTTGAGTAAGGCGAGTGATGTCCGATAAGGCCTATAAATGTGAGGATCCAATACATGGATCATAAAGCCGCCACAAAGTTTCCCCACCCATTTATTGAAAGTAGGCCTAAAGTAATATTCCTGAAGATAACACCCCTCGATATCCTTAGATGCTAATCCCTTTTTGATTACAGAGGGGTTGATAAAAGGTGCTCCAAATATCTCGAATGGACGGCATGTTCCCCTTCCTTCTGATATATTTGTACCTTCCCAGATAACCTGGCCTGGATAGACTAAAGCAGTCTCTAAAAGAGGCATATTTGGCGAAGGCATAATCCATATTAATCCTGTATCCTTCCATAGCATGTATCGATGCCACCCCTTGAGGGGAAGGACGCTGATATCACAGTCAATCTTAAAGGCATCCTTAAAGAGGTATGCGAGTTCACCCATAGTCATTCCGTGGCGCATCGGAAGAGTGGATGGTCCCACAAGGGAGTAAAATTCAGGGCGTAAAAGGTTTCCCTCTACTATTGCTCCACCCAAAGGGTTAGGCCTGTCTAAGATAAGAACGCTTTTCCCTGCCTTGGCGGCTTCTTTAAGGCAGTAAAGCACGGTGGTGATAAAGGTGTATACCCTTGTTCCTACATCTTGCAGGTCTATGATAAGAAGATCTATAGTATCAAGGCTATCAGAGAGTCTATCTATCTTTTTCCCATAGAGGCTAAATACTGGGATATTTAAGTCTGGATCAAGATAGTCTTGTGTCTCAACCATATTGTCCTGATCTTCGCCCCTAAATCCATGTTGAGGCCCAAAAAGGGCCTTGAGCTGTCCGGGAAGTAGCGTAGAGATTACATCTTTTGCATTCCGCAGATTATGATCTACTGAGGCCTGATTAGCCAATAGGGCTAAGGATTGACCCCGGAGTTTTTTCCATGATTCTTGTACAAATTGATCCAGGCCTGTTGCAACCTTAGTCATTATCCCGTCTCTGCTAAATCGTTGATAGGGAATATAGATTGTGCCGCCATGTAAATTTTAGTATCATTCCAAACTCCACATTTGATTATATAGTATATAGCATACTCAAGTAAACCCTGTTAGATTTTACACGGGGCATTATAGCTCGTACGAAAAACCTGCCCGCCATCGTCCCGCTCTGCGGGACTCAGGGCGTTAGCAGGCGGGGTGGAACAATATTTTAGACACCATCCCTGTGCTTCTTCACCTTGTTAAATAAGTGCTTCATATCTGACCTGTCTTTTTAGCGAACATATTTAACGGGGCAAGCGGCGCATTCTAACAGGGAAACCCCTTGTAGGCAGGGGATCAGTTTAAGTAAGCCCCATTTTAGGAGGGGAGTGTGGGAAGTCAGGCCAAGGACACAGGGAGGCATCATTTTTCCTATAAAGAGACAGTTTCCTGGTTATATAGCCTCCAGGAACTTGGGGTTAAATTCGGTCTCTCAAAGACATTTAACCTTTTAAAGGCCTTTGGTGATCCTCACCTTGGTCAGAGATACATCCACATTGCCGGCACTAATGGGAAGGGATCTGTAGGGGCTATGCTAGAGTCTATATTAATGAAGGCAGGCCTGAAGGTCGGCTTCTACTCTTCACCCCATTTGGTCAGCTTTACTGAGAGGTTTCGGATCAACCGAGAGTTTATCAAAAAGGACCAAGCAGCTTCACTTATCAGGGGATTAAAAGGGGTTGTAAGCCAGAAGGAGGTACCGACCTTTTTTGAGCTTACCACTGCAATGGCACTTATCTACTTTTTCCGTAACAATATTGATGTCGGTATTGTTGAGGTGGGGATGGGTGGACGTTTAGATGCCACCAATGTAATTACTCCAATGGTTTCCATTATTACCAATATCGGCTTAGAGCATCAGGAGTTCTTGGGCGACAGTATCATTGATATTGCAAGGGAGAAAGGTGGTATAATAAAGGATGGGATTGACTTGGTAACAGCCGTGAATCAGCCCCCTGTAATCAACCTATTTGACTCCCTGTGCAAGAAAAAACGTGCCCTGTTCTGGAGGGTAGGGCATAATATCCATTATCGCAGATCATCCTCAGGTCTCTTAGACTATTATGGTCTAAGAACCAGATATAAGGATCTCCAGCTTGGTCTCAAGGGGAGATTCCAATATAGAAACGCTGCCTTAGCCTTATTGGCCTTGGAGATATTAAAGGGAAAGGGCCTTACTGTTTCAGATGAGGCTATTAGATTAGGCCTTGCTGATCTTATGTGGCCTGGCAGGCTTGAAAGGGTTTCTTCAGATCCAACAATTATCCTTGATGGTGCACATAATCCATCAGCTATGAGATCGCTTGCATACACAATAGGGAATGATTTTGATTTCGATCAATTGATCTTGGTTTTGGGTGTTATGGAAGACAAGGATATCTCGAGTATCCTTAAGGAGATATTACCTCTGGCCAACAGGGTAATCTATACTAGACCGACCTATTACAGGGCGGCCGATCCTCAATATCTAATGGATATGGCTAAGGGATTCGGAAGAGCCGGAGAGGTTCATTTCTCTATACCGGAAGCTGTTGATAGGGCTAGAACCCTGGCTGAGAAAAGGGATCTGATATTGATTACCGGTTCTCTATTTACCGTTGGTGAAGTAAAATCATACCTTGATCCTGTAACCTACCCGATTGAAGATATTTGAGGCCCTAAAACTCAGAAAAAGAAACTGTGTATCACCCCCACATTACCGATTATGGCATTATATATTGGGGATTTCGGTATGTTTTTATAATAAAAGATCTAACCGGATTTGATAAATAAGAAGTAGTCTATGGTCAAAAATCGCCTGTTATACGATTGTAGACCTTTTCTGCAAGCCTTTTTGAAAGAACTGAGATCGCATTCCGCCTGTTTTGTTCTGTTGCTAGCTTGTCCGACATTACATCATAGGCCTCATTTGCAGAAACACCTCTTGCAGACCATATTACCCTGCCATCGGGGCCTGTTAATTTCAAATCGACTGTAACTGTAACCCGTCTTTCAAGGGAGGAGTGGGTCCCTCTGCGGGAGATTGTCTCAATACTCATGGATTTAATAACCCCGGAAAGGAGAGCATCGGCCTTGTCCATGCTCGTCAAAGTGACTTTCTTGTCCCTAATAACTTCATAAATAAGGTCATTTGTAATTATATTCTCCATGCCAGTTTGAGAGGTGCGGTTTTCGAGGATTGGTATAGAAACACTCTTTATGCCGGCTGGAAAACTTCCACTACCTACAAACCTGTAGCCGCAGGATGAAAGAAACATCGAAAAAAGGAAGATTATCCAGATATTATTTCTTTTTAGGAACAACATACCTAAATTATATAGCACAAGGCGTTTGCATAGACAAACAAACTTAATTTTTGGCTAATTAATCCAATCAGTAGATAAAGTCTACATAATTTGAGTCGCTGCTTGTAAC
>SDBT01021345.1_pt1 | contig 10125 bp, 10 predicted proteins | sample 2277101 | NCBI WGS metagenome assembly SDBT01 (sample SAMN10404973, study PRJNA504765) | marine sediment metagenome | isolation source: marine sediment core GS10_PC15, 103 cmbsf | place: Arctic Ocean: Southern Knipovich Ridge | collected 2010
CAGCTGCATTACCAGTGGTATCAGCAGTCTAAACCGGTCGGCGAACGCATAATAATCATCCTGCACCACGGCGACATGTACTTCATGAGCGATGAGGCGGTGGGCACCAAGTGGAAGCGAAGGATACCGCTCACGGTGAGACACGCAGCGGGTGCAGACAAGTACCTGTACCCGAAAAGTCGTTCGAAGCCAACCGGCAACAAGAGACAAAAGTTGTGATGTATAATTTTTTTTTAAGAGGTTTTTTATGTAAGATGTGCCCGTTTTTGGGCAATATACATATTATTTGGGGATGATAGCTCAGTGATAAGAGCACCGATCCCTTCATGAAGTAGGTTGGTAACTGTTGGTGGCCTAAAGGCTGTCAGTGTCCCCGGTTCGAGTCCGGGTGAAGGGACTTTTTTTACTGATCTTTGTTTTCTTCAACAGGCTCTGTTGTCGCCATTGGATCGGTAAACTCCAACGTATCGAAATGTGCCATCGTTTTCAGATACTCTGATCGTGTGACAGATCTGTAAAGTCATTTCCGTGAAATAAAAAGTGTTGAGAATCTCAACACTTTGTTTTCTCTTCTTCGCTTTATTCACAACATGACGGAAATGACAAACAGAGAGATATGTCTGGCCGACATACAAAAGGGTCGATGCAAGGTGACCGGGAGAATAATGTTCGAGTCCGAAAGAAAGAGCACCCGACGGGGCGTGTTTTTCTACCTCAAGCCCGCTATCATCGGAGGCATCTACGTGAACGGCATCTGGGTCGAAGCGGTCGACGTCATGAGGCGCGAGGGAGCGACGGTCGGAGAGACGATGTCTTTTACCGGAAAGGTGAGCTTGTGCGTGGACGCGGAGGCTCATCTGCAGAAAGTGATCATCGACCATCCCTACGGGAATATCAAGGTCTTTTAACGGACGTTTATTAAAGTCGACGGGCTCGCAAAAGAGACGATTTTAATGAAACAAAAAGAAGATGAAACGACACATAAACCCGAGTCTATCGTCGCTTGCTACGCTGTCAAGGGGAGAGAGGCTCGTAATGTCGTTTAATTTTAAGCTCGACACCATGAGAAACCTGACGCTCGTGATTGCGGCCTCTTTCATCGGATGCACCTTTTCCATCGGGGCCGATGCGCTGCTCTCAAGGGGGGACTCTGGCACAAAGGGGATCGTGAGCGGGATCATGGTCTCGCTCCTCATCCCCATGATCTTTGTGGCGGTCTGTGTGCACTCGTGGATGGTGTATCAACACGGCAGACTGATCAGGATCCACGACCCAAAGTGGTACCTGCTGCCGGCGGGACTCCTCGTGGTGACCCTGACGCCCATGATCGTGTATTTGATTTTGTTGTATTAAAAAAATGGGTTTTTTTACAAGGAGTTATACAAAGCGTCAACAAAACCTCGAACCGTCAGTAACATAAGCACCCCGTGCAATAGGGAGAACATGGATTCGGCGTGAAAAAATTCTCCATACAGCAACAGATGAATGGGAAGGGGAGCGTATAAACTCATGAGGGTAAGGGGAAACAAATCAGAGTTCGACTGCGCTCTCGCCGTGGTCAGTGTGCAAAAATACAGCAAGTGCGCCCCCGCCTTCCCGTTAAGCGCCCGAATAAAGTTCTCGACCCGTCCAAATGATATCGATGCGTAGTATTCCGGATTATTCTTCTTATTTAGGTGTGCAATCGTCCCGTACACAACGAGCGTGAAAAATAGAAACAATTGTCCCCTTTCTATTCGAATCACAAAATTCATTTTTTTTTCTACGTCTTTACACGAAGCGACCGAGGGGGGATTGTGGGGGTTGGTGTGTTCCCACGTGGCGCCACAAACCCTCCTTTTTTCGACTCTCACACATACCACTCAAAGTCGAGATCGGTATCGTGATCGTCCTCGTGGTGATCCGACAATTCCTCTTCCTCCCCTTCCTTTCCGACCAGAGGGCGGGGAGCGGACCCGACCTCTGACAGGATGGAGCGCCTGCTCCTGCCGTAGAGGGTTTCGAACAGGCGCACCTGGTGCTTCAGAGCGTCCTCTTCTACTTGCAGCTCCATCTTCTTCCTCTGCAATTCTCTGTCCCACGCCTCTATCTTGTTCCTCTCCACGACCTCTGCCTTGATGGCGTTCCAGCAAAAGAAGCACAGCTCGGCGGTGCCCTCCTTTTTGCAGAGCTTGCAGAGTTTGATAGGGAGGATCGAACCCCCGTTCTTGACGATCAGTCCTGCCACGGGACACCCTATGCAGTGGTCGTGGACGATGGGACCCCCGGGGCAGCGACAGCGCTCTACAAAGAGTGCCTCGAAACGATCGGACACGGAGACCTTTGGCCCCAGTTCCTTCTTCTTCATCATCTTCAACGTCATGGTGGGATGATGACTGCCCCTGCCCCTCCACCTCTGCCTCTGCTTTGTCACGAAAACGGTCGAGTTCTTCCACCCTTCCGCCTTTCTCGGTTTCGAATATTCGCTCATGTTGTTGTTGTTGTTGTTGTCGTCTTGTTGTTGTTGTGTTATGAAAAGGTGTTGGGACTTTTCAGGGAAGGATCTCCATTCCGTGAAGGATGGGTTCGAGCGTTTTCATTGGTCCGAGAGAATCGCTGAAAACTGTTTCGCGAAAAAAGCTTCCAACACTTTTTTTTCTTCTCGTTCTTTACACACGACGACGAGACGACAACGAATGTGCCTCTTTCCCCACCCCCTCAGCTTCTTTATGAGACTCCAGGTTTTCAGAAACAATTCCATCATGTCCATCCATTTTTCAGACTCGAGCTTGATACGGCCGAGGTCGAGTGTGAAAAATGGATTGACATGATGGAATTGTTTCTGAGAACCTGGAGTCCATAGTGGTAGTAGTTCTTTCCCCCTCCCTACCTCTTACTCGGCACGCCTTCGCAGAACGGGAGCGAGCAAAAGAAAGAGGCATGGTCATCTCGTGTGGGAACTGGTACAGCTTGTAGGACTCTGTTGATAGTGGGACAGTGACTCGTCATGCCGACTGAGAGAGTATAGTCGGCATGACGAGTCACTGTCCCACTATCAACAGAGTTTCTGCGAGTCAGACACGGTCTCTCAAGACGTGGGAACGATGGGTTTCGAAAACCAATTTTGTTTTATTTTTTCTTGATCCCCTCCCCCTAAAACCCTAACAGATCAGGTACAGCACTTCTTCGAATGTGGGACTTCCTTTGGTACCCCTAAACGTATCCCCCATATCGTCCAGTTTCGACTCCATCTCCTCTAGCGAGGCCAGGTCCGACCACTGAACCACCTCCAGTGAGGACAGGTCAGCCATCTGAGCCTCCTTTCTCATCTGGAGTGCCTCCTTCAGACTGAGCCCGTCAGATACCTTGCAGGTCCAGTGATTGCTGAAATAGGTCTCGAAATTCAGCACATCTTCCAACCACTCTGCCCTTTCGTCCTTTTCCTCCTCTGCCACATCTATGCAAATTGTGATCAACCAATGATGATTGGATTCCGCTAAATCGTCCCCTCCCTCAATAGTAGTGTATTTCTGAGCCATGTTGTTGTTGTTGTTGTTGTTGTTGTGTTGTGTTGTGAAAAAGGTGTTTGGGGGTTTTTCAGAGAAGGGGGTTTTCAGAGAAGGAAATCATTCCGTGAACAAGAGGTTTCGAGCTAAAGATTCGGATTCAAAGATTATGCGTTTGGAAAAAAACGGATTTTTCCAAATGAAAACAAATTCCCTTTTCATTTTAAAAAGTCCCCTTCATGCTTCTAAAGGTGATGTTGAATCGAGGCCTGTCGTGTCCCTTCCTCTTGGGGATGCAGTGCTTGAACATGACCTGGGTGTCCATGTTCATCGTGAGCAGGGAACCGTGACCCAGCTTGATCTCCCTGGTCCTGTAGCACACGACCGAACGCCCCCCTCGATCCTTCCTGTATTCGTCAGAGGTCAGCCCCTGATCCGGCTTGACTCGAAGTTGAAAGTCTCGTTCGTCTCCCAGCGAGATGCTGCCGATCGTGGAACCGTATACCATGTCGTCCTTTGCATCGCTGTGATAACCTATAGAGTCTCCTCCGTCTGCGTATCTGTTTACGAGAGCGTAGTTGAACTCTTGTTCGAGGTCTCTCTCCAGCCGCTTCTTGAGCTCGAACAAGAGAGGCGAACTTCTCCACCCCTTTGCGGTTCGAGTCATTCCGGAATACGAATATTGGAGACCCTCCGTTCCAAAGGCCAGGACCTTTCTGGGAGACTCTATCTCTTTCCCGTAAAGGTTAAAGATGTCTCGAGTCATCACGTGTCCTTCCAGCTCGTTCATCAGAGCGGCTCCCTCGTCCCTGGTCATGTATCCGGGGTAGTAACGGACCAGGGCTCGATGGCCTCCGTGGCTGTGGTCCACTATGGTGCCGGGAACGGATGGCAGAGACCATATCCTCTTTTCCCGAATCTCCCGTGCCCAGCCTATATCGAGTGGCGCCTTATCAAACGGTCTCGAATCGAACATTCCCGATTCATACTTTCGCTTCATCGCAGCTTGTTGTTGTTGTTGTTGTTGTCTTGTTGTTGAAAGAATGAAAGAGGGGTCACGGCTTTTCACGGAAAGAAAAACGTTCGGTGAACGAAGGCTTCGAGCTAAAGATTCGGATTCAAAGATTATGTCATGAAAAAAACGCATTGAAAAAAATACAGTGCATGCTCAAAGACCCCTTCACAGTTCCGTGCGCGTCAGAACTCCGTCTTCGTTCCAGCCCTTCTGAACGCCGTGTTTCTTCCCGTCTTCGTAATTATCCTCGTACCTCGGAGTTCCGTTTTCGTACCATTCTCTGTAAACCCCGTGCGGCTTATTATCTTTCCAATTCGCTTCGAACTCCATCGTTCCATCCGTGAACCACTGTTTCTCAACGCCGTGTTTCTTCCCTTCTTCCCAATTGCTCGTCAATGCGAGAGTTCCGTTCTCGTGCCACCATTTCTGAACGCCGTGTTGACGGTCGTCTTTCCAATGATATTCAAATTGCGGAGTCCCGTTTTCGTACCACGACCTGTGAACGCCGTGTTTTTTTCTATCTTTCCAATTCTCTTCGTACTTTGGAGTTCCGTCCTTGTGCCACCCCCTCGTGATTTCTCCTCCCTCGTTTCGCTTCATCTGTTTGGTCGTTTCGCGTTGTCTTGTTGTTGTTGTTGTGAAAAAGTGAGAATGGGGTATTGGCTTTTCACGAAAAGGAAAACATTCACCTAATGATTTTTTCACTGAAAAAGTCTCAACACTTTGATTTCATTATCACAACAACAACAAGACAACAACAACAACAATGGAAAAAAAGAACGCTTGCGCTTGGAAACCGGGTCTGCCCGCCAGGATGGCGATACAGTACGGAAAGGTCTTTACGCAAGTTCACAAAAACGAACTGCTGGAACAGGGATGGACGATAGTTCGAGACATCCTCTCAGAGGACGACTGTTCGCAACTCATCCAACGGTCGCACGAATGGGCAGAGGGCCTCGGAATGGGCATAGATTGCAGCGACGCTTCGACATGGAAGTCCGACAGGTGGCCCCACCACACTCACGGGATCTTAAAACATGGTGACGTGGGCCACTCTGATTGGGTGTGGGACGCGAGAAGAAAGGTCGAGCCCATATTCCGGGACATCTACAACACGTCGAGACTCGTGACGAGCTTTGACGGCGTATCCTTTGATCCCCCCCAGGAGCACACCAGGATGCTACAGGACATAGAGGGAAAGGCCCTGATGCACGTGGATCAATCTGCAGCCAAAACGGGGCTACACAGCGTCCAGGGATTCGTCACCCTTTTCGACATCGACGATTGCGACACTACGCTCCGAATCGTTCCCGGATCACACAAGGTGCAACAGAAGCTGGTCAAGAGGCTGTTCGAAGCTACGGGTGTGACGGAAGAAGCAGAGAAGAAGAAGCTTCTCGCCTCTGGATGGCACCAGTTCCCGGATGAGCTGCTACAGAAGATTGTGGTGGAGGAATTCGGTCTCGAGGTGCTACGAGTCGTCATGCCTGCTGGCAGCATGGTGCTGTGGGACAGCAGGACGGTTCACGGAAAGGGAGGTCCGAAACTGCCTCGGACTATTCCGAAATGGCGAATTGTGGTCTACGTATGCATGACGCCCGCCAGGTGGTGCACCAAAGCCACACTGAAAAAGAGGATAAAGGCGTTTGAGGAGGTCAGGATGACGAACCACTGTCCCCACAATGTGCGACTCAACGCTGCAAAACCCCGAACGTACGGTTCGCTGAAGCTGGAGGAGAAATGGGCGCGCTTTGATTGGAGGACAACTCCGCCAGAGCTGAATGAGGGGATGATGGGATTGGTCGGTTATCCTTATCTCTGACCAAACGACACGGGATGAAAAAGACCTCGAAAGGTCACAAACCCTCTACACTTTTCTTACATAAAAAGAAACGTTTCTCCGAATGATACGTTTCTCTGAATGATTTTTTTCCACCGAAAAAATCTCAACAAGTTGATTTCATTATCACAACAACAACAACAATCAAATGACCTCGACCAAGGCAAATTGCAAGAGAAACAACTATTGGAGTGGCGTGACTACGTTCAACTACAGGGAACACTGCGACAAGTACCTCGAAAACGAGAGTTACAACCTGTACGTCCTGAACGCGTGGATCGGGAAATTCGGCATGCTCCACCCCAACGTCTTTGCGGACCAGTACGAAAAGAGGGGGCTGATGGAACGCTTCGACGACGATTGCGACCATTTCGAGGAGCTCTACTGGGTGGAACACTGTTGGATTCCCACCAAAAAGGACGTGGAGGACTGGAAAGCCCACGTCAGCCCTCTTGACGTCCCGAAATGCGTATGACCAAACACGAGATAGAAGAGGAGGTCGTCGATGTACGGGAATAAATCTATGAATAGGATTTTTTTTATTTTTTTTACGTTTCGAAGCGGATAGAGACATTCGTTTCACGTGAAAAAGAACGGCGAACGCTTCTGCGAAAAAAAGAAGCCGACCAATCAAAATCCTCCTTTTCATTTTTCGGCGAAAAAAAAATTACACCCAAAAAATCACAACACGACACAACGCGGACCCTTCGCATCTACCACGCCCGAAAATGACCTCTCCTCATAAAAGCTACAACATGCAACAAACGGCTACATTCGATCATGCGAACGCGGACGTCCTCGACATGACTTTCTTCTCCGCATTCGAGAATTTCATACGGTCGGACACAGATCGAGAAGAACCCAAAGACGACCCCATGACGTTCCAAGGCCTCGACGAAACCGATCAGATGATAGATCAGATGGTAGAAGAGTTAAAACAGAGTATGGAGCTGTTAGAAGAGGCACCGAACGACCTGCAATCCGCCTTTGATGACTCCCCGACAACAGACATATCTTTCACCGGCTTTACGTCGTCATACGTCGAACCGATCTTGTCTCCCCAAGAGTCGCGTCCCCTCGACAACGACGGCGACTGCGTCACCTGGTTCAGCGTGGAACACCAAATAATGACATCGACATACACCTCCTCCCGTTTGCGCTTCAACAGAAAAAACAAACGCAAAAAACCGTCCAAAAAGGTGGCATCGACAAAGCGATCCAGAGTCCGAGAAATCCCCGTGGTCGTCCCGCCCACAGAGGAGTCGACGGCAAGGCCTGTCAATGGGTCACCCATCAGAAAGTACGTTCGCAAAACGACGACCATGCCCTCTGTCACGGAACAGGGAATGAAGAACCTGGACGAGTCCAGGGGATACCCTCGATACGTCGGATGCCATCACGCAACGATCACCACGTTCAACCCCAAGGGCAAAACTCCTCACTTCCATTCCTGGTACTCGGGATTCACCCCCAGTCTGATCACGCATCACAAGCTGTACCACGACTATGAGATCAAGGTCAAGATCGAGCCGTGTGTGATGCAGAGGGACGAACTTATGGGGGAGCGAATCGTCTGTCTGCAGGACGAGAAGTGTGTCGCCAACTACGAAGAGTACAGGAGAGTCAAAGGCCCCACTCCCTGCGCCACGTTCTTCCTCTACTACTCTGGAAAGCCCACGTTCGACAAGAACGGCAACCTCAAAAAGGTGATAAGCTATGCCGGGACGAGGGCCTTGGTGCACCACCTTCGAGAAGCACACGGCGTGACGCAGCTCATGCTCATGGAAGAGAAGAAACTCGTGTAACAAAAAAAAACCACACCCCTTCTTTCATAAAAAATTTTAGTTGTATATGTATATTCATCGCCTTCTCCCGCTCCCTCGGTGTCTCGATGACGGCTTTCCACGGTGTCGAGACTCGAAAGGGTTCGCCCTGACAGACACTCCCACCCACATCAAGAGCAGGATGATGCCCAGGATCAAGATGCCCAACAGGATCACCGCCACAAAGACGGTGATGGCGATTCCGAACGCCGTGATTCGATCGTGGTCCCTGTCGGCCTCCTCCCCCAGGTCCTGGTGCGTGGGAGGATCCTCGGATTTCTTCACGCTTTTCGTCCTGGAACACATCTCGGACATCTCCTCCATCATCGTTCGCTGGTAATACAGCTGGTCGATCGCGTCGATCGAGTCTTCGTAACGGGTCACAGTGGTGCCGTCGATCGAGTCTCTCTTGGAATCGAATCTTTTCTGGAGGGCTATCTGCTTTGCCGTGATGATGCCCGCACCAGGAGATCTCCTGAACCTCGAGTCGTAATAGACGTTTCCGGCGGCCCTCTGTTTCTTCGACAGGCCTCCGGGGCTGGCGTCCGAAGATACGACGAGGGATCCGATCGTCGACGTCCTCGTGTTCGCCTCCGACCCGTACTTGCAGTTGCACGTGAGCCCTCGACTCCCCGGCCTCACGGGAAGGGGGAGCCCGTCAGAGTCTGGAAACCTGGCGTCTCCCAGGACGTACGCGTTCAGGTCAGAGCTCGAGACGTGGCTCAACACAAACACCACCGCGTCTTCGGAAGACGAATCTTTCTCCTCGAGAGAGAAGCCTCCCTCGACTCCGTTTGCGAAACCGCACACCGCGGGAGGACAGGCTCTGCAGATGTAGGACTTTCCAAAGACGGATGCGGGAGCCCCGCAAGAGTCGCATACCTCTCCAGAGTAGCCCCCGAAACAGTGACAGGTCCCGCTCCCGTCGTCCATCCCGTGTCCGCTGCAGTCTCGAGCCAGGCACGCCTCTCCGGTCCATCCGTACTCGCAGTAGCACTTGCCGTCGAGAGGAGAACACGCTCCGTGTTGTCCGCACATCGACGATTCGCACACGTTTTCGCATCGGATAGTGCCATCGTTTACGTAGGGAGCGATGGCGTGAGCGTAGGCCGTCATTATCCTTCCGTCCAGGGTGTCGGCGTCGACCCGCTTGTGTCCTCTCCCAGAGCACAGTCCGGTGTCGAGCCTGCCGTTCACGTATCTGGTCGCCTGTCGCATCACCTCGAGGACGTCCGCGGGCACGCATCCAGAGGAGAACGCGTTCAGCCACGCGGTGATCAGGGGCTTCATCAGTACGTAGTAAGCGTCCTTTCGTCCGGAAGGGACGATCGAAGTTTCGAACACGTTCACCCAAGATCCCTCCGTCTGGCAGACCATAAAGGTGAGGTCTTCCGTGTTCCCGCTGACGGCATACGGAAACAGTTCGGGATCGACTTTGGGCCATTCGAAATCGAAGCCCTCGAGCGTCCCCTTCATTCCCGCGTGATATCTGCCGTAATAAGAGGATGGGCGCGTGCAACCGCAGGAAGATCCAGAGTACGTCGAACCGCAGCGTTCCGGCGGCTCCGTGAAACTGCAGTGAGGGTGCCCCCCGAGCCTCCCCTCGTTAAAGTCCTCCAGCGCAGACAAGAAGGTGCCGTGGTTGGCCTCGCACGAACGTATGTGATCCGGGAATGCTGGGATGGGGGACTCTGGAGACTCCTTGCACGCTCGAAGCAGACAGTCTCGGACGAACAGGTCTCGCAGGACGGTCGCGACCGGACTCTGCGACAGGATGGCTTCGACGTCGTCTGGCGTCTTTGCGATGGTTCGAATGTTGAGAAGAGTCGCGGTCAGCTCGTTGACGGCGTTTGCCCATTTTTTCTGTCCCTCTGACAGAGCGCCGTGGGCGGAATTGTCCACGCCCCGGAGGAGCGCCAGCATCCCCGGGAACGCGTCTCGACGCACGAGCTCGTAATCGGA
>SDBT01021346.1_pt1 | contig 10125 bp, 10 predicted proteins | sample 2277101 | NCBI WGS metagenome assembly SDBT01 (sample SAMN10404973, study PRJNA504765) | marine sediment metagenome | isolation source: marine sediment core GS10_PC15, 103 cmbsf | place: Arctic Ocean: Southern Knipovich Ridge | collected 2010
CCTTAGAGACCCGTTGGTTTCCACACGCGAGACTGCCGAGTCGTTTTCCACGCGTCACCCTGACAAAATACTCTCATGTTTGAAGGCGGTTCGTTTTCTCGTGCTACCTGGCAGCCAGCAGCAGTGGGAGTGGGAGGAGGAGAAGAAGAAGCAGAAGCAGCAGGAACAGCAACAGCAACAGCAACAGCAACAGCAACAGCAACAGCAACAGCAACAGCCACAGCAACAGCAACAGCAACAGCAACACCAACAGCAACAGCAACAGCAACAGCAACAGCAACAGCAACAGCAACAGCAACAGCAACAGCAACAGCAACAGGGACCTGGGACTAGGGACCAGGGACTAGTAACAGCAAAAGAAACGGCAACAACAATTACGCACCTACGCGAAAGGCGATAAGTTGGCAAAACCGAATTACAACTACCAGAAGCGACAGAAAGAACTGGCCAAGATCAAGAAGAGGGAAGCCAAGAGGCAGCGTAAGCTGGCCAAGCAGGCCGGAGAAGCCGAACCGCTTACCGACGCCCAGGATGCTTCATATGGCGCAGACGCCGCCCAGCCGACCGACGCTCCAGACGCCGCCCAGCCGACGGATGCTCCAGAGGCCACCCAGCCTACCGACGCTCCAGACGCCGCTCAGCCGACGGCCGCTCCAGACGCCGACCGCACGGAGTAGGCAGTCGATTTCGCCGGGTCGAGCTTGTCCCGCTGTGAATCCGGTTGGTTGGCTTCTTGGAGATTCAGGTGTCTAAGGATTCCCTTTCATTTGACGGCATGGCTGAGTCTTATGACGAGACGCGATGTGTGGACCCTGCCTGCTTGTCAGCATCACTGGACTACCTGGCCGAGACTTTTTCTCCTGAACAATTCTCTGAACTACTGGAACCCGGCATCGGAACCGGCAGAATCGCGGTTCCTCTGGCGGAGCTTGGATACAAGGTGTGCGGCATTGACGTATCTGCCGACATGCTTGCCGTTCTTCAAAATCGGCTGAAGCAGATGGATGCGAACTTGCCCGTCACGTTCCAGCAAGGCGATGTTCTGAGCCTGCCCTTTCCGTCAGGACACTTCGATATAGCCGTTGCGGTTCACCTGTTCTACTTCATCAGGGACTGGAGACGGGCTGTCGATGAACTTCTCAGGGTCGTGCATCAGGGCGGCCCGGTAGTGCTTATGCACACGGGCATGGGCAGGGAAGTCCCGTTCGTCAACGACCTATACAAGAAGCACTGTAGCCAACAGGGCTGCAGCATCAAATCCGTTGGAGTCAGTAGTACGCGAGAAGTGATTGGCTACGTGACGGAGCTTGGGTGTTCTATTGAAACCGTCGCGGATCGGTGGGAATGGACAAGTCGGATCAGGATAGACGAAGCGATAGCCTATCTGCGGGGGCGAGCCTACTCATTCACGACTGTCGCGCCCGATGACATCCACAATCGGGCGATTGAGCGGCTTGAAGCCGATGCAATCGAAACACATGGCTCGCTGGAGTGTGAAATCGAGGTCCCCAATCAAGTGAAGTTTGTTACAGTACGCAAGCCGGGGCTTTGAGTTGTTCTTGGAGATGATGAATGAATGTTGAAGTGATCGAAGCGGGGCAGGACATGAAGCCCATCGTGCTGAATCTCAGCCGGTATTACACGTATGACTTTTCGGAGTCCCTTGGTTTTCGATGCCCGGATGACGGACTCTTCAATACGGACCATTGGGACAAGTACTGGAGCGAGGAGTACCGCTGGGCCTTTCTTGTGAAGGTGGATGATGAGCTTGCCGGTTTTGTGCTGGTCGGTCCCGACGGCACGCAGGAAGAATCGCAATTCGATTTTGGCGAGTTTTTCATCATGCGAAAGTTTCGCAAGAGAGGGGTTGGGCACCAGGCAGCTTTCCAATTGTTCGACCGCTTCTCGGGGCGATGGGAAGTACGGGTGGTGGTCAGTAATGAACCAGCTTTGGCTTTCTGGCGTAAAGTACTTCACCGATACACCGACGGAAACTTCCACGAACTGCCTGAGACTGTGATGTGTGGGCAGTTTGAAGACATCGTTATGACCTTTGACACCACAAAGTGAGTACCAAGGCGTGCAACTTCTTGCGTGCCCTGCGATCTGTGGGCTGTTGCTGTTTTCCTCTGATCCCTCTGATCCCTCAGCGGCTGAAAAATCGTCGACGAAATTGCTAGCAGTAGGCCGGGTCTTGACCCGGCTGGTTGGTTATTGATGATTCCGCCGGGTCAAGACCCGGCCTACAAAGGGAGGGATTAGAACTCGTATCGGGGGGTGCCCGCGACGTCGATGGAATAGAACTGCCCAGGCAAAAGCTTGATGCGATTAATCGCGCCGCCGAACTGCTGCTGAATGAGCTTGCCAAGCCCGCCGTTGATAAGGCTCTGGAGTTGGAAGCGGTGGGTGGATGAATCGACGGTAACCGTCAGGATGCCGCGATTGAAGCTCTCCAGCGCCGTGTGACGTGCGATCTGCTCGGGGACAACTTCGTCCCAGATTTCCGAAAGCCGCGAGAGTTGCTTGACCTTCTTGCCCAGCGTGCGCTTCATCAGAAGGGCGATCGGTTCGGCGAGGGCGGAAGGGTTGCGGAAAAATTGCCGCTGCTGCCATATCGTCTGTAGTTTCGCATCATCCATGACTGAAGCCTTCGTCAACATCCATATCCGACAATCGCCGGAGTTGAGTACCGCTTTTAATCGTTTCGACGTGTTAATTGCAAGAACTTAAGCCCAAACGTCCGTCGCTTAGCCCAAGTCGACCGGCATGAGGACGTACAGGAAATCGCTGCCCGATTTGACGACGGCCGGTTTGTTGGCTGCGTTCATCCCGAAGGTGATCTCGTCGGTTTCGGTTACCTTCATCGCGTCGATCAGGAACATCGGGTTGAACGCGATTTCCAGCTTCTCACCGTCATATTTGATCGGACATTTGACTTCGGCTTCGCCGGTTTCCGGCGCGCGGCTGGTCAACGTCACTTCGTTGCCTTCGAAACTCAGGCGGATTCCCTTGGACTCTTCGTTGGTCAGCAGCGCTGCCTGGCGAACCCTGTGCTGGAACTGCGATGTGTTGATCGTAGCCTTCAGCGTGGATTCTTTTGGGATCACGTCTGAATACTTCGGGAAGTTGCCCTGGACGAGCGAGCTTACGAGCACTGCCCGGGCGGTGCGGATGAGTATCTGATTTTCCTGCACCTTCACGTCGAGCATCTCATCGGCGTCGCCGGCGATTCGCTGGATGAGTCCCATGAGTTTGCCCGGAACGATCGCAGTTACGTCCGCAGCTACCGCCTTGGGGAGCGAGCCGACAGCTTGGGCCAGGCGATGGCCGTCCGTTGCGACCAGTTGCAGCTTCTTGCCCGAGGCCTCCCACAGCACTCCGGAGATCGCGTAATGAGAGTGTGCCTTGGCGGTGGCGAACAGTGTCTTGGAAATCATGTTCGCAAGTTGCGGTGCCGCGATCTGGAAATCGGCGGTGTCGGCAAATTCCGCGACGGCGGGGTATTCGCCGGGATCGTATCCGAAGATTTTGAAGTGGCTGCCCGCACCTCGAACGTGGACGGCCTGCTTTTCGGTTTCGATTGTCAGGCTTTCGTCGCCGGACGATTCGCGAACGATTCCGCTCAACCGATCGGCGGGGATCAGCGCTTCGCCTTCTTCCTCGATTTGCACCGCCGCGATCTGATAGCGGCAGCCTGCTTCGAGGTCGGTCGCCATCAGCGTTAGGATGCCGTCGGCTGCGACGAGTTTGATGCACTGTAGTACGGGCTTTGGAGTGCGGGTGGCTACGATGCTTCCGACTAACGCCAAAGCATCCTGAAGGGCCGCGGTCTGGGCGATCACTTTCATGGGCAGTTTCTTCCTTATACAGATAGATGCTGTCGGGGCCGTGCTTGCGCAAAACCGGACCCCGGAATACCGAACTAACCCGGAAGATTAAACCACCGCCGAGCCCCTTGCAAGGGCGCAGAGGTAAATCTTCCGGCGGTCGGTGAAATCAACGGCCTTGTAAAGGTGCCGCAGTTGGGCAAGAATTGGGCATCTGGCGTGCGAACACCCGCAGGCAGAGCACCTCTAGAGCGAACGGTATTGCGGATGCTTTTTAGATTTTCACTATATGGGTTTCTCAAGAACCAGCAGTATTTCGAACCGTTCCTGCTGCTGGCGCTGCGGGAAAAGGGGCTTTCCTTCACCCAGATCGGCCTGCTGATAGGCTTCCGCGCGATCTGCATCAACCTGATGGAGATACCGACCGGGGCCATCGCCGACGTGGTAGGTCGGCGGCGTTCGATGATCCTCTCGTTCCTGTCCTACATCGGATCGTTCCTCATCTTCGGTCTGGCCGAGCCGTTATGGGCGCTTTTTGCGGCAATGTTCCTGTTCGCCGTCGGCGAGGCGTTCCGCACGGGCACCCACAAGGCCATGATCTTCGACTGGCTCGCCAGACAAGGCCGGGCCGACGAGAAGACGAAGTACTACGGTTTCACGCGGTCATGGTCGAAGCTTGGCTCGGCTCTTGGCGTGGTAATCGCAGCCGGGCTGGTCTTCGTGACAGAGAGTTTCTCGGTGGTCTTCCTGTTCTGCATCGTTCCGTATGTGCTGAATATTATCAATTTTCTGGGTTACCCGTCATATCTCGACGGGCCAAGGCACGAATCGCCTGGCCCAGGCGGGGTGCTGCGAACCTTGGCTGGCGCTCTGAGGGAGGCGATATCGAACAGGCGTCTGCGGCGGCTTTTCGAAGAATCGATGTGTTTCACCGGACTGTACACGGTCTGCAAGGACTATCTCCAGATCGCGATTAAGACCGCAGCGTTGGCGCTGCCGCTGATGGCGGCTTACGGCGATACTCAGCGGACGGCTGTGCTTGCGGCGCCGATCTTTCTGGTGCTTTACCTGGCGAGCAGTTGGGCCTCGCGACACGCTCACGTGCTAGCCGAACGCGCTGGCGGTGAAGCCAAAGGGGCTCTCTGGCTGTGGTGGGCGTATGGGGCGATCTTCGCGGTGATCGCGATTGCAAACGGTTTTGGCCTGCCGGTGGTTTCCATTCCGGCGTTCGCGGGGCTGTTCATATTGCAGGACTTCTGGCGGCCGATGATCGTCAGCCGATTGGCCGACCGTGCGGCCCCTGCCAGACAGGCGACGGTCTTGAGCATCGAATCGCAGAGTAAGTCCGTATTCGCAGCCGTCGTCGCGCCGCTGCTGGGGTTCGCCGTGGACAAAATGCCCGGCGGTATGGAGTTCCTGCCCGTCGGACTCGTCGGTCTGGGCGTAACGGCGGCAATGCTATTGTTACTGATGCACTGGCGGGGGCAATCGGATAAAGTTTGAATTACAAAATTGACACAAAGTGGGAATGAAAATGAAGTCCAAAGAATTGACAATAATTGCACCTGATCGGAAAACCCATGGCAATCAACTGTGCGAGCTGTTCGCTAGAAGTTTCCGCCATAGGAGTTATGAATATATGCTCAATTACGCCAGGGGCGCATATTTCAATGACGGGTTTTACAACTGGTCTGATTCTCGGATTGGGATTATTGACGGTAAGATGGTCACTCATTGGGGGATTTTCAATTACAAGATGCGCATAGGCAGGGCGCGGGTCAACGTTGCGGGCATCGGGGCGGTGATGACTGACGAAGCTTATCGCAAAAGAGGACTGATGGAGGAGACAGCCCAAGCTTCGCTTTCTACACTTGCCCAGGCTGGCTATGACATGACGCTGCTGTTCGGAGCGAAAAATTATTACGACCGTTTCGGATATGTCCGCGCGTGGGCAGAACCCAAGTACATAGTTGAGGTCAATGATATTCCTTCTGATGAAAAGCCGCTCAAGGTTCGCAAGTTTTCACCGCCGGGACCGAAAGAGCTTTCGTCGCTATACAATCGTCGCAGTGCGAAGCTTACCGGAACGGCAGTGCGTCCGACCTGGTCGAAAAACCCTAATTCTGGAGTTTGGATCGGACATTATTGGGTGGGTGAAAACGGCAAAGCGGCGGGCTATGTTGTTACGCAAATGGAAGATGGTTTGCTCAGGCATATAGATTCTGCCGGTGACAGTCAGCAGATTCTCAGCCAGCTAAGGCGTCTTGCGATAAAGAGCGGGGTAGAAAAAATAGACTTTTTCAATCTGCATAATGAAAGTCAACTGGCCAAGGCGCTACGGCGGGGGAACTGCCAATTTGAAACGAAGTATTTTACCAGCGCACGGGCGATGATCCGTACGGTCAACCTAGAATCGACTCTTGTTAAAATGAAGAGTGAGCTTTCTGCAAGGCTGGCTGATTCGAAGCTTGCAGGCTGGCGTGGAGATTTGCTTATCAGCGATCTGCGCGAAAAGGTTGTTCTTTCCATCAATCGCTCAAACATTGAAGTTAAAAAAACACCTGCCAAAAAGACTGTGAAAACCAAACACGCAATCCGCGGCGGGGCGGAAATTGCTCAGCTGCTGATCGGCACTCAGGAACCAGTGGAAACAGTCGTCGCTGGAAAGATTCGATTGTCTGGCGACGGCAAAGCCTTGACGAATGTACTGTTTTCAAATCAGCATCCCGATATCGGCGGGTGGGACTATTTCTAGTTCTTTAATGTTATCTTGGCGATCTTGACGTATCCGATCGTGTTGATCATCGCGAAGAAACTCTCCGGATTTCCGTTACTCAAACTCAGTGTGATGTGTCCGGGTGTTGTTCCCTTTCGGGTGGCGTCGAGCGGAATCCACTTGTCGCCGATGTAGGCTTCTGTCCAGGCGTGCCCGACGAAGACGTTCTTGCGGCCGCCAATGTTCGGGGCGATTACGTATCCGAAAGTCATCCTGGCTGGGATGCCCGCAGCCTGGCACATCGCAGCGGTTAGAACTGCGTGTTCGCTGCAGTCGCCTTCCCTGCTGGCGGCGACTTCGGCGGCTGAGGCGTAGCCCACTGCCAGACTCTTTTCATCGATGTAATCAGAGACGAAACTCTCGATCTTCTTGGCGGCTTGGGCAGCGTCTTTCGTATCGCCGACGGCCTTTTTCGCCAAGGCGACTACCTTGTCATCCTTGCTATCGATGAATATGCTGGGTTTGAGGGCTGCCAACGCGGCGGTGTCATTGCCTTTGTAGGGCATGGTCGCGCCAGAAGGAGCCTTTGCAGGTGTGACGGTTATGTAATATCCACCTTTACCGTCGCCCTTGACAGTCTGGGAACCGGTCGTGGCTATTTGGCCCAGTTTCTTCCCGCCAATTGGGGTCAGGTGGTAGACCGCAGCGGTGGCCGAGGTGATTTTCGAAGCGGGCAGGGGGCTTTTCAGTAAGGTCTTGGCTAAGAAGTCGACCATGCTGTTCTTGCTCATGGCGAAGGATTTGTCGCAGGCGATGATTTCCATGGTCATTCCAACGGAGGCCTGGATGGTCTTTTGATCGAAAAGCTTATCGTCGACGTAAGTCGTTATTTGCATACTGCCCTGTGGTGTCTTAACCAGGTTGTCGACCTTCGTCAGGAACAAGACCCTGCCGAGTACGTCCACTTTTTCTTTTTTGCCCACAGTTGTATCGCAGTCGACAGCCTGCATCATCGAGCCCATGAACTGCCTGAAACTGTATTTCTTGCCCTCGGTGAGTCCGTGCTTTTTCTGTAGCAGGTATATTCCCTCCAGCAGCAGTGCGCCTTGAGGCCAGTCCATCGTTCTGACGCGGGACTGTCCCGCACTATTGATGATCAGGTCAACCTTACCGTCAGGCCGAAGTTTCCCGGAATACGTCTGCTTCATTACGCCCATATCCTGCACGTTCTCGAAGCTGATTGGCTTGCCTTGGGATGTCTCGACGCACTTCTCTGAGGTGGTGAGCGTCATAGAGGTGCCCATTCGCACCATGGTTATCTTGACTTCCTGAGTGGTCGTTACCACATCGCCGGAAACCAGCCGCGTCCTTATAGCATGGCCGATCTTCTGTCCATCAGCGAACACGGCGAAGTAATCGGTTTTCTGCTTGGGTGACGCAGTTGCGATCGTCGCTGCACTTGCAGCCAGTGGGGCCAGCATCACTGCGGCGATGAAGAGGTAGTTGCGGGTCTTCATGTCGTGAAACTCCTTTAAGGTTCTGATATTTATGCTGCAACTCTACCACGAATTACACCAATTAAAACTAATTTCACGAATTAGAAAAGTAGTAGTAGGGCCAGCACTACCCTGAAGGGTAGTGGCACCCAAAACTGATTCATCTGTTCTCTGAGAACTCTGTGTTCTCTGTGGTAAGTCCGTTGCTGTTGCTGTTTTTCAGCTTTTACTCTTAGTGTTCTTTGTGTTCTTGCCCTTCCAGAATGGACAGGTCGGGGAACCTTCGGTTTGTGGCGTTAATTTGTGAAATGCAGTTTCTGTTTCTGTTGCCGTTGCTGTTGAAATTCGATTCATTCGTGTAATTCGTGGACTATCTGTTGCTGTTGCTGGTCCCCTGTTATTCAACTCTGCTTTTCGGCCAAAATCAAATCTTCCGGGCGATAGTGTACGCACATAAGTGACAGTCCGTCGGGTGGCGCACAGGGGCCTGCGTCTTTGCGGTTGGTGGTGGCTAGCACCTTGTCGATCTGATCGACCCCCAAGCGTTCACGCCCGATGTCGACCAGCGTTCCAACGATGTTCCGCACCATATTGTAGAGAAACCCGTCGCCCTCGACCGAGACGCTCATGCCGCACTCGTCGGGGTGTACTTCGCAGCGGCGGATGGTGCGAACCGTATTGTCGCGGATGTCAGCCGACGTCGCGAACCCGCGAAAATCGTGCGTGCCGATCAGCCTTGTCGCCGCCGCCTGCATTCGCTCGACGTCCAGCGAGCGCCAGTAGTGGTAGGTTAACTTGTACAACTCCACAGACCGTTGCGGCGCGGTGTGGATGCGGTAGCGGTATGTCTTGCCCGTGGCGGACCGCGAGGAGTGAAAGGTGTTGGGTACGATCTCGGCTGAGCGTATGGCGATGTCACGCTCGAGGCGCGAGTTGAGCGCCCGGCGAAGACCCTTCATCGGGATCGAGAAATTGGTCGTATAGAAGTTGGCGACCTGTCCGGCTGCATGCACGCCAGCGTCGGTTCGGCCAGCACCGAACAGTATCACGCGATGGCCCGCGATGGGCGTAGCGATATCTTCGATCTGCTGCTGGACCGTTACGATGCCCTTGGCCTGCCGCTGCCAGCCGTGATAGGCCGCACCGTTGTAGGCGATCACCAACTTGATATTTCTGCGTTCGTCCATTTGCTCTCGTGATATTGTTACAAAAAAGCGGCGGCCTTGGAAGACCGTCTCCCTGAAAGCGCGGCGGGTCTCCCGACCCGCCGCGAAAAATAGCGCAAATAAAGAGGTGGCGGGTCAGGAGACCCGCCACCCTGGAGTATGGATATTGAGGTACGTTACAACAGTTCGGCGATCTGTACTGCGTTGAGTGCTGCGCCTTTGCGTATCTGGTCGCCGGAGACGAACAGTTCGATGCCGCAGCCGTCCGCTTGCGACACGTCCTGCCTGATGCGCCCGACGAGCACGTCGTCCTGCCCGCTGGCATCGAGCGGCATGGGGAAGTAACTGTTTTTCTGATCGTCGACGATCTTCACGCCCGGAGCGGTCGACAGAATCTCCGTGACCTCCGCCGGGGTGATCGGATTGGTGAACTGGAGATTGATCGATTCGCTGTGGGCACGCATGACAGGCACGCGGACGCACGTTGCGGTGATCATCACCTCGGGTGCGTGGAAGATTTTGCGCGTCTCGAGAATCATCTTGCGCTCTTCTTCGTTGTACCCGTCCTCGCCGACGGCCGAATTGTGGCTAAATACGTTGAAGGCGGCTGGGTGGGGCAGAACCTTCGGCTCGAAGTCCTCGTCGTTGAGGAACGCCTGGGCACCGACTTTGAGTTCTTCCATCGCCGCTGCGCCTGCTCCGCTGGCGGCTTGGTAGGTGCTCACGACGATTCGCTTGACGGGGTTGACCTTGTGCAGCGGCCAGACTGGCACGTTCATGATGATCGTCGAGCAGTTCGGGTTGGCGATGATTCCCTTGTGCGTCTTGATGTCGTCGGCGTTGACTTCGGGTACGACCAGCGGAACTTCCGGGTCCATGCGGAACGCCGAGGTATTGTCCACGACGACCGCCCCGGCCTT
>SDBT01021348.1_pt1 | contig 10125 bp, 5 predicted proteins | sample 2277101 | NCBI WGS metagenome assembly SDBT01 (sample SAMN10404973, study PRJNA504765) | marine sediment metagenome | isolation source: marine sediment core GS10_PC15, 103 cmbsf | place: Arctic Ocean: Southern Knipovich Ridge | collected 2010
AGGGAGGGGTTGGGGTGGGGGCTCTAATAAGCCCTGGCAAAGAGCGCTTGTTCCCTGGCCTCCTCACCGCAGCGAATGCAGCGGCCTACCTTCTCCTTCTGATCGAAGGGGATGCAGCGGATGGTGGCTTTGGTTTCGTCTTTGATGGCCGCTTCGCACTCGTCGGAGCCGCACCAGTAGGCATAGATGAAACCGCCGTCCCCCCCGATGATCCGCTTGAACTCACTATAATCATCCACTTCAAAGGAGTTTTCGTCGAGGAAGCTCTTGGCTCGGCTGAACAGGCTCTGCTGGATGTCGTCGAGCAGACCGCCGAGGCGCTGGGCCAGGCCCTCCTGAGGAACGGCGACCTTCTCGCCCCCTTCCCGCCGGGCCAGGGTCACTTGCCCCTTGGCCACGTCTCTAGGCCCGATTTCCAGGCGTAGAGGCACGCCCCGCAGCTCCCACTCGTTGAACTTCCAGCCAGGGGAGTATTCCTCTCGGTCATCTACCTTATAACGCACTTCTTCGCCGAAAGTTGCGGTGATATCTTCGACCGCCTTCAGTACCTCTTCTTTCCCATCCTCGTCCCTCCAGATGGGGATAATGATAACCTGGATGGGAGCTATTTTGGGCGGCAGGATCAAGCCCTGGTCGTCGCCGTGAACCATGATTATCGCTCCCACCATGCGGGTGCTGACGCCCCAGCTCGTGGTCCAGCAATACTGAAGCTCGTTGTTCCGGTCCAGGTATTTGATGTCGAAGGCCTGGGCGAAGTTCTGACCCAGGAAGTGAGAGGTGCCGGACTGCAAGGCCCACTTGTTGCCCATCATGGCCTCGATGGTGTAGCTGGCATCCCCCCCAGCGAACTTCTCCGACTGGCTCTTGCGTCCAGTGATGACGGGAATGGCAGCGTCGGTCTCGGCGAAGTCGCGGTATACTTCCAGCATGCGCAGAGTCTCTTCCTCTGCTTCCTCGGAAGTGGCGTGGGCGGTGTGTCCCTCCTGCCAGAGGAACTCGGTAGTGCGCAGGAACAAGCGGGGACGCTTCTCCCAGCGCACCACGTTGCACCACTGGTTAATGAGAATGGGTAGGTCTCGATAGGAACGCACCCACTGGGAATACATGTGGCCGATGATCGTCTCCGAAGTAGGACGCACGATGAGAGGCTCTTCCAGCTTCTTCCCGCCGCCGTGAGTTACCACGGCCAGCTCGGGGGCGAACCCCGCCACGTGCTCGGCTTCCTTCTTGATAAAGCTCTCGGGGATGAATAGTGGGAAGTAAGCGTTCACGTGGCCGGTGGCCTTGAAGCGGCGGTCCAGGCCCGCTTTGATGTTCTCCCAGAGGGCGTAGCCGTAGGGTCGGATGACCATACAGCCCTTGACCGGGGCGTGGTCAGCCATCTCCGCCCGCTGGACGACGTCCGTGTACCAGCGGGAATAGTCCTTGCTTCGCGGTGTGATTTTCTTTGCCATGTTTCTCCTCCTTTTTGGAAAGTGGAAGTTGGAAAGCCGCCAGGCCTCAAACCTCCAATGTCTAATATCCAATAAAAACACCCCGTCCTCTAAGGACGAGGTGTTCACGCCTCGTGGTACCACCCTAGTTGGCTTGCTACAGCCCACTCGATCGGTACAGAGTAAGATTCTACTCGATACCGCTCCTTGCGATAACGGGAGGAATCCGGCCAAGCTTAACGGCTTTCGCGCCTTTTGCGATTGCCTTTTCGCTCGCAGCTCCTGGGTGGGTTCAGGGCAGGCTTTGATGCTAGCTTTCACCTTCCCTAGCTCGCTGTGATCATTGTCCTGCGCTTACTATTCCCAATCGTCGCTTTTGATGTATTGGGGGATAAGATAACACAAGTTCGGTGTTTTGTCAAATAGTGCCCCCAAGGGTGTGCCTTTCATACGCCCCCTAAGCCGCACGGCTTCCCTCGCGCTCAACGGTTCGGAGCAGGGAGTGGATGGCGTCGAGGATGCCGACACGGTTGGGTTTGATGATCAGTCGCTCAATGAGGACGGCCATGTCGTGGGTTGTCACTTGCGTGATTTTAAGGATGTTATGTCTAGATTCCCTTGACAATTCAGCACAAATGTGCTATAATAGTATTAGACGGGAGCGCGGCCTCGACCGCCATAAGGAGATGCTGGAATGCATCCGCCTGTCTTCAGACTCATTGCCCGGTCGATAGACCGGGCATTTTTTGTGTCGGTAGTACCTTAAGTCCGTATCCCTGAAACCGCTCGCTATTTGGTTTTCGATCGAACAACGGGGTGATTCGCTGAAAGAATTTATAGTCCGATTTCTTGTAATTGTAGGCGTGATAAACATTGTAACCCGCAATGTCTGGCAAGCAAATCATTTGTGAGGCATGAGAGGAGACAAATTGAGGGGGTTCAACAATGTTTTTGATTGCTGTCTTGACCCACGTGCCTTCCCGACGGTACCAGGCGTATCGCGAAATGACTTGTCGCTGTAACGGCTTATACTCGTCCAGGAAACATAAACCTACTCTGCCCGGGCTTCTCTGCAAAAAGAGGTCTGCCCGCTCTAAGATATTGGTGAAGGCATATTCATATGGATGCCGCGCCCGATTGCCATACTTCAACACGTGAGATGGTTGATCAATTGCAACACTCCAGAGCGTGATATCGAAGTCTGTATATATGGCGTAGCAGTCTTCAACGAGTGCATCTAGGTTCTCTTTCTCCAAATGACTCCAGGGTGGCTTGCTACGGTCTGTGCCCCACGAGCGGATATACACAGATTTGATTTCAATATCCCAAGGATTCCAGCCAGGGAAATACTTGCTTTTTATTGCAGTGATTCTTGAATTGATGTCGAGCCACTGTTCGCTGGGAAAACCTGCCGCTGTGAGCACAAACCAAGGCGCTGTTGTGGTTTCCAGCCACTTGCGCTTTAGGGTTGGAGTTCCGCTTTCATCAAAGTAGAAGAAGTGCATAGAGTTGCCTTTCTTGGTAGCCTGCAGCGGTGGGCCATTTGACAAGATGGGATGGTGCGTCTATAATAGACGTAGTATCCGCCCTGGCATTCTGTGATGCGCTCGATTGGCAACGCGGTGATAGGCGTGGGGGATGTCAGGTGGGTGAAAGAGCGGCCTTCGGGCCGCTTTTGCATTTGCGCGAACAGAACAACGGTTCTCCTCTCTGCGAGAGAGTGGTCTTCTCTTTGAAGAGGGCTTACAGCGACGCTGCAAAACCTCTCACGTTGCCAGGAGCTCGCCCCCAACAAGAGCTGGCTCTTCTCCAGCATTTGGATGTGATCATCGCGTTCATAGGTACAGACCACTATGCCCCGGAGTTGGCGAGAGGAAAGCTGATAACTCTTTCGTGCGTCATGGATATGAAAAGTACCCCCAAGGGAATTCGAATCCCTGTCGCCACCTTGAAAGGGTGGTGTCCTAGGCCTCTAGACGATGGGGGCATCTGAACTGCTCTTATTCTACTCGAAAAAGCGAGAATGGTCAAGCTCCCAGTTTGCCCAATTCCTTCAATACCTCGCGAGTGACCAGTCTCACCAGTTCTTCCTCGTTGGACTCAGGGGTGGGCCCGGAAGGGGAGCGACCAACGGCCACGTCACAGACCCCACAACTGGCGCAGAAATCCGCTTCCTCTCCCTCCCTGGCTAGCCCTTTCTCTCTCCTCATTCGCAGCAGCTTGGCGACTTCGGCGGGAGGCAAAGGGATCTCCCGGCCCAACTGGCGCAGGATCAGGGTGACGTGGGCCAGGTGTTCCACCTTCTCCAGCTTGACGTAGGCATCGAAAGGGTCCTGGCCCACGGTCAACGTACCGTGCCGCTGGATGATCAAGGCATCGTGGTTGGCGATGAGGTCCCTGATCGCCCCGGGCCCCTCGGCGCTGGAGGGAGTAGCGTATTCGGCGGTGGGAATCAGGCCCAGGGTGACGACCACTTCGGGCAGGAGGCACTTGGCCAGGGAGATGCCAGCGATGCTCAGGGCGACGCAGATGGGGGGATGGGCGTGGATGACAGAAACGACGTCGGGCCGCTGCCGATAGACCTCCAGGTGCATCGGCAATTCCGAAGTCGGCTTCAGGTCACGACTGGCGGGCTCATAAGAAGGGACCCTTTTGCCCTCCAGGTCGGTTACGACCAACTGCTCAGTGGCGAGGAAGCCTTTGCTGAAGCCGCTGGGAGTGGACAGGATGCGGTTCTTGCTCAGGCGCACCGAGACGTTGCCGTCGGTGGCGGCTACATATCCCTTCTCGTGGAGGAGACGACAGACGTGAATGATCTCCTTTCGCCATAGCTGCTCTGTTCGGTTATCTATGTAGCTGCTCAATCGTTTCCCTCCTAACTATTGCGCACATTGACCATCAGAAGCCTGGCGGTGAATTCCTCATACGATGGTTTCCTGACCAGGCGGATCAGGTGTGAAGGGCAGCGGCAGTCGGAGGAACCGAAGCCAGGAACGGGTGTCTCGCTGCCGGAGAACTGCCGGGCGGCCTGAGCCCAGAGGCACTCCAATCTGGCCGCCGAGGCTGTGCTCCAGACCTCCACCAGTTGGGCGTGCTCCAGCAGGTAGTCTATGTGCCAATGGAGCTTCTTGTCGCGGCGGCGGTGGCGGGCCAGGCGGGCCTCCAAGCCCCCAGTCCCCAGCGCGCTGCCCAGGTAGAGGTAGTAGCCAGCGGGAAAACTAGACGTGCCCAGCTTGCCGACGGTGATCTCTTCTCTGCCCTCCAGGTGCAAGACCAGGGCGTAGGTGCCTCTGCTGGGTTCGCTCATCTTTAATGCTGTTCCCAACTGCCATCGGCGTAGAGGATGTGGAGGTGGAGGTTTCCCGCGACTTCCCGCGCTGTGCCCCGGTCGCTCCAAACGATGGTGCCGCCGCCAAAGGCCTGCATCACGCCCATGCCCCCCCGTTCCTCCTCTGTGGCCCAACCGATCTGGCTGGCCGGGCCGCCTAGCTCCTCCCGCCACACTTTGCCAAAGCCCCGTTTGGGTTGGAAGAGGCCCGACGGCGCGGTCAGATCGGGATCATCCTGGGGCTGACCTTCTTGCCAGGTGTCGGCGAAAGCCTGCCAGGTGTGATCATCGTGGAGGACGTAGATCTCCCCGCTGTCCCCCCGCCAGAACATCCTGCCCTGCTCGAAAGCCTCTTCAGCCAGATTGACCTCTCGTTCCGCTTCCACCGGGCAACCGAGGCGATCCCGTCGGTCTGCCCATATCGCGGCGAACCGAGCGGGTATCACAGTGCATGGTGTAGGCGTGACCGCTGGAGTGGTGGGCGTAGGGCTTGGCGAAGGTGTGGGTGGTGGCATCCCCCAGGTGGGCGGATACCAATTGGCTCCACCGTCGGTGGATTTGTATACGCCGTGATCAACCAGGGTGGCGAAGAGGGAGCCATCGGCGAGCCGATGGACGTCGGCGGCATAATCCGGCGATATGGCCAGGGCCAGCACCCCCGCCAGCTCGCCGTCGGGCCGAGGGGGAAGGCCGGTATTGACAGCCAGCCAGGAGTAGCCGCCATCGGTGGACTTGTAGATACCCTGGTCGAGGCCGGCGAAAAGCGTGCCGTCCCGTGCGAATTGCGGCGATACGGCCAGGGCCTTGACCCAAACAGTGCCTGGCGGGAGGCCACCCCCCAGCGACTGCCAGGTGAAGCCGCCGTCGTCGGAGCGGTGCAGGTTGCCGTACAGCGCCCCGACGAAGAGGTAGCCATCGGCGAGCCGATGGACGTCGGCGGCGAAGTCCGGCGAGAGGGCCATTGACTGCACGTACCAATCCTCTTCTTTCTTGACTTGCTCCCAGCTTTGGCCGCCGTTAGTAGTGCGATACAGCCCCTGGTACTGGAACCAAGCGTAGGTGGTGCGGTCTTCGGCGTAGTTTGGCGAAACGACTAGGCTTGCTACCCCAGCTTCGGGCAGCCCCTGGCTCGCCGACGTCCAGCTCTCCCCGCCATCGGTGGAGATGAAGACCTGGGGGCGGCGGTAGTCTCCGCCGATGAAGATGGTGCTGTCGGCGGGGAAGCTCGGCGAGATGGCCAGAGCTGAAACGGGAAAGAGATTGCCCAGCCCTTCTTGCAACTCCTGCCAGTCGCCGCCGCGTGATCGGTATACCCCAGCGCCCGAGGTCACGAAGAGGGTCTGGTCTCCGGCTTGGTCAGGCGAGACGGCCAGGTGAAGGGGGGCAAAGCCCGTCCGGCCTGGGAAGCCCGTCTCCTGCCAACTTCGCCCCCCGTCGTGGGAGACGAAGACCCCAGCCGTGGACGTGGCGGCGTAAACAGTCTGATCCTGGGCATAGCTTGGCGAGATGGCCAGGTCGTAGATGTCCAGGCCGTCCAACTCCACCTTCAAGTCCTCCCAGGCCAGCCCCTCGGCACTCAGGCCATCAACGCTTCCATAAACGGTGCCCAGCAACAGGTCCCCGTCCGGGAGGAGGGCAAAGGCGCTGATTGGTATGTCCTCTTTAAAGACCTTCCAGTTGTCGCCTCTGTCTGTCGAACGATAGAGGCGGGGAATCCCTTCGCCGCCGAACAGGGCGTAGAGCGTCTTGTCCTCGGCGAAAGAGGGCGAGAGGACGAGATCGCTGAGAGCAGTGTCCTCATAGACCAGTCCGGTGTTGGCCGCCTGCCACGTTTCCCCGCCATCGGTGGAACGCATCAGGCCCGCCCCGCTCAAGACAGCGTAGACCGTGCGATCGTGGGCGTAGTCGGGGGAGACGGCCAGTAATTGGGCCGTTCGGTTCAGCACCTCTTCCCAGGACTGGCCGCCGTCGGTGGACTTGAGAACGACGTGTCGGTCCATCTCGTCCAGGCCCAAAAACAGTGTGCCATCGGCGGCGTAGCCGGGAGAGATGGCCAGGGCCGTCACTCGGCGGTTAGTGGGCCTATCAAGTTGTGGCTTTTCTACGGCAATCCAGCGGTTTCCCCCGTCAGTTGACCCTTCGACAGGCTCAGGACCTCGCTTGAATAGACCGTGGCGCGTCGTGCGGGCGAAGGCCGTGCCATCGGCGGCGAAGGTCACCTCTTGGACCAGAAGATCGCTCAGACCCTGCGAGGCCAGGCGCCAGCTCTGGCCGCCGTCGGTGGATTTGTAGATTCCGCGCCCGATGTTCCACGTGGAGAACCCAGCTAAGAGAGTCTGATCGGAGGCGTAGTGGGGGGAGAAAGCCACCGAAACCATATCCTGACCGGAGGGCAGCTCGCTACTTATCAGCGCCCAGGACTCGCCACCGTCTTCGGATTTGTACAGCTCGTTCTCCACCAGGGCGAGAAGGGTCTGGTCTGGGGAGACGAGGATACGCTGGATGGGGCTGGCTGGCAGCTTTGTCGGCCTCGGTTCGACGGGGGCTGGCGGCGCGCCGCCGCTCTCGGCCATCACTAGCACAGAGCCGCCTTGGCCGATCAGATACAGTCGCCCGGCCAGGGGGTCTAAGGCCCGCAAAGCGTACTCTCCGTCCAAAGGTACATCGGCCAGGAGGTCGGCTGTCTGGCCGTCAACGATCAGCAGCCGGTGGCCTTTGTCCCAGCCGCTGGTCAGGTAGACCAGCCCCCTGTTGGAATCTACCCGCAGGTTTCCAACGATGCCCTCCAGTCGGGCCACCCAACGCTGTCCATAGGCCAATACCTTCAAGGACACATAACCACCGAAGCCAGAACGGGTCATGTAGGCCCGGCCTACCGTGGGGTCCACATCTATCGAGACCAGGCTCAATTCCATGTCCGTGAACACTGAGGTGTAAGTAACCCCATCGTAGACCTGGAGGTAGCTGCCGCCGTTGGAGCCAGGTACGCCGTTGCTGATGACCCCGTAGAGAAGGTTCAACTGGGGATCAATGGCCAGACCTACAGCGGAGGGATTGGGGGAGAAACCGCCCGGCCGGGCGAAAGTGGAATCAATTCGGCCCACCACGCTTTGAGTCTCAGGGTCGGCGATGTAGATTCCGCTCTCCACGATGTAGAGCTCGTTGGTCTTCGGGTTGACCACCGGCTTGCCTGTCTGGGGAATGATGCCCAGGAGACGATTGCTCTGGCCGTCAATGATCTGGATGCCCTGGCCGTCGGGGTCGCCGACGTAGACCCGATGGCGGACGTCGTCAACGGCCAACGGGCCGCGACCGGGGACGAGGGCCAGCTCTTCGTAGTTGCTGCTGTCGAAGACGTGGAGCTGGTCGGCGCTGTCAGTGACGTAGAGCCGCTGGGCGCTGGGATCAACGGCCGCGTCCACCACCTCGATGGCCGTCGGCACCAGCGCTACGGTGGCCTTCCGCTCCGTGTCTATGACCGCCACCCGGTTTTCATACGTCAGGGAGAGGTAGAGCTTTTTCCGCCGAGGATCAAGGGCGATGCCTTCCACGCCGCTGACCGGGCCTATCTGGTCTACGATCTGCCCCGTAGCTCCGTTGACCACCAGCACGCCCGGCTCCTGCCACATCGTTCGCCCGACGTAGAGGCGGTCCGCCGTCTCATCCACAGCCAGGACGTTTATCTGGTAGTGCTCGCCCGCTACTAGGCTGGCGATGGCGTCGCCGCTGCTTCCATCGAAAGTCAAGATTTCGTCATTCTCATTGCCGCTGAGGGCCACGTAGAGACGATTGGTGACCGGGTTGACCGCCAGGTCTTGGACACGGCCCTCCAGAGTGATGCTAGTCACCCTCTCCAGCGTGCTGGCGGTGAAAATATCCAGGGCATTGGGAGAGGAGCGGGCCAGGTAGAGGCGATCGGCAGGCAGGTTGAGGGTCAGGGCGACTACAGCGGAGGCGGGCAGCAGGTTGGTGCTACGCAGCTCGCGGTAGTCTCCGGCATTGAGCAGCCGAACTGCTTCACCATCGGCTACATACAAGTGACCCCCCGCCCCGTCCACAGCCACAGCCTCCACGCCCTCGATAGTAGCAAGCACCTGGTGGGTGTCCCCGCCAATGACCGTCAGCGTCTTATCCTCCCGGTTGACCACGAAGACGCGGTGGAGGTGGAGGTTTCCCGCGACTTCCCGCGCTGTCTCGTCCACGACCACCTTGCCATAGTCCCAACCGCTCTGGCCCACGGGGATGGTGGCGATGATCTCGTTAGTCGCCCCATCAATGACCGAAACATTGCCGTACTCCTCCGAATCGCTTCTCTCGTTGCGCACATAGATGCGCCCCGTGGTTGCGTTGACGGCTATTGCCCGCGGATAGTAGCCGTTGCCCGCCGGCACTCCCAGCTCCAGCCTGGCAACGACTTTGGGCCAGATTCCCTCGGGGGTGGAGGTGGGTTGAGGCGTGGGCGTTGCTTCCTCAGTCGCCGTTGGGGTGGCAGGGGGAGGGGTGGACGTCGGCTCCGTGGTCGCCGTCGGGGTGGCAGGTTGAGGGGTGGGCTTCGCTTCCTCCGTTGCCGTCGGGACGACGGTGGAGGGCGTGGGCGTGACCTCAGTTGTCGTTGGTGTGGGAGTCGGTGGCAGTGGTGAAGGCGGCGGAACTCCTCGCTTTGGCGTCGCTTCCTCGGGACGTCCGCAAGCCGAGAGCAATGTCAATAGCAGCAAGCCCCACAAGATGACCTTAGCTTTCATCGCTGTCCTCCTCCTGGCTTATTTTACATTAGTCTGCCTTACTTGGCAAGCGAGGGCTTCGGGTTACGTTTTACGCTTCACGTTTTACGGCCCGAAGTTGCCAAGTCATTCAGTTTGTGGTAAGATAGGTATGATATTGTCAAGTCATTACGAAGGAAAAGAAATATGCCGATGTTCACCACCCGTCCTGTCATCATGGGCACGCGCGGCGTCGTTACCTCAGGGCATTACCTCGCTACTGCTGCGGGCTTTCGCATCATGGAGCAGGGCGGCAACGCCATTGACGCGGCGGCGGCGATGTGCTTCTGCCTCAATCTGTTGGAACCACAGAGCAATGGTATCGGCGGCGAGGTGCCAACGCTGATCTATTCGGCGAAGGAAAGGAAAGCCTTCGCCATCAGCGGTATGGGCTGGTCGCCGAAGGCTTTCACGATTGAATGGTGTCGCGAGCATGGCATTGACCTCATCCCCGGCGATGGCTACCTGCCGGCGTGTGTTCCTGCGGTGGTGGATACGTGGGCGACGGCGCTAGCGCGCTTCGGGACGATGGGTTTCTCGCAGGTGCTTCAGCCTGCCATAGAATTGGCGGAGAATGGCTTCCCGGTCTACCACCGCCTGTACG
>SDBT01021349.1_pt1 | contig 10125 bp, 11 predicted proteins | sample 2277101 | NCBI WGS metagenome assembly SDBT01 (sample SAMN10404973, study PRJNA504765) | marine sediment metagenome | isolation source: marine sediment core GS10_PC15, 103 cmbsf | place: Arctic Ocean: Southern Knipovich Ridge | collected 2010
TTTGCATTTGGTTGGTGGCACAATAGGTGGTGGAGTTCTTTCTGCTATTGTTTTAAACATCTTTGGGGATTGGATAGATAGAATAGATAATCTGATATTTTTGGGAATGTTGTATTTATCGGGAGCGATACTTTTTGCGGTGGAATGGATTATTGGTAAATTATTAGTGAGGCTTAATATCTTTAAGAAAAGAGACAAAAGTGGGAATAACACTAATGAAAAAGACGATGCCTATAACCTTATTTGCCCAACCCCATTGGTCTGCCAAAAGCCAAGTTATGACAGTGGCTATAATCCATACAAAGGCTAGGACTTTGGTTAAATCCGATACCTTCATGGGAGCACTATATGGAGGCGACCAGCCAAATGAAAACAGGACCATTTATTACTTCGATGATTTCCGGGTGGTTTTTCTTGGTTTTAGGGGTTCTTTTTCTTCCTCCTCTTCATCAAAATCTTCACCGCGCTGCCCTTTCCTGAAGCTACGGAGACCCTTTCCCATAGCTCCGCCGATTTGTGGCAACTTGCCCACACCGAAAACGATGAGAATGATTACCAAGATTAGGGCGATTTCCCACGGTCCTATGCGAAATGGCATGGTATCTCCTTCCCGGCTCTATTTCCTCTTTGCCTGAGATTTTTTCTTTGTTCACTACTTTGTGAATGGTTATTTTAGTGTCTGGCCGGTAATCCTCTCGTATGCCTGGACATAACGACGGGACGTTGCGTCAGCAACATCGGGTGGCAGCGGTGGGGCGGGCGGTTCCTTGTTCCACCCTGATTCCACCAGCCAGTCGCGAAGCGGCTGTTTATCATAGCTGGGCTGCGCCTGCCCGACCCGATATAGACCGGACTCCCAGATGCGTGATGAATCCGGCGTTAGCAGTTCATCAATCAGAATGAGCCGGTCTCCATCCAGCCCGAATTCCATCTTCGTATCGGCGATGATTATGCCCCGTTTGGCGGCGTATTCCTGCGCGTAATTATAAATGGCCAGGCTTTCCTCTTTTATTTCGAGGGCTCTCTTTTCACCGACCTCTTTTTCGACCTCATCCATGGTGATGGGCAGGTCATGCCCGGTGTCTGCTTTGGTCGTTGGGGTGAACAGTGGCTCAGGCAGTTTCTGGCTCTCCTGGAGCCCCTTTGGCAGCGTGAAACCGGCCACCTTGCCCTGTTCCTGGTATTCAGCCCAGCCGGAACCGGCGAGATAGCCACGCACGACGCATTCAACCGGGATGCGCTTTACTTTCTTCACCACCATGGAGCGCCCGACCAGATAGGCAGGGTAGGGGAAGCGGTTTTCGGCAGCGATATAGGTATCGAGACAGCGAACATCCTCAACCGTCTCCACCAGATGGTTGGGCACGATTCCTGCTGTCTGACTGAACCAGAAAACAGACAGCAGGTTCAGGACGAGACCTTTGCAGGGAATGGCGCTGGGCAATACGAAATCAAAGGCGGAGATGCGGTCGGTAGCGATGATGAGGAGGTGATTTCCCAGGTCATAGGTATCGCGCACTTTGCCTTTGATGAATAATGGTAGAGGGAGGTCTGCCTCCCTTATCACTGATAAATCATTTCTCATGTCTTAAACTCCGGTATCCTTAATATTTAGTCGGTTAAGCCTTCCACGGATTTCTTGAGTATCCGGCTCATTACGGCCTTGCTTACCGGGTCTTTGGCCAATGTATCGGCAAAATCGAGCCTGTCGAAATAGAGGCGCAGGCTTTTTATTTTATCGTTCTCAAAGACAAGGACTTCCGATTGCTTGGACTTTATCTCCGGCCCGCTGTGCAGCCGTGCCCGGATGATGAATTCCTCGAACAGGGTATTTCCCTCGGCCATAATTATAACGGGTTGAATTTTGATCTGACGGATGTTTTTGAACAGCCAGTCAAACCACTTTTCAACGCCGGCTTTTCCATAGAGGCTGTGGCGCAGCAACTCGATTTCACAGTCATCGGCAAAGCATGATAGGACCGCGTCCAGCCTTTTGTTTTCTATCGCATTGTCCAGTGTCATTGCCACTCTGCGAATCTCGTCGGTCGATTGTTTCTCCTTCATAGTACCTCAACCTCGTCAGACATTCGTTACAGGGCACCCGGCGTTAAATTTATTGATTATGATATGGCGCCTTTCCACTGCGCTTTGGTCAATCCCAATCGCTCAAAGATTTCGTCAACGTGTCTCAGATAGTACTGGTAATCAAACAACGACTCGAGTTCCGGCTGGGGTAGGATTTCAATGACTTCCGGGTCGGCTTTTAGCAGGTTGCGAAAGTCTTTATTCCCTTTCCAGGATTTCATGGCATTGCGCTGCACCAGTTCATATGCTTTCTGCCGGGAGAAGCCTTTGTCGATAAGTGCCAGCATCACCCGCTGGGAAAAGACAAGGCCTTTGGTGAGTTCCATGTTCTTTTTCATTCGCTGTGGAAAGACCTGCATCCCCTTGATTATCGAGGTAAAGAGAGACAGGCAGTAATCAACCAGCAGGCAGGAATCGGGGAGTATAATGCGTTCCGTAGAGGAATGGCTTATATCACGCTCGTGCCAGAGGGCGATATTTTCCATTGCAGTAAGGGCGTAGCCTCTTACCAGACGGGCCAGACCGCTGATTCGCTCACAGAGTTCAGGGTTGCGCTTGTGGGGCATGGCCGAGGAACCGGTCTGGCCGGTGCCGAAAGGCTCGCCTACTTCTCCGACTTCTGTTTTCTGGAGCCCTCTAATCTCGACGGCGAACTTTTCCAGCGAGCTGGCGATGATGGCCAGCGTGGTCATGAACTGGGCATGGCGATCGCGCTGCAATATCTGATTGGATACCTGCGCGGGGAGCAGGCCCAGTTTCCGGCAGGCCCGCTGTTCTACCTCTGGGGGGACGGTGGCATAGGTGCCGACGGCACCGGATATCTTGCCCACGGTGATGGCTTTTTTAGCCTCGCCAAGGCGCTGCAGGTTGCGCCTCATCTCTTCAACCCATACTGCCAGCTTCAAGCCAAAGGTTATTGGCTCGGCGTGAACGCCATGTGTGCGTCCGATCATCGGAGTATATTTGTGTTCCATGGCTTTCTGTGCCAGCACCGTGATGAGTTCTTTAACGTCTGCAGTGAGCAGTTCGGTAGCCTCCACCAGTTGCAAGCTGAGCGCCGTGTCCATGACGTCTGACGAGGTAAGTCCGAGATGGATGAAACGCGATTCATCGCCCAGGCTCTCCGCTACCGAGCCGAGGAATGCCGTCATATCGTGGCGGGTTTCCTTGAGTATCTCTTCCATGCGCCTGAAGTTGCACTTGGCCAGCTTGATTTTCGGGACGGCCTCGCGGGGTACGACGCCTATCTCCGCCCAGGCATCGCAGACAACAATCTCCACGTCCAGCCACTTGTTGAATTTATTATCTTCCGACCACACCCGCTTCATCTGGGGGCGAGAATAGCGCTCAATCATTTTTTGTCCTCTCTTTTTCAGCTAGTTCTCCAAGTGAACTAGCACCCAATCTAGATTGCTGTAGAAGAGCACTAGGTTTAGTATCTTCTCCTTGCAGGTCGCGTCGATATTGCTCATAAGCCTTGCCAATGCCCTCATGTTTGATACCCAGAATTTCAGCCGTCAGATAGGCGGCGTTCTTGGCTCCAGCGGTGCCAATGGCCATGCAGGCTACCGGTATCCCCGCCGGCATCTGGACAATTGAGTAGAGGGCATCAACGCCTTTCAGCTCACCGGAGACGAGCGGCACCCCGATAACCGGCAGGATGGACCAGCTGGCCAGAACACCGGGCAGGTGAGCGGCACCCCCCGCGGCGGCGATGATGACTTCGATGCCGCGCTCACGGGCCGTCATCCCATATTGCCGGGCTTTTTCCGGGGTGCGGTGGGCCGAAATGACATTGACCTCGTAGTCAATACCAAGCTGTTCCAGTATCTCCAGGGCTGGTTTCAGTGCTTCCGTATCTGACTTGGAACCCATAACCACGCCGACTAATGGCATATTAAGCTCCCTTACTGGTTATTTCCGCAATGTCTTTGCGGTACTGGCATCCTTCAAAACGTATCCGTGCCATATTATTATATACTTTCTCTCTTGCCTCAGTGAGGTCCTTTCCGGTGGCCACTACGGTCAGGACCCTGCCGCCGCTGGTCACCACCTCACCTGGCGTTGGCCCTTCCTTGGTGCCGGCGTGGAAAACCATGACATCTCTGTCAACCTCATTCAGCCCGGAAATTGGGAAGCCGGTCTGGTAGCTCCCCGGATATCCGGCGGAGGCCATCACCACAGCAACACAGGCTTCCTCGCTCCACTGTACCTGCACCTGGTCAAGTTTATTATCCACGACGGCTATAAAAATACCTACCAGGTCGGTGCGCAGTCGTGGCAACACCACCTGCGTTTCCGGGTCACCGAACCGGGCATTAAATTCTAACACTTTTTGGCCGTTATTGGTAACCATCAGACCCCCGTAAAGCACGCCTTTATAAGGCCGCTTCTCCTGGCGCAAGGCCTTTACCGTCGGTTCCATGATGGTTTCCCTGACCGACACTTCGAGTTGTGAATTGAGAAAATATGGTGGACTGTAACTGCCCATACCGCCGGTATTGGGGCCGCGGTCGCCGTCAAAGATACGTTTGTAGTCGCAGGCGGGCACCATGGGAACAACGGCAGTACCATCGGTGAAGGCGAACGCGCTCATCTCCCTGCCGGAAAGGTGCTCCTCCACCACTATCTGCTCTCCTGCCGTGCCCAGTGTTTTCGATTCCATAAAGCTGGCCAGGGCATCAAGGGCCTGCTCCGTTGACTCGGCAACAACCACGCCCTTCCCCGCCGCCAGCCCATTGACTTTGATGACAACCGGCGGTGCCTGTTGTTTAACGTATTCTTTGGCGTGTGTGTAGTCGGAGAAGCTGGCGCTGCGGGCGCAGGGGATATTGTATTTCTGCATCAGCTCTTTGGCGAATACCTTGCTGGCCTCAATCTGGGCGGCGGCCCGGGTCGGACCAAAGATAGACAGGCCTTCCTTATTAAAAGCATCCACGATACCCGCTACCAGCGGTGCCTCCGGACCGACGACAGTCAGGTCGATTTTATTTTCCTTGACCGCCTTGAGCAGCGCTTCGATGTCGGTGGGAATTATGGGTAGGTTATGGGCCTGCTGTGCCGTACCGGCGTTTCCCGGCGACGCAAACAGCTCATTTACTTTCGGGCTCTGGGCCAGCTTCCAGACCAGCGTGTGCTCCCGTGCCCCGCTGCCGACAACGAGTATTCTAATCTACCTCACCCCCTGTGTCCCCTTCTCATTCAAAAGAGAGGGGGAGGGAAATTTTAAGGGGCTTCACCCCTTTAACTCCTTTGGGTTTTTTCCTACTCACACTCTATGGTTGAGGGTGGCTTGGAGGTTATATCTAGAACGACGCGGTTTACCTCGGGCACTTCGTTGACGAGGCGGTTGGAGATTCGTGCCAGGACATCATAGGGCATGCGCGCCCAGTCCGCCGTCATGGCGTCTTCGCTGGTCACGGCGCGGATGGCAATCACGTGGCCGTAAGTCCGGTAATCGCCCATCACGCCCACACTGTGAATGTCGGGGAGAATGGCGAAACTCTGCCAGAGCTGGTGATAAAGCTTCGCCTTCTTAATCTCATTCATGACGATGAAATCGGCATTGCGTAAAATCTCAAGTTTTTCCCAGGTTACCTCCCCGATGATGCGTATGGCCAAGCCCGGGCCGGGGAATGGCTGTCGCCAGACCATTTCTTCGGGAAGACCCAGTTCCAGTCCAACATGGCGCACCTCATCTTTAAAAAGGTAACGCAGCGGCTCGAGTAGCTTCAGCGTCATCCGGGCCGGCAGGCCGCCGACGTTATGATGGGTCTTTATTTTGGCGGAGACGCTGCTCACCGAGGATATGCTCTCGATAACATCGGGATACAGCGTTCCCTGGGCGAGGAAGTCAACCTTACCTGCCTTATTCGCCTCTTCTTCAAAGACGTGGATGAACTCCTCGCCAATGACCTTGCGCTTCATTTCCGGGTCGATGACGCCTTTCAGGCGGGCGAGGAATCGGTCGCTGGCGTCAACATACTGGATATTCATACCCAGGTTCTGCTGGAATACTTTGAGCGTTCTTTCCACTTCCTCGCGGCGCAGCAACCCGTTATTGACAAAGATACAGGTAAGCTGGTCCCCAATCGCACGGTGAATGAGCATGGCGACTACTGCCGAGTCAACTCCTCCGGAGAGGGCGCAGATGACCTTACCATCGCCTACACTCTCTTTAATTCGGTCGATGCTATCATTGATAAAGCTGCCCATTGTCCAGTTGCCCTTGCAGCCGCATACCCGGTAGACAAAATTACGCAATATCGTTTTCCCTTCCGGGGTGTGAGCGACCTCCGGGTGGAACTGGAGCCCGAAAATGTCGTCCCCATTGCCCATGACGGCAACAGGGGAGTTCTCCGTGTAGGCGATGGCATTGAAGCCGGGCGGCATCTCTTCAATCTTGTCACCATGGCTCATCCAGACCGGCGTGGACTCGGGCAAATCAGCAAACAGTGGCGACTCAGGGTTGCTCAAATGAAGGACAGCGTGGCCGTACTCGCGCTTTGTTCCCGCGGCTACCACGCCGCCGAGTTGCCTGGCGATAACTCCCATGCCGTAGCAGATACCCAGTACTGGAAGATGACTTTCATAGATATAAGATGGGGCCAGCGGGGCGTTTGGTTCATAAACGCTCCTTGGTCCACCGGAAAGAATAAAGCCCCGTGGATTGAGCGGGGCTATTTTTTCCCAGGGGGCATCGTGTGGTACCAGTTCGCAGTAGACCTGGCACTCACGCACGCGACGCGCGATAAGCAGACTGTACTGGGAGCCAAAATCGATAACGATGATTGCTTCGCGTTCCGCTCCGGAGACCGCTTCCTCGGTCACCGACGGTTGTTCTCCGCCTATCTTTTTGGCAATTTCGAGGTAAGTGGAGACTTCAATGTCGTCGGTGGTTGCGATGCGGAGGCCCCTGTCTGCAGCCGGTTTTACCTTTCTCTTCACCATAATTATAGAACACAGATTACCATTATGATATACTACCGTCAAGGGGAATAACAAGCCGCTTTTGGACAATGTCAGCTTCAGGAACCGCTGAAAAGACGCACGTTTTTTTAAGCAATAGCCCGGCCGCTACGCTTCGCTTTGGTAAACGGTTGGGTGAAAAGATAACCATGGGGGGCGTTATCGCCCTGATTGGTGAGCTTGGCTGTGGCAAAACACTTTTCACCCGGGGACTGTGCACCGGACTGGGTGTTTCGGAAAAAGAGGTCAACAGCCCTACCTTTGCCTTTGTCAATGAGTACCGGGGGAGACTTCCCGTCTATCACGTTGACCTGTACCGAATCGATAATATAGAAGTCGGGTTTGAAATCGGGATGCTCGATTATCTGGCGCAGGCGGAGACCGGAGTCATTGTGCTGGAGTGGGCGGAAAAAGTGCTTCCTCTCCTGCCTGAAGATTATCTGCAGGTGCAGTTCGAGGTGCTTTCCCCACGGAAGCGCAGGCTGGAATTCACCGGTTTCGGGGAGAGGTCGGGCGCTCTTCTCAGGGGGGCTTGAAGGCTGATGCGGCTACTCGGTATTGATACCTCGGGTTATGCCAATGCCATCGGTGTGGCCGACGGTGAGCGCGTTCTGGCCGATTCTGTTTTCGAGACCAGGAATGCGTCGTTGTCTCAAATCATGCTCAATGTAGATAGCGTGCTCAAGGAAGCCAAACTCAGCCTTGAAGACATTGAAGGATTCGGCGTCGGCCTGGGGCCGGGCTCCTGGACTGGCATAAGAATAGGGGTGACGGTGGGCAAGATGCTTGCCTACTGTACAGGCAAGTCGATTAAGGGTATCTCCACACTTGAAGTGCTCGCCTACAATGCCCGTGACCGTCGTACGCTCATCTGCCCTATTGTTGACGTCGGTGCCGGAGGGGCAATATATGCGGCATTCTATCGCAGTGGCAATAACGAAATCAATCAAGTAAGTGAGTACTACGTTGGCGACCTTCCCGGACTGGCCGGGCTGATAAAGGAGCCCGCGGTGCTGGTGGCTGCCAACGCACAGAAGTATCAGAGTGCTCTAAGCCAGCTAGTGAAATCGAATGCCGTTGAAGCGCTGGAAAGCATTCCCAGGGGGGCTAGCGTGGCATTGCTGGCGGCGGCTCGCCTCGAAGACGGGGAACATGATGATACGCTGGCGCTGGCACCATTGTACCTGAAAGAATCGACAGCGCGGGCTTTTATCAATAAATATAAAAGGCGTGTTCAGGCAGCGCCGTAAGGGTAACCGAAATGCTGGTACTGGGTATTGAGACTTCCTGTGATGAGACTTCAGCCGCCCTGGTGGCTGACGGGAGAACCGTGCTGTCCAATATCATCGCCAATCAGCTGGAGCTGCATAGTAAATACGGTGGCATTGTCCCCGAGATTGCGGCGCGACGGCATACCGAGCTTATCGGCTATGTTATCAATGAGGCGCTCGATGCCGGGGAAAAAACCCTGCGCGACGTGGAGGCGGTAGCGGTAACGGCGAAGCAGGGGCTGGTCGGCTCTTTGGTGGTCGGGGCGGCGGCGGCAAAGACGCTCAGCTACGCATTGCGTGTGCCACTGATAGGGGTGCATCACATCGAAGGGCACATCTTCGCCAATCTGCTGAGCAATCCTGAAATACCGTTCCCGCATGTCTGTTTGACGGTATCTGGCGGCCATACCCTGCTGGTATACGTTCGGGACTACTGTCAGTACGAGCTGCTTGGCGGCACGGTTGACGATGCCGCCGGTGAAGCTTTTGACAAGATTGCCAAGTTCCTCGACCTCGGTTTTCCCGGAGGCCCGGTTATAGACCGCCTGGCTGCAGAAGGAAACAGACAAGCCTTTGCTTTTCCAAGGCCGTTACTAAAGGCCAAAACATATTATTTCAGCTTCAGCGGCCTGAAAACGGCCGTCATCAACGCCTTCAAACACCAGCTTGCCAGTGGTGAAGCGCTGCCACTGGAGGATATTGCCGCCAGCTTTCAGGAGGCGGTGGTGGATGTGCTGGTAGCAAAGACGATGCAGGCCGTCAAACAGCGCGGGGTATCTGTAGTCAGCGTAACCGGCGGCGTTTCGGCCAATCGGCGATTAAGAGAAGTGTTTGCGAATGTCTGTAACAGGGAGGGCGTCAAGGTATATTTCCCCGCCCTCTCGTTATGCACGGACAACGCGGCCATGATTGCCGCGGCCGGCCATGCCAGATTGAGGCTGGGTCATACGGATGACCTGTCGCTCGATGTAATTCCCAATGTGCCACTTGAGGTGCAGCATGCAGGTTGAGATTGAAGAGGTCAATCCCGGGAAACCATCGGTACGGATACTGAAGAAGGCGGCACGTCTTGTCCGCAAAGGCGCTGTGGTCGTGTGTCCCACCGATACCGGGTACGCGCTGGCAGCCAATGCCCTTGATGCCAAGGCCATCGTCAAGGTCTTCAATATCAAAGGGCGCACTTACTCCAATCCGATTCACGTGGCTGTCAGTTCACTGGAAATGGCAGGAAGATATGCCCACGTCGGTCCTGAGGCGGAGCGACTGGCGCACAGTTTCCTGCCCGGGGCTTTAACACTGGTACTGCCCAAGAAAGAAATCGTTCCGTCCCTGCTGGTCGCCGGGCGTGATACGGTCGGTATCAGAATCCCGGATAACAGGGTGGTACTGGACTTGGCTGCCTTGACCGACCTGCCCATCACGGCGACCAGCGCCAATGCCAGTGGGCAGCCGACGCCGTACTCAGTGGCGGAAGTGCTCAACCTGCTCGGGGAAGCAGTGGAACAGGTTGCCCTGATTCTGGACCAGGGTTCGATACCGTCACACGAGCTCTCCACAATCGTTGACTTGACCGTCAGCCCGCCCCAGCTTCTGAGGCAGGGACTGGTCAGCTGGCTGGAGATACGGCAGGTCCTGCAGTCGCTTCCGGACTCCAGCTCTGGGCAGGAGTGACCAGTCACACGCTCACCAGTTTGACAATGTAATTCATTCTATGCTATTTTGTGATACGGGCTGCTGCGATTTTTCACGTGTATCTGGTCCGTGCGTATGTGGCCGTTATTTTTTTTTAAACCAGCTAGAA
>SDBT01021350.1_pt1 | contig 10124 bp, 8 predicted proteins | sample 2277101 | NCBI WGS metagenome assembly SDBT01 (sample SAMN10404973, study PRJNA504765) | marine sediment metagenome | isolation source: marine sediment core GS10_PC15, 103 cmbsf | place: Arctic Ocean: Southern Knipovich Ridge | collected 2010
TTAAAGAAAGCCTTTCTTTCTCTGGAGAAAAAATCACAAGGGGTGGTTGGGTAAATTTAAAATAATGTCGGTATGCCGCCCATAAAAAATAAAAGAAAAAAAAATAAATACTTAGATACTGATATAAAAAAGAAAATAATCGTTAAAAAAAAAGGCTCCTTTTGGCTAAGATAATCATATAGAGAGCAATGATGATTATAACTGGAATAATAAGAATTAAATCTTTAATAGCCATAACATTTCTTAATAAATGAGCCATTATACAAGCAGTAAGGTCTTTAGTTATCCAATAATAGGTACCAAATAAAACTCCAATCGCAAATAATTCAATTAAGAAAGAAATCTCTTCATAACGATTCACATGAATGATGGTAAAAAGATATGATGTAAAAACAATAATCAAAACTATATATATATATTTTAACCACATTTTTTTTTCATTATTTTTGAATAACTGATAGATTTTATTAAAAGATGTTATTAAAAACCCTCTAAAAAACATTTCCTCAGAAATCGCTGAAAATGTAATCAATAAATTGATGATTGAAATTGTAGAAGGGAGTTCATAATTGCCTGTCATAAATGTTATTAGCATACTACCTCCAAATAATATTAGTAACCCATATAAAGTATAAACAGAGTTTTTTTGGAATAAATTTTCTAATTTTTCTTTATAAGTTATCCTATAAAAATTAGAAATAAAAAAGAAAATTCCAATAAATACAAATCCACATTCAATAAATCCTAGTATTATAATTTGTATAGAATAAGTATTTATATCATATAACAGGAAAAATGAAAATGTAAATAAAAATAAAAAAGCAAATAATCCTAAAGTAATATCAAATTTAGTAATCGGAATTATAGAATCCGCTTTTTTTGCTAATATTATCTTTTTAAAATGACTTATTTCTTCTTCCTCCAATTCATTATTATTTCTTCTCAACATTCCGATCCTTAAGAATTAATTAAATTCATTTTCAATCAATAATTTTTTGTCCTAATTAAAGGTAAAATAAAAAGCATTTCAAAAGATTTTTTTTAAAACATTTTTATCCTCTGTTATAAAAAATTTGAATACCAGGACCTATTTTTACAAGTATTGAGATAGAATTTGACTTATTTGATAATCTAAAAACGAGAGATCAGGGATTTAGAGGGGATGGTGGTGGACCATAAACCAAATTCTCTTCTAAAGTCTTAAATTTAACTTAAGTTGTCCAGGATCGAAAATTAAAGAAATAAATAAACTAAAGATTAAGGAAAGTAAAATTGTATTGCCTCCAAACTGGAAGAGATTGCTAGATTTATAAAAGAATGTATACAAGATATTCAATTAACTTTCAATGATGAGGGTTAATTAAAATGAGAGGATAAAATTTGACTACATCATTTTTCTTAATCATGAGATTTAAAGACTCTTTAAGATTGGATAGTCATCGTCTAAAAAAAAGATTCATATTCATAAAAGTCTATTTTGTGTGAAGAGCTATTAAAATGAAGAGCAATTAACTACATTATAAAAAATAAATTAACAGGAAGAAAGAATTAAAGAATGGTAGAAAAGTGTTATCCCTCAGTATATTTTGCATATTTAGATTTTCTAGGTTTTTCTAATTTTGTTGAACAAATTTTTGATGCAATAGATGAGGAAACAATTGATAAATCAAAAGAAGAGAAACTAAAAAGAAAAATTGAACATATGAAATACAAGTATAAAAATAAGGTTATTAATTTAATAGAAGGGGAGATGGTTGGTTACCAGTCAACAAATACACATCAAAAATATTTAGGCAGGGATCATCATATACCTAATTTTAATAACAGTCAATTTAATTCATTAATATTTTCTGATAGTGTGTTTATATGGACTAAATATGATTCATTTGAAGCTTTTGAAAAGTTGGTATCTGCAATAAATAGGATAATTAAGAATTCTTTAGTTTTACACTCTCTTCCAATTAGAGGATCAATAACTAAAGGATTTGTGGTAACTTCAAATGTTCAATTTCCTACATCCCATGATAATTTTCTTGCAACTATTTATGGTAATGCTATTGTAAGAGCTGCCGAATTAGAAAAGGTTCAAGAATGGGCTGGTTGTTTAATTGATGAGAAATGTGTTAATTTTCTAAAGAATTATAAAGAGGAGTGGAGTGATTTAATCAATAAAAAAATAATAATAGAATATAATGTGCCATTTAAAAATTGTAAAAATGACTCTAGCTCCCATGTCTTAAATTGGATAGGATATGATCCTTCTCTCTCTCCAAATTATTATGACAATAAGATTCAAAAGTGGTTTGGAAATCCAGAAAAAAATGTTGTCAGGGATAAAATGGAAAATACAAAGGATTTTGTAAGACATGTTTTAAGGACAAATTAAGAAAATTAAAGGAAACTCTAGGAATAAGAAAGTATAACTTAAACAACAGAAGGTTTACAAATTATTTTAAGCTTCTAAATTTAACTCCTGAATATTACTATAATCAGATTAATATTACAGATTTACTTTATGTGACGCTTTACGAATTGTTTGAGTTTAAGATTCCTCTTTCAAAAGCAAAAATTTCAGTTTTAACCATTCATTTTATGTCGGTTTTATGCACAATATTGTTTGAAAACTTGCCATATGAAGTTAAATTGGATTTGCTCCAAACAGATTATAAATAATTATAAATTGAATTTACTCTATAAGAATAAAGTCAAATTTTATCAATGTAAAATTTAAATGCGGCACTACAGCTTCAACATGAAAATTTATGATTAGCCTTTATTATTGTGATTGCCTTTAATATTGTTATCATTATTAATGTAATAATCACTTAATTAATTTAAAAATGGAAGAATGGAAGACATTATTAGAAGAAAAACTTCTAATCCAGATAGAAGAAAAACAGAAATTAAATCAAGAGATCATATATGATTTAAATATAATAACTGATCCCGAAACAATTTTAAAAGCTTACTGGCAAATAAGGAAAAATTTAAATCATATTTCGAATGTCTATGGAGGTTTAATACGAGATGTGTCTTTTAATCATAAAAAGCAGCATCTTGAGGCTAGCTCAGATGAAATTTATTATTATGAAAAATTACTTCAGCAATGGAGATCTGTTTTTCCTGAAACCAATATCAGATATGATTATTATATTGAATTGGCAACATTACAATATAATTTTTTCATAGAACATCAATATAAGATGACAAAGGAGCGAAGAGAAAACTTATTTCTTTATTCTTATAAAGATGATGATGTAAATGATGTTAATTTACAGGTAATTTTGAATAATTTGAAACAGTCTCAAAAACTTTTAGAAATTAATATAATGCAGCAACTTTTAAATAAGGATTATGACAGGCTGTTTTTATCTCATGATGTTGTAGGTAATATATATATATCAATGTACGAACTTTTAAACCTAGAAGGAACAGGTTGTAAGGATCGATTAGATGAGTTATTATTATTCTCATACCTTCATTTTACACTCTCTTATGAATATAAACTTGTAAATGACGAACCAGAAGTACATCGTGAAAGCATTATTGATATACCATATTCAAATTTATTTTATAAATTCTTTCAAAAGGAGGGTTTTAATAATTATTATTCAATTGAAGAAAAACTCAATTTTTTAAAAAAATATTATTATGACAAATTAAAAGGAACAGTAATCACTGAAAAATTGAAAGATTTAATCGAGAAGAATTCTATGTTGATGATTTATAAAAAAAAAAGTAAATTCTATAAGAAAGAGAGAGAATTTGATATAGATTCTTTAGAGCATATACAAACTGAGGATAACGAGATCATGTCTAATACTATAATACAACATCTCAAAAGTAAGGATGATGAATCCGATATTTTGGAATTTAAACCATACATTCATAACAAAATTAGAATTGCGAAAGCCATATGTGGATTTTGCAATAGATTTCTTTTGACTGAAGAAAATAATTATCTCGTATTTTGTATTAAAGATCGTAAAAATTTAGAGAAAAATTCTGATTTTTTCGATCGGTTTATTCCTATAGATGATGTACTTAAGAATTCTAAAGTGAAAGATATAGAAGAATTTAAAAAAAAAATTAATTATATTTCAAAAAAACATCTTGATCCTATTCCTGATTCTTGTTATACAATTAGATATTTAAACCTTAAAGATAAACTCAATTCTATTATTGATACTGATGTAATAATCATTTTCTTCCATAGATTCGTTCTTGATCGCCCAATTAGATTAAAAAATGATGATCATATTTACATTAGAAGACAGAGTGAAACAACTCAAGCGTCTACTGATGAAATTATACAATTAACAAAAAAATTAACAAAAAAATGATAGATTTCCTAAAGGAACTCTAAGCTTCAATAGTATTGAAGATGTCATATTTAAGAACTCAAAGGTTTAAAATAATTTTTGTTTTTATGCATCCTTTTACATAATAAGACAAAGATAGGAGAGGGAAGTTTAAAATTGCCTACTAAGAAAGAATTTAAAACATAATAGGGTAAGGAGGGCGTTAAATAGTGTAATGTTGATGAAACTGAATATCATAAAAAAGTTGTCAGAGTTTTAAATAGAGCCTTGAATAAAAATCACTATCTGTTTAACTCTTTAAAATCTCAATTTACAATGGAAGATCAACTGAATAAGATGTAACAATTTTAAAAGTAATTATATTTTAATGTTAAGATATCTTTTTTGTGATATTGACAAAATCTAGTATAATCAGATAGAGTAAAGGCGGGAAATCTAGTAGAATTCTACAAAAGAAATGATGGGGTTTGTCTCATTCAACAGATCCATAGATAAATCTTCAATCAATTAATAATTGAAGGGATTAATATGAAAGAGCAACAAGAAATAAAAGTGATTATCTTCTTTTAAATAATATGGCAGAAAATCTAAATACCAATTCTATTCCACAACAATTTCATGATTGGTTTATTAAACCAATATTAGAAATCCCTCTAGATAATCCTGAAAAAAATAAAATATTTAGAAATTTAATGAATAAACGATTGAATGTAGATCTAGATAAAAGCTTGAAGCTAATAAAACAAAATCTTGATTACCTTCTCGTGCCAAAAACAAAGAAACAATTATTAGAGTATTTATATAACGTTTGTCCTCCCAAAGATCATCATTATATTACTTGGTTCAAGCGTTTATTGGGTATGACATGCAATCAGATAATTCTCATATATCAAGATGACGATTTAGCAAAAATAAATGATGTTGTTGTAGAATTTTGGGCTGGACATTTTGAACAATATTCAATAAAAATATATCAGAATCGTGGATCTTTACAGCGACTTAGAGAAGAAACTAATTACATATTAGAGGAATTATCAGGATTTGAATCTTTTAGATCTATTATTGAGGGTGGATTGGGTGCAGAAAATCATGTAGCATTTAAGAATGAAGCAGATTTTAACGAAGAAGTTTGGATTTCTATATCTTTCATTCAATTAAAGAAAAAAATAGTCACAAGAAATAGCATTTATATCTTATTTTGGAGTAGGAATAATAAACTTCAACTCTGGAAGGATGTATCATTGAAGACAATTGAGATGATTTGTGATTTTTTAAACAAATTTTTGTCGTTACCTAATATTGAAGTTGCAAATGTAAATGTTTCTGATTATAAAGTAAAAAAATCTTTACCAGAACAGATAATAGAAACTATTGATATGATAGGAAGGATTAAAACACCATTAAAATTTGATAGAATCATTGAAAGAAGCATTAAATTTAGCGAGGATACTTATAATGCCATAATTAGAGAAATTAACACTTCTTATCTCCATTATTGTTTTTCGGGTATGTATATCTTGATTCGAAAATTACTTGAAAATTTGGTTTTAGACTCATTGAGATTGTTTTATGGTACAAATAGAGTTGAAAAATATTACAATGAAGGTAGATTCCTTGGATTTAATCAACTAAGGTTAAATTTTCAAACAATGATTAAAGAGACTGATTTCATTCAGAAGGCCCATACAGTTGATCAGAAAATAATAGATTGGTTGTTAATTTTCAAAGAAAGTGGAGATATCCATGCTCATTCTGTATTTAGTATTGGACACCAAAATCTGATCGAAGAAAATAAAGGTATTCTAAACAATTTAATTATATTTTTGGAGCAAATTAAAATAAAGCTTATGGACTAATATTCAGACAAGATTGTCGATAAAATTGTTATTTATTTATTACCCCTATCTTAAGTTATTTCTGTTAAATTAACACCTTTTTTAATCAATTTCTTAAAAATTATATTCTCCAATCTCAGTACGATGAGGTTTAGAATCTTAGCCCTAAGATCTCCAAAAAAAGGCAGCGGATCTGAATGATTTTCCCACTTTGATATTGTCCACTCCTTTATTTCAGGAAAAATGATATCTGAAAAGAAACCGGTAATCTCATTCATAAATTCAAAAGTGAGAGGATCAGTTAATATCGTGTCTTAATTGATGTCTTAATTGATCACTTACGACTTTTATATTTCTTATGGCAACTTCATATTTCTCAATACCAAACACATCTTTCAAAATCTCAAATCGCTTATTTGGATCGGCTTTTAAAATCTCCTTCACTGATTCTTGAGGGGTATATACCGTATACCGAAATAGATCAATTTTTTGTGCTCGTTCATATCTTGTAACAGAATAGTTGAGTGTTTCTAAAATCTTTCTACGTAAATCAGTTGCTGCATAAGACATTTCACTCTCGTTTATTGTTAATGAACCTTTAGTTTGTGAAACCCTTCACAAACTTGGACCAATTTAAATAAAAATTTATTAATATAAATGGAAGAAATATGAAATTATGATAAGGCTAAAATTTCTTCCTTAAAAAAGCTCTATTATGCCTGGATTAACATAGGATTGTGCTTCATATAATCTTAGGCAAGTTTTTATTAATAATTAGGCTATGGTGAGAGAAGAGCTATATAATAATATAATGCTTGTGGTATTAGGAGTATCGCTATCACGATCAAACAGAGTATTAGATTAGGAACACTTATCTTCGTTTTTTCTTCAGATTCCATAATAGGTAATTATTATCTTATAGATTTATAAATTATAGGAAAGTGGATTGAGGTTTGAGTTATGGCCATATACCCAATAAAAACATTAGTAGAAACCAAAAAAATCCTCTTAGACGATAATTACATTAAACTTTTAAGATTAGGATTCCGTATTGAACATTATGGTGGAAGTAAGAGATTTCAAGATCTAAGTAAACCACGTGAATTGGGTGATACTATAAAAGACAATAATTATGGTATTCACTTTACTAGATATTATCCCAATCCCTTAGTATTTCAATTCTTGATAAGACGATTAGACAATGGGAATACCAAAAAACCAGATGAGGTATATTTTTCGATGAAATACCCCCCTGTTCAGAAAGAAAATAATGATCTAACTGTATTAAAGGATTTTCTTGAATATTTTAAGAAAAAATAATGACTTGGTGAGTAAAATCGCAGATATTGCCAAACTTATAGAAGATGTAGAGGAGGCTCTATACTCATCTGAGACTGATATTATTGAGTGTTTGAAAAAAACAAGAGTTATTGCAAGATACTACAATGATACAGATATCGAAAAGTGGATTACAAATGAATTAACAGGTTATAAAGTGGAAGAGGGATTCCCCGAATATAGGAGAATTCCAGTTACTTTATATACCTCTCATGTTGAGGTTAATAGATTAATGGGGTATAGAAGAAAATATAATCAGTACCATGGAACTGCTGATCATCCATATAATGCTCCAATTAATGATATTATTAAAAGATCTAAGGAAGATAAAATAGAACTAACTCTATTAATTGAGGGGGAACAAATCCCTATATTAATAAGAGGAATGGATTTACAAAATATAGTAACAGAAATTAATTTAAAATTAACTGATTATATTCACGAAAAAGTGGAGGAAATATCAAAACGACCATATGCAACACCTTTAATGAAAATTTTTAACCGTTTTCACAGAGCAGCAAAACAGTTGGAGAAACGATATAGTGAAAGAGAGACAATAGTAATTTCTGATGAATATGATACCCAAGATTTACTAAGGGGGCTATTATCTATTGAATTTGATTCAATCCAAGCAGAAGAATATGGACCAAGATTTGCAGGAAAACGTCCTCGTATAGACTTTTTTTTAAGATTAGAATCTACTGGAATAGAAGTAAAAAGGGTGAGAGATGAGGATCACGCTAAAATATTGAATGAAGAAATCATTATTGATAAAGAATATTATAGTAACAATCCAAACATCACTCAGTTATATTTTTTCATATATGATCCAAATGCTCTTTTATTAGAAAGAGTAGATTTTATTGAAGATCTGGAAAAAAACAAATCTGAGCAATTTCAATTTCTAAAAATTGTTATCAAACCGGATTTATAGCTTTAAATCATTAGGATCTCCTTTACAGGAAATTTTATAGCAAATTTTTCTCCATTTAATCTTTTTATTAAGGAGAGGAATAGCCGTCCTCACAACAGTTGAGGAAAACATACGAAATAATAATCTTTTTGAAGTCATTATCCGTTGAAAGGCAAGTTTCTTCCTGATCAGATCACAAAAATTGTATGATGAAGAGATTCGATTCGTGAGGAAAATTGTTGCCTTCATGAACTGAAATTTTGATAATAATAGAAATTGCTTAATAAATGAGTATACCCTATTTCAAAAGAGGTGGATTAAAAATTACTTACTATAAGGTTAAGTGTTCATTCTTCTGTTAAAATATAATTTGAGAGCGCACAACATTTATCCGTGAGTGAATATAAGAAGTGTTTCCTACTTCTTGTATCTTCACTATAGTTTTGAGCTTCCCAAAATCAATTGTCTGAAAATTTTAAGCATAATAAGATTTAACCGTACTTATAAAATTAAAAAATCAATAAATCATTAGTCTATCTTGTTTAAATATGAGTCTTAATTTTGATATATTCATTTGATCTAATCCATATTTTAGATGAAGTGTATTAAATTTATATATATGAAATTATATATTAAATAATATATATGAACCATTAATTGGTTTATTAAAATTATTGAATTAATAATTGGGAGCATAAAATTTAAATAATAGGAAAATAAATTATTCAATTAAGAATTATACAAAATAGTGAATAAAATTTAAAAGTAAGGGGGTTTACACTTCTCGATGGCATTAAGGAATTCTATAGAATTTTATAGGGAAAAGCTTGATTATCATAAATATCAACCTGAAGTCAATAGATTTATTAATAAAATTGTCCATGAATTTACCTTAGTTTATAAAGGAATCACAAATCATCGAATTTGCGAAGTCTTCTGGGATTTGGTTGATAAAAACATTGATTATGACCCCGGAAATTGGTATCATGTATTTGCGCACCTCATGGGAAAATTGATTGCTTTTCATATAATATTTGAAGAGAAAAGAATTACAAAATTTCATAAAGATATTCGTAATGCATGGGTGGGATACTTAGCAGACCTACTTATACCTTATGAGCCCATGATACCGAATAAGTTTTTCATTGAACTAATTCAGAACATTCCCGTTCCAGATTTTAATACAGTATTCGAATTATATGAGGAAGGAGTTATTTTATTTAGAGATAATCTAAAAGAATTATTCTTTGATCCAGCAATTTCACCTCATGAAAAGATCTTGAAATATAAAGCTAATTTTACGAATTTATTTGAAGTTTTTCTAGGAAAGTGCGAATTTGTAGATCAAGAATTATCCCAACACGGAGAGACTGCTCATAATAACAGGCTACATGACATTTTTCAATTAAATAACTCTAATGAGAGAACCCCCCCTAAATTAATAAAAGACGTCTTAATTTTGTTGAATCACATTAGAAATGCAATTTCCCATGGATCTAAGGCAGGAATTGTATATTTTATGGGAAAAGGAGTAAGGGTAAGAGATTTCAAAAGTAATGGAGAATTATCATATGAGCATTATTTCTCATTTGAAGAATTGTATGATTCTTATTACCTTCTTCTAATTTTAATATCGGAATTTGAACCTATGGCATTGATGCTATCTCTACACAGAGTGATAAGAGAGTTAAATTTAAAATACAATAAAAAATATAA
>SDBT01021351.1_pt1 | contig 10124 bp, 21 predicted proteins | sample 2277101 | NCBI WGS metagenome assembly SDBT01 (sample SAMN10404973, study PRJNA504765) | marine sediment metagenome | isolation source: marine sediment core GS10_PC15, 103 cmbsf | place: Arctic Ocean: Southern Knipovich Ridge | collected 2010
ATTGGCGTTGGTCTTTCTGAGGTAAATTTGATTCGCAGAATCGACGTATAGGTTAAGAAGATAACGGTTTACTGCATCCGTCCACACCCCTACGTCGTTCACCTTCGCCCAGACCATCATCGTGCCTTCACTAGAACCTCCACCGGCAGGGTCGTTGTACAGTCCGAAAGCGTCGCGGAAGCTGACCGTGTATATATTGGTAAGGTCGTTCTCGCCGTCATAGAACGGAGCAGTCCGCCCGTCCCCGGTCCCCGGTTGGCCCAGCGTCACGCCGGTGTAAGCACCATGAAACTCATTCCGGCCCACGTCGTAGGCCACATTACCCTGGCGCTCGTCCAGCGGCCAATAAGCAATAGGGTCTGTCGCTAGAACCCGCTGCATATATTGTACGGTTTGTGAAGAACGAGCAATACCCACTATAACCTCGAAATCGTAACTTTCACCGTCAGATTCGGGGTAGACGTGTTCGTGATGCCGAAACCGTGGAACCATCACGGCTAGTCGTTCGTTAATCTGCGTACTCAACAAGGGCATAGTAATATATGTCCTAAATATGCGCTCACAACTCTGGATCCCACTCATCCCGATACAGAGCCAGATAACCCCGGCACTCATCACCAGATGCCGTCCAACTCGCTCCTTGGCCACCAAACAATGCGAACCGTAAATAATCAGTACCGCCCCGACTAAATGTGACCACGGGAGTCGAGCCTCCAGCAAAGCTGCGGATGACGGTAACGTGATCTATAGTGTCAGGGTCTGCGCCAAAGATCGCGCCCAGACGTTGCTTAAACTTAACGACGGTCAGATTGTCCTCGTCGAACAGAGCCTCAAATATGACAGCCTCACCGTCCAATCGAGTACGCCAGTGATTGACACAGGCCACAGACGGGCTACATGGATAAGTAGCTCCTAGTGCTCGCAGCTCAGCTACCAGAATTGCCTTTTGTGGCGGAGTGAGTGCCAGGTTTTCAATGCCCAAGTAAAAATGTCTGTGTGCCATCACACCACCGCCAAATCGGCGATCTGCGTCGGCGTCAGCGGCGTATCCCAAACCGCGGTGTGGGCAAGGTAACCATGCCAAGGCGATCCAATGGGGATGACCCTTGCCCCGATCACCGTACTGTTGGCGGCTGGAGCGCCCGCCCACGCAATTAGCCCACCATCGGTCTCCAACCAAGCACCGTTTCGATAGTAAATAACCTCATCTGCCACCGTATCCCACGTAATCGCCGTATGAAACCAGTCAATGGTAGTCATGCCCAAAGATGACTGGTTTTCCCACCCACCACCAGCCCTACGATAAGTAACTAACCTATTGTTGTTAGCTGGATCACGTGTAGCACCAGTAACTAAGTTGTTTCCGTCAGCCCAAATTCTAACAGCCTCTCTTACTACTGCATCTGTCCATACGCCCACGTTAAATACCCTGACCCACTGCGCCAGCGTACCCTCATTGCCATTGAACGCGGCAGCGAACGCCGCAGACCAGATGTCTACATAATCATTCGCCCCATCAAAAAACGGCGCGGTTCTTCCATCCCCGATCCCTGACTGGCCCAGCGTCACGCCGGTGTAGGCACCGTTTTGTGCTGGGTTAACCCAACAATGCGCTACAGTTCCCTGGTCCTCATCCAGCGGCCAATAAGCGATCGGATCGGTCGCCAGCACACGTTGATGGTATTGTACAGTTTGTGAAGAGCGAGCAATACCCATTATAATCTCGAAATCGTGACTTTCACCGTCAGATCGTCAGTAGCCGTATACGTCGGTGTGGCACGAACAACCATCTGTGCAAACAGAGACGTGCCAGCGGCTACCAACTGAAAGTCAAACGGCATCCGCAGACCACTCGTCTTGGTCGCGACAGAATTATCGTTAAAATCCGCGTAGTCCGTCGCTGCGACGTCGATAAATCCGATGCAATTCTGCATGTCCGCGTCAGAAGGGTCAAAAGGAGCATTATCCGCAATGGCCGTGAATGTCTGGTCGAAAAACACGACGTCGATGGGCGCGAGTTCCTGATCATCATCTATAACGACGATCTTCGTGACTATACCACCACGACCAGGCGCACGAACCACGTTTGGAAGCGTCAGCAAGCCACCCAGTGCATCGCCTGAAACATAGATGCCAGCTGCGCTGATCGTCGGCGTAACCGCTATAGTAACGACATCACCCTTAAGCCAATCAATCCTACTGGTTAAATCGATCATCCATCACACTCCAAATATGTGTCTCTCGTTCTTAAATATTCTCTCAAAATCACTGTCCGATAGCTCTCGTTCCCAAATACGAGGTCTCCACAAGGTCCCTTGAAACCCGTCGTTGTTAGGATTATTACCCACTCTGAACATCGAGGCGCTGGTCACGGGATCTATCATGCCTGTATTCAGGGTCCGAATCCGCTGGCCATTCGTGTACGCCTGAGCGTTAAGACCACTCCTGGACATGCCCAAACACTGCCAGGTATTTAATACTACGCAGCCCATGCCCGATGCTCCCTCACGACTGCCAGCCTGGTTGGTCCTCAGTGCTAAATTGTTGTTGGCCGTGTACCACTCCCACCCACTGGCATTCAGCACAGCCCGGTTCATGTAGATTTGAGCACTACCTAAATTTGTAGAATAGGCCCACACGACCAGACTAAAGTCACCGCTGGTGAAATTCAAATCGACACTATCTACGCCAGGACAGGTTATCTCGTCAGGGTCATCCTGAAACGTTATCCCCACGTCGGCCCAAACAGGGTCGTCTACCAACGTCATGGGATGATGTGGTTTGGCATAGTCGTGTGTCACGTCCCCAGCCCCTTCTCGAAACTGAAGGTCTAGTATCAAACCACGATGTAAGTCTAATGTATCGTAACTCAGTCTACTGCCAGTTATCATACGCCGAAATAGCCTCGTTCCATCTCGAAGATAGACAGCCACTCGTCAGCCGGTACCGCTCGCTCCCAAATACGAGGGCGCCACATATCACCGTCGTAAGGACCTGCTCCTGCATCAGACCGGCCAATGTAAAAGTTACGAGCCGAGGTGTCGGGATCTCCATGTGCCACGTAAACCGCAGTAACATCTCGACCGTTCTTGTAGATCCGGACGTCTGTACCATCCCGGGAACAGCCCACGAACGCCCACTCACCTACTACGACAGCATCGTCCCCGGATTGAGTGAAGTAATCTGTAACTCCCGTGGTAGTACCCAAGGTCAATGCTTCGTTAGTATCGTAAAAGAAGCGCCATCCGTCTTGAAGCGTAAGCCCTCTGTTGAACAAATATCGATTACCACCGAGGTCAGGGTCTATCCACATGGCTAAGCTAAAATCCTCGGTAGTAAAATCTAAATCCCCGGACGCAGCGTTCGTAATCTGGGCGTAATCAGGGCCTCCTGCGTTAAAACTAAGGACATTCAGGTCACTGGCCAAAACAGTCCAGAAAGGAATACCACCCTCACCGGTCACGACGTGATGAGGTTTAGCATAATCGTGGTATAACGCGCCCTGAGCCTCCCTAAACTGAAGATCGAGGAGTAATTGTGCATTTAACCAGATGTTGTCGTATCCTCTAGCCATCTACGCCTAACCTCTCCCATGCCTCTCTATAATCATAAAAAACCTGTTCCGCTATCTTATCCCAAGTTAAGGGCGGGTAACCAGTATTCACGCTATCCGTCCCAATCAACTCAGGCACAAACGCAAATAAATCTCTCGTGTCAGACACTTGTGACGACGGACCTGGATAAACGTTACGTGCCTGCATCTGGCCCTCCCCACATCGCTGCTCCATTCCACCACTCCGTCAGAAACTCCCTCAGAGGTGCTGCACACTCAAAACAAACGTGAATAGGGTCTGCACCGTCCTCAAAACCATCACGCTTGTAGTTAATACGGTCAAAATACAGGCCGCACTGGTTACATTTAAATACGTTCGCTACGTTCACTACATCCACTACGCCTCCTCGAAGACCGACCAGGGATAGGCCCGATCCCCACCTGCGGTGCGTTGGATGGTCACTTGTACACCAAACCGATTAGGATAAAGGTCGATAACGATGAGCTGAACGCTATTAGCAAGACCACCGTCTATACCGGTGTAGGACTGATAATCCGTCAATCGCATGGCACCAACGGGATCGATACGGTAGTAAATCTTGAAAACGACAGTATCTCCACCAACCATCTCATCGAGATCGACGAAAACACAGATGGGTCGGAACACGCCTATTGGGTCTGAAGTAACGTAGAGGTACTGTTCCGTCCCATCCGTGGTAACCTCCCCGCCTGTCTCCTGGAGGGTAAGGGTCACATTGACTAGTCCATAAATATCATCTATGGTTGCCGTATCCTGACTGCTAACCTGTCTGGTGAGCCCGCCCATCATAGCCCTCCAAACTGGCCAAATATATGGCAAGCGCCCGGTGTTCCAGGAACACCGCTCTCCCGACAGCGTAATCGAACACGGCTGACTGTGCCTCCTAATACAATCGGGTCCAGAACAAAGTTCTCTGCACCCGCTGCTGTCGATGTGTAAGTTATGTACTCGGTCTGAATGGCGGACGCGGTCACGACACCAGCAACCACTGCACCGGGAGCGTAGAGGCTCTGTGTAAACCAGTCTTCTACTCCGGCCTGGTCTTCGGCGTAGGGGGAAAACTGTAACTGAAGGTCTACGGCTCCACCAACGGCGGCACGGGTATAGGTACAATAGAACGTGCCCGTCCCATAGCCCATGACGAGTACTTCTACCAAGGGGTCGGTATCCCATACTGCGGGCAATACGGCAGCAGCACGGATAACCGCTACCGGTAATATCATATATTGATTACTGCCAGGCTGCATAAGTCCTCCATAAACGCAAAAAGGGCCGTAGGTTTTTACGCCTACGGCCCCACTGTGTAGTTTTGCCGTCGTATTTAGAGAGCTGCGGGCTAGACTTTCACTAGCCTGACAGGGAGGCCTCTAAGGTCCCCACAGTATTTAGCTGGTCCCCATGCTGAGTGGGTCGTACTCCACCACAGCCCTCTTATTTCACCACAGTATAGCACAACTAAGATACTTTGTCAACCTTCCTGTACCACTTCCGAATGACTGCTGTGGTCGGATCTATGCCCAACGCAAGTTCTAACTCGTGTACCTGAGAGAGTAACGCTGCCCTCTGGCCCTCCATGCACTTACGCCAAATGGCAACGTGTTGAGCGAAGGTGTCATAACCCACTACTCCCGAGATGGTTGCTGGAAGATCAACTGTACGCATACTGCCCTTCTTTCCCTATTGCCCTGGTCGACCACCAAACCGTATAAGCACCACAATAACCTATACGTTTACGTATACCACCCTCACACCCCAAAACGATAGCTACACAACCGCCGTCAAATTCCGCAACCCAAATACCCTCTATGTTATTCTCGGCTACTAAATAACTCTGTCCACTATCATGAAGGGCAATACCTTCTGCACTAAACAATGTAAACTCCCTACCCGATTGATCGACTGTACACATCATCCACCTCCCAACTCAAACACACAGACGAGGATGCCAAATAACAAACACGGAATGGAATACAAAAGTACAGATACCCTTTCCACAGCATCGTCTATAAACAACGACACCACTATAAACGCTAACGCTACGATAACGCTGATTAACACTGTTGCCCTACTCACAATTACCAACGCATCCATCATCCCTCCTCACCAACTACGACACAATTTGTGTACACGGTAGAAATGTGGCACAACGCATTCCCACAAATAGGACACTCGTACTCTACTTCACACAAATCCTCAGCCTCATGCCCACAGATACACTCGTGCTTAACTTTGGCTTCCTCATACTTCAGTATAAAATCACCACCCGAAGATATCATCGTCTCGCCTTTCGTGCCTGCTTATGTTGTGACTTAAACTCTCGCTCAAATGCTAATAACTCCTCAGCCGACCACCCCTGAGCAATGGCTGCCCGCTTGAACCGACCTCGACTAATAATGCCCGTCCGGTAGGCTATTCCTAACTCCCGTCTGTTCATGGCAGCCTCGACCAAGCCAGAAACACGATCTTCAATGTCTATCATACCTCATAGAAACCGGTCTGGAGACTGGCTCCAGAGGAACCATAGCCCTGACACCACACAGGGGTCTGTGCCGCGCGGCACAGAGTGTCTCTCTTGCAAATAGGGCATTTGTACTGCGACTCGTACAAGTTCACCTCAAACCCACAGTAGATACATTCGTGTAAATACTTTGGTTTCCCGTAAACCAAGGAACAATTAAACGTACAATTCGCTGAAGTCATCTTATCCTCCTAATTCTATTTCACCCATGACCAATCACAATTATCGGTCTGCATATAACCCAACTCGAACATGACAGTATTGATCCAGTAAATTGTATCATCATGCAAAACCATCCTCGGCCCGTGATCGTTGAGCCAGTTGCCGATATTCCATGAGCCTGTGTAGGTTCTACTCGCTCCCAGAAAATCCGCAATCATCTCTTGAACATAGACCTCTGGCATAGGTAACACTGTGACAAAATCTGTAACGCGCTGACCCAAATTGTTGTAGAAGTCGGGATCTTCTCCATGCCACGCAAGCATCCAATACTCAGGGTGGTGCGGATTGTGATGCTGGTGATGACCCCAAGCCTTGGCCCAACCAGCTAAGCTCTTCACGCCAAAGTGCCATCTAGCATAATTGACGAATTCGATGGGAAGGAACTTACTCCAATCATGCATAATCGCCCGCCACAATGGAACACCAACTAACCGACTGGCTCTGAGGACAAACCATTTATGTCGAAGTAACGACCATAAATAACGCAGATAAATCACATCTATCCTCCTGCCCATAGTAACGGGCATTGATCTCTAGTAACTCTACCAGGCCATATTCGCCACTCATGTGGACAGTTGGAATAAGCAGGAAAGTTCTAAATTATATAAGGTTTTTTAGTCGCCTGGTGATGAGCCGAGCCAAGTCCAACTTCTCACCGCTCATCTGGAAAAAGCCACGCGCCTTGATGCCCGGGTGCATTACCTGTTTCGGGCTGACCCAGGGTCCGTAGCGCACCGCATGGAGCAAGGGCCTCAAAGAACCAGGCACAGTCATGGGCACGTATCCGATCTGAAATGGTCCCAGCCCACCAGGTTTAGGCCCTGCTTTGGGAATAGGGTAAGGCCCTTTCGTCCCTAAATCGACGTAGACGAACGGTGCGTCAGTGGTTTTCAGCGTAATAACCCTGTCACCGGCCTCTATCCGAGGACCAGTCTTGCTCAATGTAGGCTTATTCTCCTGTTTCCAGTTAGCCGTCACTCGCTGTATGTCACCTTCTACAGTTTTGATACCGTCTTCCAATGCAGCGTCTATGGCTCTTTCTATTGCTTTCAGATCGAGGGGTTTTGGCTGTATCATTTCGACCATTATAGTTTCCTCGTTAAGGCAAGGATGGTAGCGGACCTTTTGACAGGGGCGCATCTGTCAATTCAAAAAAGCAAAGACAATTCCAACCGTCACATTCTAAGTTAGAATTCGGTGGATTACTTGGATATACTCCTACTTTCTCCCAGTAACTTGCCCTCTTGACTTTGCCTTTCAGTTTACCCCGACAAGTGGAACAATGTACCTTCGTGGGTCCCAGCCGCCAAATGAGCTTGCGATCCCCACAGGCCATGACTTTTGCACGGTTTACGATATCACCGTATCTATTAACCCATATATCTATCCGTGACATGACCCCGCCCGTGCCACCCACTACGCCTAACTTGCCCCCAGCTGCCTTGCTGTTCTGCTCGACCCAGATCAGCAGGGCATCTATATGGCTTATCTCATTGGATTTCGCTACCTGTATCCCCTGCCGCTCTTCAGGCGACAATTCGCTGGGCGAGACACCGCAAGCAGCTGCTCCCTCATACCATGCTTGCGGTATGCGGTGCTCTATGGCAGTTAACAAAGAGTCGTACGCTTGATAGTAATCCATTGCACCGACCCATAGACCCCTCGCTGCCGCTCGTATCCCTCGTCTGTAGTTTATTGCCCCTGTTTTAGCCATTCATCTGCTCCATTACGGCTGTTACTCCCTCACCTATGGCCCATTCTAACGCAGTATTTAGCTCTACATTACCACTGCCCATATTCTCACCGATGGTCTTTGCTATCTGATCGATGACGCTTCTTTCTTCGGTCTCTGGTTCTTTCTCTGTAGACTTTAATATCTCGCCTGCGTCTTGTACGCCGAGAACGTGTAAGGCCATTCGTAATATCTCGGTCGCAACGGCCTGAGCGGTTTCAACCGAAATGAGGCCCGCCGCTAGCATGCTCATGGCAGCTGTGCCGACATCTACCAGATCGGCCAGAGCAATGTTGATGAGAGCGTCTGTGGTTACCTTCGCCTCCTTGGTCTTATACTTCGCGTCCTGGTATTTCTCTTGCATAGTGAGCACGAGATTGACTACATCGTTCCAGACAGAGGCCCAGAAGTTCTGATAACGAGTGAATTGTCTATAGATCGGGGAATCCATAGCATCTGCCACTGCCATACGAACAACTTCACCACGGCCTAAAAGATGAGGAGGAATTCCACCAGGAAGGCCGGCCTGTGCTAACAATGCACCACCGTCTATCCTAGCATCACCCGCACCGGTAGTTAACGGCATACGAGACCGGGTGAGCGCTTCGTTCTCCATCCACGTAGAGCCTGGCTCTGGGACGTCTGTTAGACCATACCGCCCCAATGAATCCAGAGCGGCGGTAAACCTGCTACGCATGACGTCTAGTGCTTTACTACCACCTTTGACGATGAGTTTATCGACGACGGCAGCGACGGCTCTAGCAACAGCTGCTCTGTTCTCTAAGAATTCTTTATAGGCCCTGGCCCACGCTGCACCGGTCGTGAGAAGCGGCCATCCTCTCAGACTCCTAATACCTCTCTGCCTATGGGCGACGTGGATCACGAGAACGGAATCATGATCGTCGTCAGCACCGGCAATGGGAACCTGTGGGTCTAGTTTCACGTCGTCTAACAAGTCCGAATCATCGGGCACACGCCAGTCACGATAGTACATCTGTTGAACGTTACCACCCATATCTTTCCATTCCCGCCTGTAAAAGACGGGGACAACGACGTCGTCTTTCTCTCTGATTATCTCTTTTATCTCGTCGGTCAGAATAACTCTCAGTGTCACCTGAGCATCGTCTTCGGAAGTGAAGGCGACGAAGTAGATCTCGCCATCTACGAGAACGGCCTGACTGAGTTCGTGAATGACTCGTTCTGACAAAACAGGCTGATTGCGCGGAGCGGTCCAAAACTCCGTCCACACTTCTCTGGCCTTCTCGTCAACGGGTTCAATCTCGATCTTGAGACCAAACCCGTAATCCGTCCAGATGGTCAATATTCTCTCCGTAACGGGATCGTTTCCTGCTAATACACGCGACTCGTAGACGGCCAATAACCGGTCGTTCTCCGATGGCTCGAACGTGAGGCCCTCCGCCTGCATGAGACGACGGATAAGGTCTACGTACTGTGGGTCTACCTCAGTCAACTCTGCCAACTGTTCCAGTACACCTAAAGTCAGAACAGGGCGGAACTTCACCATCTCGTCGAACACGCGAGCAGAGCCTTCCAGGTCTTCTATACGCCCCTGAAGCTCTACATACTGCTCCCCTGCCTCTGCAAGCTCTGCCGTCTTCCCCTGCAACTCTGCTACCAGTTCTGGTGCTATTCTCTCAGCTATCTGTTTTCGTATGTCCATCTATCTTGTCCTCCGCAACCCGTGCTAACTCATCGTACATCTTCTGACGCTTTTCTCTCCGAGCTACAATCTTGGTCACAGACTCTTTAGGAAGCGGTTTCCCCTTCTTCTTCATGTGCAAACCTCCCGCCTACCAGTAAATTCCCACCGCAGGGTACCATCGACCATAACGGCAAGATATTCCTTGAGTACACTACTATATGCTATAACACCCTCTTCCATGGGAGGAGGTACCACCTCGAACTGAATCCTCGTCGGCTCACCATCCAACGAAATACACTGTTGTAACGTCTCTCTTGCCTTCTCGAGCATCACATGATCCAAACAACGCATCTAATACCTCCTAATCATGTATCGGACAACCGGCCATAGGAACAA
>SDBT01021352.1_pt1 | contig 10124 bp, 9 predicted proteins | sample 2277101 | NCBI WGS metagenome assembly SDBT01 (sample SAMN10404973, study PRJNA504765) | marine sediment metagenome | isolation source: marine sediment core GS10_PC15, 103 cmbsf | place: Arctic Ocean: Southern Knipovich Ridge | collected 2010
TTACAAAAAATGGAGAGGTGCCAGAGTGGACGATTGGGGCGGTCTCGAAAACCGTTGTGGGTCTCGCATCCACCGTGGGTTCGAATCCCACCCTCTCCGCTGAAGTAATAACACCGTTCGGATGTACCTGGGCGATCTTACTTGACAATTATTGATCTCCATGCACTTTCCATAAGCTCTCTAATCTAATAAAAGGATCGCCGCCTGAAGGGTCTACCTCTACCACTCCCTCTAACACGTGTGGTCCCCTGCCGGCTAGCTCTGCCCGGTAACGCTGGTAAGTATCCCCATTTATCACAACCCGTATCATCCCCTGCAGGTCTTCCAGGGACATGAAGTAAATATATTCGCCCCGGCTTGTGCTGCTGCGCCGCCAGGTCTGGCGCATCCCGGCGATGCGCACGCGCTGACCAACATTTTCGGCGGCTTCTATCGTTGTTACTGCCTGGTATTCAGATATCTGGCTGGCGTACAGCTCTAGGGGATGGGCGGCTATGCTCGCACCAAGGATAGTTTCCTGTGAATCGACTTTTTGCGCCAATGTCCAATCTTCGGTTGATTCGTCACGCGCTGCAAATAGTGGCAACTGTCCTTTCTGCCACTTGCCGCTCTGAAGCTGATTCAGCAGAGCGGGGACGGTCCCCAGATCTTCGAGCGCGCCTGACCTGACGAGGTTTTCGGCTTCAATTGGGCGTGGATCAACCCGAATTAATAAGTCGGTCAGCGAAGGGAACGGACGTAGTTCTAGAATGCGGGTTTGCGTGTGGCGTGTTAAATCGCGCACCTGGTTTAAGCCCATAACAAGAACCTCATTGCCGTCAATGAAGCGAACGCTGAATTCCTGGCTAGCATAATTTACCAGAGGCGGTCGGATTGTCAGTCCCAAACGCCGCGCTTCGGTTATGTATACCCTCTGGCTGTAGTAGCCGCCCCAATTTGCCAGCACCGCTGCCATGAACACAGCCGGGTAATGGGCTTTACACCATGCTGATCGCCATGCCACTTGTGCGTAGGATGCGGCGTGTGCTTTAGGAAAGCCGTATCCCGCGAAGGCAGCCATCAGCTCCCAAATCCGTTCCGCTATTCCTTCTGGCACACCGTTTCGCTCCAACGCCCCGGAGATGAATTTCTCTTTCAGGGTTATCATTTGTTTGCCCGGGTCGAAATGGCTCATAGCACGACGCAGCAGGTCGGCATCGTTGAGACTCAAACCGCCAAGCTCATAAGCGATGCGCAGCACCTGTTCCTGGTAAAGGATCACCCCGTAGGTGTCTTCCAATAATGGTTCGAGACTCGGGTGCAGATAGGATGCTGGTTCTTGACCTTTATGACGGCGGACGAATGCATCTTTTAGCCCCCCGGAAAGTGGTCCCGGGCGGTATAAAGCGAGTGCGACCATAAGGTCATCGGCGCAGCGCGCTTGCACAGCTTTCAGGGTGGACCGCATCCCCGGACTTTCGATCTGAAAACAGCCGATGGTTTTTCCTTGGCGTACGAGTTCAGCCGTGGGTGGATCAACACCTGGTATCGATTCGAGCACATCAAGCGCAGCCTGTTTGTTTGGGGAATGATTTTTAGCTACAACCGTTTCCGCAACGTCGCCCAGCACAGATAGTCCGCGAATACCCAGCAGGTCAATCTTCACCAGTCCCAGGCGTTCAATCGATTCGAGGTCGAATTGGGTGATTGCCATACCTTTGGTCGTCATTTGGGTGGGAGCCAGGTCGTTAATTGGACCGGGCGAGATCACTACCCCGCCGGGGTGGATGGATAAATGCCTCGGGAATCCCAGGATTTCCGAGGCGTCCCGGAATATTTGTTGGTAGCGTGGCGAAGCGTAGCGTTTGGCGAGTTCAGCGTATGGTTCATTTTTATTAGCATCGCTCAGCTGGGGTCCGTACCAGCGATGTGGTAAATGGTCGACCAGTTTGCTGATCTCAATCGCAGGTAGACCATACGCTTTGGCCATTTCCCTTAATGCAGAACGGCGGCGAAACCTATTGACCGTAGCGACCATTGCCACCCGGTCGCTGCCATAGCGTTGGTAGACAAAACGGATCACTTCATCGCGGCGGCGAGAACAGAGGTCCGTATCGATATCCGGCGGCGTGGCTCGCGCCGGGTTAAGGAAGCGCTCAAAGTATAGATCTAGCCGGATTGGGTCCGGGTCTGTGATACCAAGACAGTGTGCTACCAGTGAGGAGGCGGCAGAGCCGCGGGATGAAATCGGGATTCCATTCTGGCGAGTAAAGCTGACAATTTCTTCCATGACCAGGAATAATGGGGCATATCCACAATCACCGATTAGCTCCAATTCATGATTGAGTCTTGTCTGGATTTCGGGAGTGATATCGGAATACCGCAGGCGTGCTCCGGCTTCAGCTTTCTGACGCAGGATCTGAACAGGGGTTTTGCCCTCGGGAAGGGGTATTTCCGGAAAGTGTGGGACGCCCAATGGAAGTTCCACCTGGCAGCGGTCTGCGATTTCTAGTGTGGCAGCCAGGGTTTGGGGGTAGTGATGGAAGCGTGCCTCCATGTCCTTTTGGCTTTGGAAAAAAGCTTCAGGAGGAGCAGTTGAGTCATCTTCCAAACTGGGAAGAGACTGGTTGAGACGGATGGCTGTGAGGGCACGTTGCAGACCGGCTTGTTCGGGATTCAGGTAACAAATATTGTGGCTAGCCACTGCCGACACACCCATGCGCTGCGCCAATTTAATAAGCCTGAAGTTGATTTGATCGTCTTCAGGCGTATGGCGCTGTAGTTCTACATAAAGTCGATTGGGGAAAAGTTCATTCAGGTGCTCCAACCAGTGCTTGCTGGTTTCTTCGGAACCAGCAGAAATCAACTTTGCCACCAGACCGCGAATTCCACCTGTCAGGCAGATTAACCCCCTGGAATTTCTTGCCAGCGTGGCAAAAGGTAAGGGAGTTTCGACCGCACTGGTGGGGTCATTCAGGGCTGTGCTGCTCAGGCGGCAGAGATTGGACCACCCGGACAGGTCCTCCGCAAGCAGCACCAGATAACCCGATGTGATGCTTTGAGAGAATCCGGGCATGTTTGGCGGAAGGGTAATTTCGATCTCCAAGCCTAAAATCGGGAGTATTCCAGCCTCATGACATGCATCGTAAAACTCAATCGCGCCCGACATCCCGCGGTGATCTGTCAGAGCTATCGCAGGCATTTTTTGCTGTGCAGCAGTTTGTGCTAACTGCTGGGGGGATGGCACACCCTCCAGGAAAGAATAATACGAATGGGAATGCAGGTGAACGAACATAAGGTTACAGTTTTTTTATCAAGCTCCTGAGATAAATGTTAGCCGTCTCTGCGGGTTTGCAATACGATGCGCAGGAACTCCAGTAAGTGCTTGAGGGGGTGTATGTGGCTTTTTTCACCTGCGTAGATTGTGCTGATTGGAACCCAATCTATTGTGAAACCCTGCTGCACACAGATTTTGATCATCTCAACTTCAAATTCAAACCCACTTTCTTCGCTTTTTAACACAGCGTTCATCAGCCGGCGGCCGATCAGCCTGTAGCCAGATTGGTTATCGGGGATATTCTGACCAAGTGCCCAGGAGAACGAAAATGTGCCCAGCGTGTTTGCCAGCCGCCTGACAGGAGGCATTTGGTTGAAATCCCTCATCCCTATAATCAAATCAGTCGGTTTGGCGTTGTAGGCGTTTAAAAAAATTGGTATCTCGTTGGGATCATGCTGACCGTCTGCGTCAAGTGTTATGACTGCTTCGACCCCCTCATCAAGAGCATGCTGGAATCCTGCCTGGAGTGCGGCGCCCTTTCCTTGATTGGGTACCTGCAGCAGAACTTCCGCACCTGATGATCTTGATACTTGAACGGTCTCATCGGTTGACCCGTCGTCGATGACCAATACAGGCAAATAGGTCATAGAATCCATAACGACGTTCGCAATCCGGGAATCCTCGTTATAGGCGGGGATAATCACTATAATTTTCCCCAAATTCCTGCTGTACATAGTGTTTATTTTATCCCAATCGTAAAGATTATCGCTGCGGCTTATGGAGGTTTGAGGTATTCATTTGTGAATTGGGATGTGGGATGGAAGTGGTTATCCCTCGCTTGAACCTGGTCTGGTAGACCGCTAATATTTTAAGTGCAACGCGAGCTCTGACCGGAGCTCGCGTAATTATTTGTGATCCAATCGTACGGTAGTTAATATTGTTACTGTTGAACCTGTTCTGGGAGCATCCCCTCTAAAATGATTTCCAATGCCATTGTATGGCTGCACCGTCCGCGGGATTTAAAGAATTCACAGTCACATTGCCAGGTACCGTTCTCAAATCGAACGCGGTGGTCGTTGTTTTCTCCAATAATAGTCACATCGAGCGATTCGACACGGATGCGGTCACGTTGTTCAGCGTATCGCTTCGCCTTATCAATTTTTCCTATCATGCCGTAATCCATATACTCTAGCCTCCTTTACTACTCAAGTTGTTTTTGAATCAAAAAGGCACGCGCGATGCGTGCCTTCATTTCCATATAGTATTTTTTCTTTCTGACAGTGACCCTCGCAAGGTGGTTTCTCCAATTTCCTGAAGTATAAACTGAGTTGGACTGAAAGTCAAACGATTTATTAAATTCGCAGCGTTTTTTGAAGGTCTAAAATTCTACTGACATCCATATCAACGTTTGTCGGGGAGTAAACCCCCCTTTCCGGATTCCCTGTACGGTCTGTTGGGCTGGATAGTCCAATTTTAAGAGTCGCTGAGTGCCAAGCTGTCTCCGTGTGTGATTGAGAAGTGTCTGGACGATTTTGTCATCGACGTCTGTTGGTGCTGCGAGCCACAGCAAATCAGCATAAGAGCCACTAGCTTGCCAGATTAGTCCAGCTAACGCTTTGTCAGCGTGCTGGGCAATCCACTGGCGATTTCTTGTCTTGTTGAACAGTCTATAAATTGATCCCCATAAGGTGGGGTGCAAAATCTTCGAATTGAGAGGTAAATGCCAGGTGACTTCTGGTGGGTAATTGTGTTGAATCCAGTCACTTAGAATTGACCAGTGATATCCATGCGGTGTGATAACGATAGATTTTATTCCCAGTTCATCTAGATGGGGCTCGGAAGAGCTTACCCATGTTGTACGGCGGGCGTGTTCAACGAAGCCCATTGACTTGTAAAGCTCCAGAGCTTGATCGTTTTCCTCTCGCACATGCAGCCAGACACCCGGAGCGCCTCGCTTACGGGCATGTTCCATCGCCTGGACGGTTAATTCCCGGGCGATACCTAGCCTGCGGTAGTCCGGATGTACGGCTACGTTAGCGATCAAATAGGAGCGCCGTCCCTCGATATTATAAGGAATCAAGCTGATGTTGCCGACCAGGATATTTTCCTGTTCCCATACATAACCCGAAAAGGGCATGTTTAGCCATTCGGCATTCACAGCCGCCCAACTTAAAAAACCACTATTCCTGGCAGCAGAGCGCATTCGCTGGATGAAGCGCTTGCTCTCAGGATCCAGTGTATCGGCAAAACATAGTTCCACCAGGTCAGCAACAGGGCCCATGTCACGCCGCACATCAAACGGGCGCAGCTGTTCGGTTGGGGAGGTTGGTCGAGATAAATCAGTAACCGCGTTCATGGTTATCGTTGATGGATATTCGCTTCAATGTACGAGTTGTCTGACCACAAATCCAGATGACAGTGCCCGATTTATGCAGCCAGAAGGCAATCGTCAGAGCCCAGCCAGGGATTGCATCGCATAAATCCGGTTATTGCGGTAGAACTGCTGTACAGATATCAGGGTTCCGGTGTTTCCGCTGGCTGGTCTTCCGAAGGCTTTTTGTTACCTTTTTCGCAGTTCTCGTTGGCGGTTTTCAAGGCTTGTTCTACAACGGGGTCGTAGCCAATTGACAAAGCGATATGGTACTGCTCTGCGGCTTTACACCAACGACCTTCGTAAGACAATTGATCGCCATACCCGACTATTGCAAGTCGGTATCGCTCAGCAGCCGACCACCCCGATCCATCTGTGAGATTGGGCACATGGGGAGCTACCTGGCTGAAATAATAAGCGGCTTGCGTCCAATCCAGTCCCCAAAAGCTCGCTCCTGTGATGTACAGGCTGGAAAAGCTCTTTAATGACTGAGCCTCGGTATCTAAAAGACCAAAGCGTTCGGCAAGCGTTAAATCGTAAATCCCGCCTTCCAGGTCGGCTTCTTTTGTGATCTTATCAATGCCACGGTTGCGAAGCGCCAGGAAGAGCATGCCGTCTATTTCTACCGCCCGGAATCCGGGATCATCCTTGCGAAGTTTAAGTAAGGCATCTATAGTGTTTGTCCACTCACCGTTTGCCAGGTGCTGTTCTCCATTGGCATATAGTTCCTCGATTCCACGAGTATCTGGAGTTGGTGTCAAGGTGGGTGTCGGGACTAGCGTCGGTGTGGCGGTCGTATTAAGTTCCACCAGCACATCCGCCAGTTTTTCGGTAACACCGGGGTAATTTGGATCGAGCTGTATCACATACTCAAAGCGCTGGCGAGCCCTTTGATACGCCCCACTTTGCATGTCCTGCACGCCCATCTCATACTGCTCTGCGACAACCTGGACGATCTGGGTGGCTTCGGCGCCTTGACGTATCGAAATCCCCGAGCGATAGCCACCGAAGGCGCTAACAGCCGCGATAAGGATCAACGCCAGTATACCTGCTATTGTGATCAGAAGCCATTTGGACCGTTTCCCCTTTTCTGGTTTTTCGTCCGGGTCTACCAGGCTTTCTATTGGGATGTTTGACGATGGTACTGGATCTCCTGAATTTTCCATGCCGCTAATTATACCGCAGACGTATGTCGAACCATAATAAGAAGATGATATTGTAAACTTTTACCCCCCAATTGACTTTCTGTACTTTGCGCTCCACACCTGGGCGGGTATAATCTCGATATGGAAGGGTATAACTTCTACCACCCCATTGAAGTTCGCTATGGAGACCTTGATCCTCAGGGACACGTTAATAATGCTAAGTGTTTTACGTACCTTGAACAAGCCCGGATTGCTTACATAATCCACTTGGGTCTCTGGGATGGGCATTCATTTTTTGATATCGGTTTTATTCTGGCGGATGCCCACCTGAATTTTAAGGCGCCTATCTTGTTCGGAACTGATCTGAGAATTTGGGTGCGAGTCTCGCAGCTTGGTACTAAGAGCCTGACCATGGAATATCGTATGGAAGACGCTGGGGATGGGCGCGAATTTGCATCTGGAGATGCGGTTCTGGTGACTTACAATTATCATAACGACGAGACGATCCCAATTCCAGATGAATGGCGGCAGATCATCGCGGAATTTGAAAAGATTCCCTCTGAAAATTAGTTTATTATATTCTTTGTTATTCAAAAGGTGCTTTGTGAATCCAATAAAAATCTCGCCGCAATTTAATCGAGAAGCAGATTATGTCTTATTTGAAGGGGATTGCTTGGACTTAATAAGACAGATTCCAGATAGTTTTGTAAAACTAATTGTTACTTCACCTCCTTACAATATTGGTAAAAAATATGAGAATAGGCTAGATTTCAATGACTATCTGTTTCAGCAACGTCAAGTTATTGAAGGCTGTGTACGTGTATTAGAAGAAAGTGGAAGTATTTGTTGGCAAGTTGGCAATTTTGTTAATAATGGGGAAATTATTCCACTTGATGTAGTTTTATATCCAATTTTTACATCACTAGGATTGCATTTGCGAAATCGTATTGTATGGCAATTTGGACACGGTTTGCATGCATCAAAACGATTTTCGGGAAGATATGAAGTAATACTTTGGTTTACTAAAACAGACGAATATACTTTCAATTTGGATGATATCAGGGTTCCACAAAAGTATCCTCAAAAAAAACATTTCAAAGGTCCCAAAAAAGGCGAACTTTCGGGTAATCCGTTAGGAAAGAATCCGAGTGATATCTGGAATATACCTAATGTAAAAGCTAATCATATTGAAAAAACAGTCCACCCCTGTCAGTTTCCGGTTGAACTTATAGAGCGGTTGGTACTTGCGATGACAAATGAAGCTGATTGGATTTTAGACCCATTTAATGGAGTAGGTACAACGGCAATCGCAGCACTGATGCATAAGAGGAAGGCTATGGGTGCGGAAATTGTTCCAGAATATGTGTCTATTGCAAAAGACCGAATACATAAAGCAGAAAGAGGGGAATTACGAATAAGACCAATGGAAAGGCATGTATACGACCCCAATACTCCTTCCCAAAACATCCCTCCTAAAGTTGTAGGGTTAAGTGATGATGTATCGGTTCAAGGACAACTATTGGAACCCAAAGAGGATTATAAAGTCCAAGGTTTTGAAGAATGAAAATTTTATATGAGTATTCACACTTAGGTGGTTCAGAAATATTACAAGTAAAGTATCCTGAAATCCTACAAGAAATTTATGATGTTATCAAATTGGTCAGTGCAAAAAGAACCAAAATTAGCAAAGAAAAGACGATGAAAGGACGAGCACTTTACTCACCTAGGGATATGAACTCCCAGTTTCGTAACGAATTTGAGAAAAGAGAATTTCGGGAATTACGTGACACATATACTATTACCTTGCCTGATAGTAACACAATCATAACAAAAGTATATAAACAGATAGACTTTGTTAAGAGAAAAGTATTAGTAGAGGTTCAATTCGGTAAGTATGCTTTTATGTTTTACGATATGGCCAAATTCCAATTCTTTTTTAACGAGAAGAAGGCTGATGTAGGTGTTGAAATTGTTCCTTGCCATTCGCTTCACCTTCAAATGTCAACAGGGGTGTCGTATGGAGAACAGTTGGTTTATGACATAGAAAGATTGAAGAGACATTTTCCTGCCGTTCCGGTTAAAGTAATACTAATCGATGCAAACGATAATTCAGTTGAGGATATTTAATGGAATTGCTGCCTTTGATTAATAACGAATACTTACAAGAAATTCTAGTTGATTTGCTTACTACGCCAAGCCCAACTGGATACACACACCAGGCGACGGCTTATGTCCAGGGTGCGCTCGAATCATTTCCTGAACTAAATGTGTCCTTAACGCCCAAAGGGGCTTTGGTGGCGGAATGGATGGCGCCGAAGTCGGATTCAGGGCGCGCTCTAACTGCTCACGTTGACACTTTAGGTGCGATGGTTAAAGAGATCAAACCCAATGGGCGTTTAAAATTAACCCGGATCGGCGGTTATTATTGGAACACTGTTGAGGGAGAGGGCTGTAAGGTTTTTGCACATGATGGTGAGATAGTGAGAGGTTCGCTGCTGCTGGTAAAAGCCTCCTCGCATGTGCATGGCAGCAAAGTGAATAAACTGAAGCGCGACGACGAGAATATGGAAGTTCGTCTGGACGCTCGCACGAAATCGGCTGACGACACTCGAGCATTGGGGATTGAAGTTGGCGATTTTGTGGCTTTCGACCCGCGGGTAGAGATCACGAATGGATTCGTCCGCTCCCGCCATTTAGATGACAAAGCCGGAGTTGCATGCATCTTAGCAGCGGTCAAGTCGCTGCACGATGCGAATCTGCTGCCCGCCAGAAACACGTATTTTCATTTCAGCAATTACGAGGAAGTCGGACATGGTGCTGCTGCGGGTATTCCGCCGCAAGTGTCAGAGCTGCTGGCGGTTGATATGGCGGCGATCGGTGAAGGACAGAACTCCGATGAATTCCATGCTACATTATGCGTAAAAGATTCTGGTGGTCCTTACCATTTTGGATTAAACAAGCGCCTGCGCCAATTGGCCGAGGAACATAGCATCGCCTACAAGGTTGATGTCTATCCTTATTATGGTTCGGATGGCGAGGCTTACTGGCGCGCTGGCGGCGATGTGGCGGTTGCATTGATCGGACCTGGGGTAGACGCTTCACATAACTACGAACGCACCCATATGGAAGCCTTAACTGCGACCACGCAATGGATTTTGGCATATTTATTGGGCGGTTAATATTATGACAGAGGAATCTTGGAATGCTTATTGATGCAATCCTGCCGCCAGTTGATCTGAAGGAAGTACCGCAGATCGCCAGGGCTGCCGAGGCGATGGGATTTGGCGCTTTGTGGTCCACCGAAACGGTGCATGACCCATTTCTACCTGGCGCGTTGATCGCCGAGCACACC
>SDBT01021353.1_pt1 | contig 10124 bp, 17 predicted proteins | sample 2277101 | NCBI WGS metagenome assembly SDBT01 (sample SAMN10404973, study PRJNA504765) | marine sediment metagenome | isolation source: marine sediment core GS10_PC15, 103 cmbsf | place: Arctic Ocean: Southern Knipovich Ridge | collected 2010
TTACATTGACGCCATTGGTCGAATGAATTCCTACATTTCCCACTCCTAAAATAGATTCATCAAAGCCTACTACCGAGAAGGTACTTTCACACCCTAGTTCATTATTCAGCTGCTGCCAACGAAAGGGAATATCGGGATAGCCGGTATAGACTAATTCCCATGTGCTGCGTTCAAAATAAACTAGCAAGCGCCCTTTAATAATATCGGCCGTGATAATTTGCTGAGAGGTGGGTGCATCGATGTATCCTCCTCTTCCTCGCACAGTATCTAACCAAGAGGTGAGGTCATCAGTGGGATCGCCATTTTGGGAAAACCTACATCGCATGGGATAGACTCTTTCATTCGCTCCTTCGAGTTCTAAGGTATTTAATACAATAATTCGATCTTGATATCCTAAAATTATCTTTGCAGATTGAAGCTTTCTAGTTCCTGCAACATCCAACCGAGGAAAGATTTCTTTCCAAGTCGAGGTGAGCTCTTCCAGATAACGAATATGGTCCGCTCTTGTATAATTAACGGTATAAAAGGCCTGAGTATAGGGGTCAGCTGAACGATAGTTAGCCCCCCAGAAGAAGGAAGAATCGGTACCTGTCCAGACAGTAAACGCCCCAGTACTAAATCGAGCCCACGCTCCTCCCGATCTGAAATAAGAAAATTGCGTATCAAATGCAACTATATTTTCTCTATTTATTTCCCCACTTTCACGTACTAATAATCCCATAACAGGTTGAGCGGGATAAAAAAAGACGGAGGTGGAAGGATTTTCAGTATTGCCAGTAATTATTAGGGTACCGGTTGTGGTATCAAAGGTTCCTGTTGCGGTCCCAGTCGTAAGTAATATCGCTGGGTTCCCGGCTGCATTAACTGTGAAGACTGTTGTTCCTATTGAAAACATCTGTCCGATTTCAAAAACAATTCCCGGCATAACAGTGGCACCTAAATTGCCAGAGACGGCAGCAGTTGTTCCCACATTTATTCGTAGTCTAGAATCTAAATCGGTCGCTCCTAATAAAGAATAGCCAAATCGTTTCTTCACTCTTCCACGCCAAACGTATGCATTCTCTAAGGTTTCGAATGCGTCCTCGGGCAGAATCCAGGGTTCCAAATTCCTCTGGAGACCTGATTCGAGAGGGCCTATTAGATAGGGTTTAAGAGACATTAGTTACCTACAGCAAAATACATGAAATTTATCCTAGAAGTCGTTTCATCTGAGAAAAATTTAAAACCATTTTTAGTGATATCAGGGACTGCGTTGGTTCGACTTATTTGGGTAGTGCGATTTGCATTAGAGGTATTCATTGTTGTCAATTGAACATTAAAACACGCATTAGCAAAGGGCACAGGAGTAAGGGAAGGCTCGTCAAAGGTAACAGTTGAGCCCGAAGCTGTATTCGTTATTCGACCCCATTTAAAAGTTAATCCTCCAGGAAGCGTGGCATGGCCAAAGTCGGCCGCGGTGAAAGCATTAGTAAATTGAGTAACAACTGAGGATTCATCAATCATATAGAGATTTTGAGTTCCGGAATCATCTTTTATAAACAGAGAAGCATAGGTCGAAATGGGTGTAGGATTTCCAGTTTGTTCCTTCATCTCTATGACTACATGTCTACCGGAATTGGTTGCATCAACTAACGATTCATGATTTCTATTTTGGGCATCGAAGAGTGCTACAGAGTTAGATTGAAGCTTAGGTTGCGAAACGGAAGGATCCTCCGTGGAGGCAGGTATGTTTGTATAATAGACGGCCATTAAAATCTCCCTTGAAAGTTGCCGTAAGGGAAAGCTGTCATCTCGGTGTAGATAGTGCTAGTCCTTTCGTTGGTTTGTTGTACGATCGTTCTTCTTAAAACTAAGCGTTCTTGTTCCTTGAACCCGGGCATTATTTGCACAAGTCCATCAGAATCCCCACTGTCTTCTAGAACTTTTTTAGAGGCACCATAGGCTAAAAATTGCCACCATTGTCTAATTTCAGGTTCATTACCACTGGCAATAAGCTCAGTAGGCATAATATATGAGTCCAATTGCACTAGGTACTCTCTATCAGGCACTGGTCGCAAAGTTAGGATATTGTCATAGAATAAGATAGCTTGAGGTCGGTTGGGCTCGTAGGGAACGGCTGTGATGGTGATTGTTTCTGTGGAGGGGATTCCATTTGTAAAAGAAATAGTCCCTACCCCTGTGGTATAGGTAATGGTTCCTGTGACTGGAGTTTCGGTATTAATGATCTGCCAGTTTCCAGTGGTTCTGTTTTGAGGGACATCGATAACATTGACAGTAGCTCCTGTATTATCAATGACTCCTACAGTGACTTGAAATTGAAGGATTGGTGAATTGGATAATGTAAAGGTATAAGGCCCTGCTCCGCCATTTCCTTGTATACTGGTATTAATTTCAGCTAATTGAGGATACGTTCTAAAAAACTGTTCCCGATCTTGAGAATAAAAACTTTGATACCCGGCTATATAAGCTGGAGGGGAAATATTATAATAATAATCGGCTGCCATATAGGTAATGCCATTAATAACGATAGGCATCGTCTTCATGTCATATTGATCCACATTTTGAGTCGTCATAAATTCGAATGTGGAATGGAGAGAAAAAAGCCGGAGGGTTTCCGGCATATCATATAAATAGAAAGTATTGACATACTCGTCGATTTGATCATCAGTTATTTGATTGGTAGAAGGTCTAGCTGTGAGCCTTCTAACTTTTGTCCGAATCGTTGCGAGGGTACTGAGTACCATGTCTATTCCTGAGTTTTAGATTCACTAACAGGCTCTTCGTCTTCAGTTTGAAATTCTAAACTTTCGAATGAGCATCTGTTTATTTTCTGTCCTACATCGACTGAAGCCTTCCCATTCGCATCGAGGACATGTGTATGTTTTGGATACCAGCAGTTTTGATTCAAATGCTTAGCTACCATCAACGGTATAGTAAGCACTTCTCCATCGGTCATTGTGTATTTCAAAACATCATCCCCTGCATATTTCTTAAATGAAAAAGTCATAGATCCTCCACGAGGTTCAAAACAGCGATAGATTCCCTTCACCATTTTATGATCTTTTTCTTTCATGCCACGCATTTCATCTTTGCTGATTTTGTGAGCATTTCTTGGTTTATTTATGTGTAAAGCCATTATTTCTCCTTTTTAAAAAAGGGGGATTGCTCCCCCATTCGTTAACTGTTTGAGACACTGAAAGATTTTCCAGCTCTCCAGTAAATTACATCCGCATTAGCTCCAGCAGGACTCGCTGTTCCGCTAGCAAGACGCATTCCAAGAACCGATTGGTTATCAGTAGCATCATCTAAAGAGTTTGCACTTGTTGCATCTGCTGTCATTCCCACAGGGACAACCTGAGCGAAAGTCAAAGGTGCAGAGGTAGCCGCAGGCCACACAAATGCAGTGAACGCTGACGAATCAATATCCACTGTGATTGTGTTGGTATACGAGTTAGTATCCGCTGCTCCAATAGCAGTTATATTTCCTAATAAACTATCCATTTCAATCATTCCCCAGACTGCAGCAACGTTTATTCTAACTTGCTGTCCGACAGTAAGACCATGTGTCACAGCCATAGTGATAATCGCAGATGAAGCTGCTGAAATATCAGTAATGACTCTGTTTCTTGGGTAAAACTGAGGGTTAAATGGTATTCTTCTAGCACTAAAAGCTGCTGTTTGTGTGAAGTTAGCAGTATTGGTGTCCATGTTGGTCAGGTCAAAAGAATTTGCACCTGATCTAGTCACAGAAAACTCCAATCCATTTATCTGATCCATAGTGTCTGAACTATAGATTCTCACAATATCACCAGTCACATAACCGTGAGAAGTCGCTGTACATACAGGAGGAACTGCTTTAGTTATTGTTGTGCCAGTAACGGCTGCTTCAGGCGTTTGCACTGAAGAATTAATCAAAGTAAATCCACCAGTTGCCATAGCATCTGTTAGATCTGCTGCATTAGCTGCATTTGATTTCAGGTATTGAATGCCGGTATCATCCGCCATGCCACGTTGCCAGTAGAATTCAACTCCAATTGCAGTGGTTTGCGCGGCATCAGCTATTGTATAGTTGACGATATGCATCCAATCTACATCAGAGCGAATGTCCAAAGTAACAGCGACACCGGTAGAAGTAAAACGACCTTGTTGTATAATTGTATTATCCATGTTGTTCTCCTTACACGCTCAGTGTTGTTCTTAAATTAATTACCCAAGCATCGTTTGTGATTCTTGGAACCTGAGCAAATTTGTAACCCACAGAAGCATTCAGAGCTAATGGACCATCATAAATAGGTGGTCTATAGATGAATTGAGAGCTGTAGCCATCTTGCTCGACGACTGCATAAGCTTCCATTCCAACACAAAAAACGTTAAAAACGTTATTCCCGTTAGCAGAAGAGTTGGGAGTTACACTTCCGATAGACGAAAGTAGAACACGGATATTGGAAACACTACCCCATTCTTGGCGCAATGCTTGCATTGGAGAAGGATACTGAGCTTTAGCAATGAAGCCTTGAACTTGTTCAAGATCGCCAATAAGCTGAGTACTACCTAATGCAAAGTAAGCATCCCTCACAGGAGCTGTTCCGAATTTATCTTCCCCTTCAATGTTGTCAGCAATGGTATAAGCATTATTGTCCGCTAAAGTACGGATAATAACGTCGATATCAGTACGAGTCATTTCAGTTGGGTTGTCTCCGTTGGTTCCACCAGTACAGTTGATGAAAGACGCTGTTCCCGCAAGCATGTTACGAGTGAGCTCATCTTCTGTTTGACGAAGAGAAACGCCTAAACGTTGTGCTGCTTCATTCAAAACTGGATCTTGGTTTTGGAGTGTTACTTGTTCGTTCAAAATAATGTATGTACCATAGAAATCTAGCTCGGCATCTATATTAATTGCCGTAAGTTGTTGAGGTGGAGGAGTTACCCCAGAATTTCCTAAAGGTACAGTCGCAGTATTTAATGGGTTATATCTGCGCATTCTCAATGTAGTACCACCATTACGGGGCATATGCTTGAGCATTGCAGGTATGTTATGAATCATGTATGGCACAGGGACCGAGAGCAATTTATAAGAAAAGGATTGCTGAACCGGAGCTGGCAATACTGTGGAAGTAGTTGTCATACGATTGCCTTGAGTTTAATTAGTGAGCTTTCGCCGCTTCCACCATTTCTTGCTGAAGTTGTTTTTTCAGTTCTGGTGTTAGTCCTCCTGCGAAAACATTCTTTTCCGACAGGGCTCCATGACCTTTAATGGCTTGGGTACTGAGAGGACGGTTATGATTACTCTGAACCTGATCTTTTTGATTGGTATAATTATCTTCTACTATTCCTAAGCCTTTTAAAGCTTTGTAGGCAGATACTCCTGTCCTATATAAATCGGTCCCAGACGTAATCGAAGCGTACAGTTCTGGCTCACGTTGTTTTAATTTTTCTATATTCTTTTTAGAAACAACTTCATCAAAGTCTGAGAATTTAGTCTTAAGACGCTCGGGGATAGCCGCATTTCTTTCATCGGCTATTTGAGTGCGCAGCGTTTGAAGCTCTTGATATACTTTTTTTATGTGTTTTCCTTCAGCTAAGTCCTCGTCCCCTAATTCAAATTCTTGTTGCGTATTAGACGCAGGGGGGGCTGGTTGCTGGGATTGCACTATTTTATTAAGATGATCTTCCAATTCACCGACTCTATTTTCCAGTTGTTCCTTACTCTTTCTCAATTGGTTAAAGTTATATTCCTTATCCGATTGGGTTTGAGTTTCTGGAGTTTCTGGGGTAGAAACTATTTCTTCAGCAGGTGCTTCGGAGGCCTGAACGGCGGCCTGATCTTGAATTTCTTCAGATACGTTCTCAGTTTGATTTTCCATAATAACTCCTATGCGAGGGCGAATCGCTGGTTACGCCTAAATTATTCGTACACCTCTTACGCAGGCAGTTCGTTAGTACGTTTCTTTACCAATACTTAAAGTAAAATTTTTAAGCAACTTTTTCTCCATTTAACTTCGCACAAAGTTTGTCTAGTGCTCCGCTATTGAAATCCTTTGCGAATTGGAGGAGGGTTTGTTGATCCTCTGGGAGAAGAGCTCCATAGAGTGGGAGATTGGTACAGCTTTCTTTATCGGGAACTACCCAAAGGAATTTTAGTTCCTCTCCTTTTCTTTTAAAGTGATACACCACTTGATCCCATTCAGGTGTGGGACAGCTAATGCGGGGTAAAAAATATTGGCGAACCACATTCCCGATCAGGCGTTCTTTTTTAAACAACACCACAATAAAGAAGTCGTCTTCAAACATTTGTTGTCCCCGTTCCAAACAAATGAGGATTTGATTCTCAAAGGAATCTTCCTCGGTATTTCCCTTGTGAATCGCCTGTTGCAATTCAATAGGATTGATTTGTTCGCCGGTCTTTTTTTGGAGATTATAGGCGTGTTCCCCCACTGATTTTTCAGCTTTGATCGATGTTTTCTTTCTTTTTTCTTTGCTCATAGCTTTCCTCTAGAAGGTTAATTTTTTGTTCAACGTAACGATAAAAGTGTCTCAGCACTTTGGGAAAATGTTTGGAGTGAATGTCTTCTATATGATCCATTTGCCAGTTAAGAAGCTCTTTCTGGGTATGCCGAAGAGAACAGAAAACACAAAGAGGATGGCATAATTGCTCCAGAGGTTTAGTGCTATCTTCCCAAAACATAAAACAAGATGGACATTCAAATTTCATCATTACTCCTACTTTTGAAATAAAACTATGAAGGAAAAAATGCAAAACTTTATTTAAATATAACTTCCTATATAGAAATAAGAAGAACCCAAAACCCAGAGGAAAAATGAAATATGCACTAGAATTTACTGTCGCGGAAGTAGCTTCCATTCTCATGACTTCCACGCAGACAGTCAGAAATTATATTAATGCCCGACTTCTTAAAGCCAAGCACAAAGGCCCGCATAAGTCCTTTTTAATAAAAGAAAAACATTTGGATAAATTCATAGCTAAGGGGATTGCTCCAATCGGGAAAAAAGAGAAAAAAAAGAAAGCGCCGATTAAAAAGAAGACTAAGAACAAACCTAAAGTAAGAGAAAGAATTAAAGGCCTTTTTTATACACCATTATCAAAATAATATTTAGTATTGATTTAATAGTGTAGATTTATTATACTATCTCATTATTAACAAATGAGGTTCACATGTTAGGTTCTATGTCTTCGATTCCCGTCTCACAAGGTTTTAAATTTCTGCCTTTGCCCGTCCCCAGACCACACGCCAACCTCCCTCACGAGGAATATAAAAATCTAATAACACGTCTGCCTTATATAATTGTAGCCCTAGGGATATTTTTCCTTCCAAGCCTAGCAGCTAAATACGTCCCGGATTCCATTAAAGACACGGACTTTAAAGAATATGATAGAAATAAGGATTCGCTACGGGGATATTCTTGGACATGGTGGAAACAGCTGGTCTGTGGTCAGCCACGCGGTGCCGGAATTAAGGTTGAGCCGATGTATTCCAAAGGGAAAGCTATTGTGAAGATAGCGAAATTTATCGGAGTGTTTTTAATCAACGCTTTTGCGGGTGAAAAACTATCCATTTTTTTTGGAGGAAAAGGAGGGAAAGGCGAGACTCCCCCAGAAACGCCTCCAGAAAAACCCCCTGAAACTCCAGCCGAGCCCCCTAAAGATCCCCCTCCGACTCCTCCTTCCCCACCCAGTACTCCAGATTCGGGAGGAATGATCTAATGTCCTATAAATTTTTAATCATTACTTCTATACTTATAGGAGTCACTATATTAGGAGACCACTTGCTACAACGTTTATTTAGATATTTAAAGCCCCACTGGAATGAAACAATGCGAGATATCCTCGCTTGGGTCGTGACCGTCACAATTGTAGTCACCGCAGTCTTCCTACTGTTCAAATTCGGGGTCTAAAGATTGGTAATAAGGAAAAATAAATGTTAAAAATAAACCAATTCCCACCCCACCACTATACCCCTCCTAATATCTACCCTACTCGTCCCCCCTCAGCTGGACCAATTTATAGTTGGAAAACACCATTAAATCCTACCTCCGACGTAGTTTCAAGTGACTACTACGCAGATCCGGTGAGTAGAAGGAAAAATTTAATACACTTTATCATAAGTTTAGCTTCCTCCATAACGGGATTGGTTTTCGGGATATGTGCCTTAGCAACTCCCCATCGGACTGACTCTTTAATTGTGTGGATGGTAATCACAGAAACTGCAGCTTTGGTAGGCGGGATAAATTCTAGTTATGTCATGTGTAAAGGAATGGTCTTTGATATGAAGACTCTGGGAACGGCATGTATTACCCTTCTATTTTCTTTAGGGTGGGCGATCATAATATTTTTAACCTCATCGTTAAAAAACTGAACTGACATTCTCACGGGAGAGAACGCCCCTTAAGAAGAGCTTTTCTTCTTCAGCTGAGGATATTTAGAATATACAGCACTACGGATCCCAGCAGGACGCGGAGCATTATGGGCATAGGCCAAAGCAGCCCGAGCACGTTTTAATGAGTTAATAGGATAAGAGCCAGCTGGAGCGCCACCTTTAGGACCAGCAAAATCACCTTTCGATACCTTTTTATATTCTCCAACATTCGATCCTCCAGCTTTCTTTTGCATTTTGGATTCTTTGCCACGTGACACTTTCATTCCTTTGCCAATAGTAATTTTTTTCTTTTTCTCTGCCATTTTATTTACGTCTTCTTCTTTTATAGGGTTTTCTTACAGTGGGGTCCGTTCTTTTTTTTTTCTTTATATTCAATGAGACTGTTCTTAGCAGAATACTGCCTAAGAATTCAAGAAATCTAATCATTTTTTCCTTCTGGGTTTGGGTTTCACTACCTTTTTCTTAACTTTAGTAGGCAGTTTCTTTTTAGGAGTATGCGCTTCCCATTCATCAGCTAGATGAGGGAGCTTAGCTCTGAAAAACTTACGTTGTTGCTCTGATTTAAATGGCATATTTCTCCTTTAAAAAACCAAACCAGTACACGGGGAAGAGAATACTGGCCCGGCCAATGTAAATGGCTTCACATTGTTATTTCTTGCGTATTTTGCGGATTTGTTCCAGGACCTGTTCGCTGGGGCGTCCTTTATCCATAGTCTTGACAGACTCATATGCGTGTCCTTTGGATTTTTTTGACATCCCTTTGGACTCGTCACGACGGTCTTTAAGCGTCTGTTTAAATTTTCTTTCAGCTCCATGTCTTTCTCCTAAACTTTCGTCTAATCGATCGTTGTAGCCTTGTCTTTCGCGCTTTCTCATGCGTATCCTCTTTTTTCGTTAATATTTACAATTTTCATTTCCACTTCGTCATTAGGTACTTCCTTAGTGGTACGCACAGATGCTTTAGCATTCTTATTGCGATCAAAGCCTGGAATTACTTCCTTAGCTATCTTTAAGGCTTTTTCTTTGGGGCGTAGCATGGTCATTTTAGTTACTGCTCTTTGATTGATGTTCATCCATTTTTCTAACGCCTTCACGAATGTTTTCATCAACACCGTCAATGGTGTCATCAAGCTCGTATCTGCTAGTAAAGTCTGTTTTAGGGTATTCTTTTTGAACTACGTTCTGAGGCATATTAGCCACTGCCGAATGATCCTCTGAGATCATTCCCATATATCCTGAATCCATTCCTGTTTTAGGGTATTTTTTATCCATTTGTTTCTCCTTCGGCCATAACGGCCAATTCTTCTGTGTTTGGGGTTGTTACCTGGGCCGCTTCTTGAATTTCTTCCGGAGATTGCATCGCCTTTAATGACTGCGCAAGACCCAAAAGTTGCTCTAATTGTCCCAAGTCCATAGTTTCTAACTCCTTCATGGCTTTTACCAAATTTAAAGTAGCTATTTGTTTATCCTTTTCGGACTCCGAAAGACGCTCTATGGCAAGCGCCCGATTTTCTTGAACACGAGAACTTCTTTCTAAGCCGAGTCCTGTGTTCGCCTCTGCACGAGACAGAAGGTCTTTGATTTCAGCTTCTCTTTTTTGAAGTTCTAATTTCAATTCCATTTGCTGCATTTGATTTGCTTGTTGCTCTTCTTGTTGAATAGCATCGACAAGTTCTTTTTTATTTTGTAAGGTAGATGCTTCTAAAAGAAGATTCGTCGGGATAGGAA
>SDBT01021354.1_pt1 | contig 10124 bp, 7 predicted proteins | sample 2277101 | NCBI WGS metagenome assembly SDBT01 (sample SAMN10404973, study PRJNA504765) | marine sediment metagenome | isolation source: marine sediment core GS10_PC15, 103 cmbsf | place: Arctic Ocean: Southern Knipovich Ridge | collected 2010
AAAGTAAACATCGCACTTCAAAAATGCAATGTCTTTTTGAAAAAAAATTCACAAATAGTTGATTATTCCTTGATAAAATCCCAAAAAAGAAATATATTTTCCTATAATTAGGAATATAGCCGTGAAGGCGCAATCCGGAATTATTTAATGACAAAAAAACTTGCACAAATTTTAACAATTTTCAAAAGATTAAATACAAAAATTGTCATATATTTTATGTCCTTTGCATTTCTTCCCTTACTTATCTTTAGTGTTTTTGGATATTATCTGAATAAAGATCTGATCACCAGAATAAATTTGGATCATTTGCAATCATTGAATGCCTCTTCAGCCCAGGAATTCAACATTTATCTTCAGTCTAAAAATCGTATAATCATTCAGGTTCTAAAAGACTTCAAAAGAGTAGAAAAAACAGGGTCTTTACAATCATTTTTAGACAGCAGGGATGAACTATTTTCGGATTTTGTCAAACTGGAAGTATTACCATCGGCATTTGATTCAATACAAAAGGAGCATTTAGTTCGTAAATTAACGGCTGAGGCTGAACCCGCTATACTTTTCAGGGTTGAGGAGGTTCAGATTGCCGGATATGTCTCACAGGAGGAAATCGGAGAATTAATTAGCAGTAATGTTAAAGAAATACAAAATAGTGTATATTTTCTCAATTCTGGGAAAAAACTTACAAAAAACTCTATTGAATCCATAAAAAAAGAGGAAATATTATTTCTTATAAAACAGATATCACAGCAGGAAAAGAAAGGGAGGGAATATCTTTTCGAAGAGGAAGGATATCTGGCTTCTATTACATTTAATAGTGATCAGAACATTTTTATAGTAACCAGAATTGATACCCAGATTTTTTACGCGGAACTGATATCATTCAGAAATAAAATTCTATTTGCAAATATTGTTTTTGCTATGATTTTAATAATGCTGGCAATCGTCTTCTCGCGTCATATTACAACACCCATCCATAAATTAATAGAAGCCTCTCAAAATATTGGTCGCGGTAATTTAGATGAAAGGATTGAGGTGGAGACCAATGATGAAATCCAGATACTTGCTAATGAATTTGAATTAATGCGATCCCGCTTACAGGAATCGTATCAGGGTATGGAAGAGAAGATACAAAAGAGAACCCGAGAATTACAGGAGGCGCAGGCCCAAATATCTCACCAGGAAAAAATGGCATCACTTGGAATGATGGCTGCCGGTATTGCTCATGAAATAGGTAATCCGCTTACCAGTATATCGTCTATGGCCCAGGTTATAAAAAGAAAAAATGAAAATCACCAAATAAGTGAATATGTAACAAATATTTTAAAGAATATTGAAAGAATATCCCGCATTGTGCGGGAACTCGTCGATTTTAGTCGCCCATCTTCATATGAAGAAGCCCCCTGCGATATAAATGAAATCATAAAGTCTGCTGTGGGTATTATCAAATATGACCGGCGATCCAAAAATCTAACCTATTCTCTTACTCTGGAACCGGAATTACCTAAAACAGTTATTGTCTCTGATCACTTACTGCAGGTATTCCTTAATATCCTGATCAATTCGGTAGACGCAAGCGAAGGGTATGGTGATGAAATTGCTGTCAATTCATTCACAAAAAACAGAAATATCTACATTGATATCTCTGATAAGGGATGCGGAATTCCGGTACAAATGCAGAAGAAAATATTCGAACCATTTTATACAACAAAAGAAGTAGGTAAAGGTACCGGGTTAGGTTTAACGGTGAGTTATGGATTTATTCAGAAATTAAAAGGTGAAATAAAAGTTAAAAGCGAAGAAGGAAAGGGCAGTACATTTTCTGTCATCATTCCTGTCAGATCATATAATGAGGAATAATATGAAGTCAAAAATATTAATAGTCGACGATGAAAAAGCAATTCGTGAATCTGTCTCATTAATTCTTTCTGAGGAGGGGTACGAAACAGAAATCGCCTCAACAGGAAAAGAAGCTTTGAAACACCTGAATGAACAGGATTTTGAAGTTTTGATCACGGATCTAAAGATGCCGGAAATGGATGGAATTGAACTTATAAAAAAGAGCTTAAAAATATGTCCCGGAACTTCGGTTATAATAATAACTGCCCATGCTTCCGTGGAATCCGCAATCGAGGCGTTGAGAATCGGAGCATTTGATTATATTCTCAAACCATTTGACTTCGATGATTTGATCTTAAAAGTTCAACGATTGTTAAATCATAAGGAATTGGCTCTTGAAAACCAGGCTCTTCGGAAAGAAGTTGAAGAAAAATATAATTTTAGTAATATCATCGGTCAAAGTCCTGAGATGCAAGGGGTTTTTCATTTAATCAAAAAAGTCAGTTCAACAAAAGGAAATGTTTTGATAACCGGTAAAAGTGGTACCGGAAAAGAGCTGGTAGCCAGGGCGATTCATTTTAACAGCCCGCGTAAAAACAAAAGATTTGTCGCCATAAATTGTGGCGCAATTGTCGGAACTCTAATGGAGAGTGAATTCTTCGGCCACAAAAAAGGTTCATTTACCGGGGCAATTAATGATAAGGATGGGTTTTTTAAGATTGCTAATCAGGGAACTCTGTTCCTGGATGAAGTCGGAGATATAGCGTTACCGCTCCAGGTGAAATTATTAAGAGCAATAGAAGAGGTGGAAATTTACCCGGTTGGAGCAACTAATCCGATAAAAGTTGATGTACGTATTATCGCTGCGACGAACAGAGATCTTGCCAAGGAAGTTGATAAAGGCAATTTTCGTGATGATCTATATTATCGATTAAATGTTGTTGAGATTCGGTTACCTTCATTAACCGACAGAAAAGAAGATATCCCCCTTTTAGTTCAGCATTTTATTCAAAAATATAATCGAGAGTTAAACCGACATATCAAAAATCCGGATAACATAACCATGCGTATACTTCGAAATCATGATTGGAAAGGGGGGATCCGGGAATTAGAGAACGTCATAGAACGTGCATTGATTCTTTGCGAAGGGGATATCATTACGCAAGGTGATTTACCACCAAACATGGTTAATGCTGAGATCGAAGATGAGATGCCGACAAGGCTTAAAGACGCTGTTGCTTATTTTGAGCGTGACCATATAAAACGGATTTTACAAAAAACTGCTATCAACAAAGAAGAAGCGGCCAGTATCCTCGGTATTAGTCTTTCATCCTTATACCGAAAAATGGACGATTTAAATATAAAAATTTTATAAAAAAAGAATGATCCCCTGAAATATTACTTAACCTGGATTATTCATGAAATTCAGGATATAATGTCAACCTGAATCCCGACCTACGTCGGGACAGGCTTGTTTCAAGATTATGAATGACTCGAATATGTCATGCTGAACTTGGTTCAGGATCTCAGGTTCTATTCTGGATGGATTCCGAACTAAACTTGTGCTGAACTTGTTTCAGTATTCGGAATGACGCTTTTGTTAATTTATTGTTATTAACAAGGTTATAGCTTATTAGCAACAATTCATGAATTAACCAAGTTAATATATATACAGGGTTAATTGAACTTTATTTAGACCACGGAGGAGAAAATGATTCGAAAAGAAGACGCTCTGAATTATCACAGCCAGGGCAGGAAGGGAAAAATTGAAGTTATTTCATCCAAACCCTGTATCACACAGCGTGATCTGGGAATGGCCTATACACCCGGTGTGGCAGAACCATGCCGCGAAATTGAGAAAAATCCGGACACAGCATATGATTACACTGCAAAAGGTAATCTTGTCGCTGTAGTTTCAAACGGGACGGCCGTACTTGGTTTGGGTAATATCGGTGCCCTGGCTGGAAAACCGGTGATGGAGGGCAAAGGGGTCTTATTTAAAAGATTTGCGGATATCGATGTTTATGATATAGAACTTGATACAGAAGATCCTGATGAAATAGTTAAAACGGTGAAATTACTCGAACCGACATTCGGCGGTATTAATCTTGAAGATATTAAAGCCCCGGAATGTTTTTATGTCGAAGAAAAACTGAAAGAATTAATGAACATACCGGTATTTCATGATGATCAGCATGGTACGGCGATCATTTCAGCTGCCGCTTTATTAAATGCACTGATAATACAGAATAAAAAAATTGATCGGGTGAAGGTTGTTTTTAGCGGGGCAGGTGCAGCCGGTATCGCTTGTGCAGAATTGTATATTAAGTTAGGTGTTAAAAAAGAAAATCTGTATTTAGTGGATTCAAAAGGATTGGTCTATAAGGGTAGAAAAGAAGGCATGAATCCATACAAGGAACGATTGGCAAACGGTGATGAGGCCTTACCTCTTGGTGAGGTAATGAAAGGATGTGATGTTTTTGCCGGGGTGTCAGTTGCCAATCTGGTAACAAAAGACATGGTAAAGAGTATGGCCGACAAACCGGTCATCATGGCCATGGCAAATCCTGATCCGGAGATTACATATGAAGATGCTATCAGTGTCCGGGATGATCTGATAATGGCTACCGGTCGGTCAGATTATCCGAATCAGGTAAATAATGTCCTTGGATTTCCTTTTATCTTCCGGGGTGCCCTGGACGTAAGAGCCAAAGCAATTAATGATGAAATGAAGATCGCGGCAGTAAAATCCCTGGCAGAACTTGCCAAAGAAGATGTGCCTGATTCTGTAATCAAGGCCTATGGCGATAAGCCCATACAGTTTGGTAAAGACTACATCATTCCAAAGCCATTTGACTCACGGGTATTATTATGGGAAGCCAGCGCTGTAGCAAAAGCTGCGGTTGAAACGGGCGTGGCACGCCAACCAATTGATGATTTTGATGCCTACCGGGAACATCTGGAAGGGCTCCTTGGTAAATCGAGAGAAATTATGCGACTGGTTATTAATAAAGCTAAAAAAGAACCTAAAAAAATTGTATACCCGGAAGGTTGGGAACCTAAAATTATGCGTGCCTGTCAGATTATTACCGATGAACAGATTGGGCATCCTATCCTTCTTGGTACGAAGGAATTTATAAATAAACAGGGTAAAGCCTTAAATGTAGATCTCAGTGGTGCAGAAATTATTGATCCTGATAAAAGTGACAAACTGGAAAAATATGCGAAAGAACTCCATCGGATGCGGGCGAGAAAAGGTATGACACTCTCTGAAGCGAAAGTTCAGCTGAAGGGAAACTGGCGTTTGTTTGGAGCAATGATGGTTAAAATGGGTGATGCAGATGGGATGATCGCCGGAGTTAATTACAATTATCCGGATACAATTCGTCCGGCATTGCAGGCCATCCCATATAAAGAAGACCCGGGTGTTGTAGCCGGATTATATCTGATGGTTTTTAAAAACGATGTATTTTTCTTTGCTGATACTACAGTAAATATTGAACCGACTGCAGACCAATTAGCTGAAATTGCTATTTTAGCTGCAGATGAAGCCAAAAATTTTGATGTGGTACCCCGCATTGCCATGTTATCCTTTAGTAACTTTGGTAGCGCGCGTCACCCGTTGTCAAAAAAAGTAGCGGAAGCAACAAAAATTGTAAAAAAGAAACGTCCTGATCTAGAGATTGATGGAGAGATGCAGGCAGATACTGCCGTTATACCGGAAATTCTTACCGGTACATACGATTTCAGCGATCTTAAGGGTATGGCCAATGTTTTGATATTTCCAAATCTGGAATCCGGAAATATCGCTTATAAATTAATGCATCGGTTAGGGGGCGCGGAGGCCATAGGCCCAATATTGATGGGGGTTAGTAAGTCGATTCATGTATTACAGCGAAATTGCGAAGTGAACGATATTGTTAATATGACGGCGATCGCTGTACTGGATGCGCAAAAAAATGAATAGGAAATTTAAAAGGGACGATTTATTTCGTCCTTTTTCGTTCTTATATGGAGGTAAAAGATGAAAATTTTTGAGGCGATTTCGAAATACGGACATGAACAGGTGGTATTTTGTCATGAACAAGCGACAGGTTTACGTGCGGTTATTGCTATTCATAATACGATCTGTGGTCCGGCACTTGGCGGCTGTCGTATGTGGCCTTTTGAATCGGAAGAAGAGGCAATCGCCGATGCTATGCGCCTGAGCAGAGGAATGACATATAAAAATGCTGCTGCTGGTTTAAATCTTGGCGGGGGTAAGGCAGTCATTATTGGGGATCCTAACAAAGATAAAAGTGAGGCCCTCTTCAGAGCATTTGGCAGATTTGTACAGAGTCTGGGTGGTCGATATATCACTGCCGAAGATGTGGGGACATCAGTAGAAGACATGGAATATATTAAAATGGAAACAGATTATGTCTCCGGATTACCAATGGAATTTGGCGGCAGTGGAGACCCTTCACCCTTCACTGCGCTTGGTACCTATGAAGGGATTCGCGCAAGTGTCAAATATCACTTAAAGAAGGATAGTTTAAAAGGGATTCGGGTTGCGATTCAGGGAGTTGGTCATGTCGGTTATCATTTGTGTGAGATGTTACATGAATCCGGTGCCGAATTGATTGTTACGGATATTTTTGAGGATAAAGTAGAAAAAGTTGTCAATGAATTTGGCGCTAAAGAGGTCCAGGGAGATGAAATATATGCGGTTGATGCAGAAGTATTTGCCCCGTGTGCTTTAGGGGCAATTGTAAACGATGACACCATTGGAAGAATGAAATTTAAGATCATTGCCGGGGGGGCAAATAACCAATTGCTTGATGAGGAAATTCATGGTAAAAAGCTAAAGGAAAAAAATATCCTTTATGCTCCGGACTATTTAATTAATGCCGGTGGAGTCACAAATGTATTTTTTGAAGTTATCAATGAATATAGTAAGGATCGGGTTACAAAAAAGGTTAAGAATATATACAATATTTTGATGGAAGTATACCGGATAGCAGAAAAGGAAAATATTACAACAGCTGAGGCTGCTGCAAGATTGGCTGAAAAAAGACTTAATCTTATCAGAAACGTTCATCAAAACTACCTGCGTTAAGCAATTTTTATCAGTTTACCTGGAAGTGCACCTGAGCAGGCCGTAGCATGTGCTGAAAAACTGTACAAGAAAATTAGGGAAACAGTCTTCACAGATTATTAATAAAGGAATATCTATGCTGAAAAATTTCAGTGAGATTGAAGAGCAGGTTCGGAGTGAGAAACAACGGACCATAGCGGTGGCAATGGCAGAAGATTTAAAAATTTTAACCGCCCTTGAAAAGGCCCGTTCAAAAGGTTTGGCGAAGGCTATCCTGACCGGGGAGAAGGAGAAAATTAAATTTATCCTTAAAGAAATAGGCGCCGATGAGAAGAATTATGACATTGTTGATTCAAAGGGTGAACAGAATTCTGTTTCTGAAGCAGTCTCTTTAGTGCGAAACGGTGCAGCCCGGGTTTTGATGAAAGGATTGTGTTCAACTTCTGTATTTCTTAAAGGTCTTCTCGATAAGGAAAGTGGTTTACGGTCCGGGAAGGTCATTTCACATCTGGCTTTATTTGAGAGTCCCAACTATCATAAACTACTGATGATGTCGGATGCAGCAATAAATATTGCACCAGATATATCTGAAAAAATAAGTATATTAGAAAATGCTCTATTTGCTGCCCACAACATAGGTTATCACAATCCCAAAGTTGCGATAATATCTGCGATAGAAAAAGTAAATCCAACAGGAATTCCCTCCTCAGCCGATGCAGCGATTATAGCCAAAATGGCTGATCGGGGTCAGATTAAGGGGGGGATTATTGACGGACCGCTGGCTGTAGATAATGCGCTATCTTTACATTCATGCGAGGTAAAGGGATTAAAATCACCTGTGGGCGGGGAAGCGGATATCTGTATTGTCCCAAATATTGAAACCGGAAATACTTTTTATAAATTATTGACTATACTGGGCAATGCCAAAGTGGCTGGTATTATAGTAGGTGCTAAATCGCCTGTGGTGTTGACCTCCAGAGCAGATTCGGAAGAATCAAAATATCTTTCAATAATCACAGCACTTAAAGCGAGCTAAGGGTTTAGAGATGGCAGAAAAAATTAAGGCGGATATCGTAGTAATAAATCCCGGATCCACTTCAACAAAGATCTCCTTGTTTAAGGATAGCGAAGAAATTCTCACTGAAAATTTCAGTCATAAAATTGAAGATCTTGCCAGATTTAACAAAGCTTCTGATCAGGATTTATATCGAATGGAGATTATTGTTAGAGGATTACGGGAAAAGAATGTGGATTTAAGTCAGATCAAAGCGGTGGTCGGTAGAGGTGGATTAATCCGCCCGATTGAAGGGGGGACTTATATTGTAAACGACGAAATGGTCGCAGATTTAAAAAAAGGAGTTATGGGTGATCATCCCTCAAATTGTGGGGGATTGATAGCCTACGCAATCAGTAAATCCCTTGGATGTGAAGCTTTTATTGTAGATCCGGTTGTCGTCGATGAAATGGCGCCTATCGCAAGAATATCAGGAATGCCTCTGGTTCAGAGAAAAAGTATTTTTCATGCCTTAAATCAAAAAGCAGTGGCAAGAGAAGTTGCAAACCGCCTGAACAAGTCATATGCAGATATCAATGTGATTATTGCACATATGGGCGGAGGAATTACTGTAGGTTGTCATGTAAGAGGGCAGGTTATCGATGTAAATAATGGTCTTGATGGGGATGGACCATTTAGTCCGGAACGAAGCGGTGCCGTACCTATTGGTGATCTTATAAAGGGCTGTTTTTCCGGAGAATATACGTTTCCCGAAATGAATAAACTGGTTAAGGGACATGGTGGGATGGTTGCCTATCTGGGGACAAACGATATGCGTGTCGTTGAAGATAGAATAAACGAGGGGGACCAAAAAGCAAAATTAGTTTTTGAAGCAATGGCTTATCAGATTGCAAAAGAAATTGGAGCGATGTCTACAGTAATTGATGGTAAGGTTGATGCAATCGTTTTGACAGGAGGAATGGCCAATAGTAAAAAACTTGTCGATTTGATAAAAACACGGGTTGAATTTATAGCCCCAGTTTACATCTTTCCTGGTGAACAGGAAATGAAAGCACTGGCCCTGGGTGCTCTTCGTGTATTAAATGGCGAGGAAAAAGCTAAAACATATCATTTTGAATAATTTTGTCACTTTTTATCCCAACCGGCATCTATTAGCCTGATCTATTTTGCCGTAATGGGAATACTATTTGCATCAGGACAATAGGAGGAACAGAAATGAAAGCTGAAGTTGTACAGGTTAGAGGTATTACTTTTGTGGGTAAAGCAAGCAGTGATCACTGGGTGTCAATGGATGGCTCTGCTGACTTTCTGGGGAGTGATTCAGCAACCCGGCCCAAAGAGTTAGTATTGATAGGATTAGGTGGATGTACCGGGGCAGATGTTGCTTCAATTTTACATAAAATGCGGGAGGATATTACCCGTTTTGAAATCAATCTGGAAGCGGAAAGTGCATCTGAACATCCAAAAGTTTTTACAAAGATTCATATAAGTTACAGATTCTGGGGCGAAGATCTCAAAAAAGAAAATATAGAGAAAGCGATTGATTTATCTCAGGAAAAATATTGTTCTGTTACAGCAATGTTAAAAGATGCAGTAACTATTACCCATTCTTATGAAATAAATCCTGACAATAATTAAAAAAAAAGCCCGGTTTCACCGGGCCTTTTTTTTAATTATTCTTAATCATGAGATCTTTTTGTAATGTTTTATCCTTACTTGGCCGCCAGATATATTGATCAACGAAATAATGATGAAGGGGTATGCCTATTACAAAACCCAGGAGTAATTCAGAAGTAGATATGTCACCAAACAAGGTGATCTGACTGGTCATTACCAACGGCTCAAATCCGGGTGTGACATCTAAAAAGCTCCCGGTAACTCTTAAAAGAGCTGCCATGGCGATACCTGCTAAAGCATAAATAGCAAAATTCTGACTAAGTTTAACGGCAAGACCATATTTTTTCTTATCAACGCCTGGTTTCTGATATCTATTTTGGCTGTAGAACCAGACAATCGCATGATACTGAACATCATGGTAAATTGTCACAAAAGCGGTAAAGGCGATAAGCGGAGCTGTTGTGACTGCCGGGCTATAATTGATATAAGCATATAGCGGAATTAGGGCAATGAAAAATAATATCTTTGGTAAATTTAAAATTTGACCGTTTTTCCACCGTTGCCATTGTCGGATGGAGA
>SDBT01021355.1_pt1 | contig 10124 bp, 14 predicted proteins | sample 2277101 | NCBI WGS metagenome assembly SDBT01 (sample SAMN10404973, study PRJNA504765) | marine sediment metagenome | isolation source: marine sediment core GS10_PC15, 103 cmbsf | place: Arctic Ocean: Southern Knipovich Ridge | collected 2010
CGAATTTCTAATTTCTAATTTAACCAACTTCCCAAACCCCTTCAATCCTTCAACTTCAATCTCATTCAGTTTAACCACGGAGTTCACGGAGAGCACGGAGTTGATAATTTATAATTTGAAAGGACAGAAGGTGAAAACACTTCTGAATGAAAAACTTCCAGCAGGAGACCATTCCATAATCTGGAAGGGAACAGATGAGAATAACCGAAAAGTATCCAGCGGAGTTTATTTCTACAAAATGAAAGCGGACAAATACACCAGTGTGAGGAAAATGCTTTTGATGAAATAAGGAAATTTCGCCCCGAAGAAATTCGGGGCAACTTTTCCTTTTCTGATGAAATGATGTAAATCGTTCACCCAGCCATAAAGATCAGCTGATAAATCCTGAACGAGATGAGAGAATGGATTTCTTCTAAACTTTTTTAATAATGGGTTCTACAAAATAGAAGTGGAAACCGCTCCCAGTTAAATGAATAAGGATTTACCCCGAATGAAATATAGAAAAAAAGATTTCACTGGGCAGGCGGGACAAGTGAAGCGGGTATTATATTGTTTGTGTGGTGTTTTAATCCACAGTTGAAAACTGTGGGCTAATGCCATAATACATATTGAATTAATCCACAACTGTTTACTCCGGCTCAGACGGATTAGTTGTGGGTCAAAAAACAATAACCAAAAAAAAATTTCAACCATTTCAATGGTTTTTTAAATTTTCCTTAATTTTGCAGAACTCATTTATTAATAAAAAAAGGCTGAACAAAAATGCTGAGCCCAATTAAATATTTATTGTAAATTATTTTACTTTTAAAACTTCTTCGATCATCTGCACGAAATTTTCTTTGGGAAGCGCACCGGTTGTCATTTGCGGTTGACCTTCCTTCGGAATAAATAGAATGGATGGAATGCTTCTGATACCGAACATTCCTGCAAGTTCTCGCTCAACTTCCGTATCAATTTTATAAATTTTAACCTTACCTTCATATTCTTTTGACAATTCTTCCATGATCGGTGCAACTAATTTACAAGGTCCGCACTAGTCTGCATAAAAATCTATAATAGCTGGAATTTCACCTTTGAATATCCACTCTTTGTTTACTTCAAAATCGAAAACTTTTTCTTTGAAGGTTTCTAAAGTTAAATGTTCCGGTTTTGATAAAGTTTCTTCTGAAAACAGAGGTAAAATTATCATTAATACAATTACTAAGAAAATTATTTTTTTCATCATTTTTCCTATTTTAGACCTAACATTCTATCTATCTTCACTTTATCAAATCCAATGATCGGACGATTATTTATCCACATTTGCGGAACTCCCTGCTGTCCGGATTTACGCATCATATCCCGGGCTGCACTTTGATTTCTGGAAACATCGATGTCTTTAAAACGGACTTTGTTTTCTTTGAGATAACTCTTTAATTTCCTGCACCAGGAACAGGTTGGTGTGCTGAAAACTACTACACTTTTCATATCTTACCTCATTCATTTGATACTTGTTTGGGAATCTGCAACCTGCTGGTTCAGACTTGTAGTCTGAATCAAAACGTTTCGGTTAAATCCGGCAGCTGCCGGATTGAACCTGCGATTAGTAAATTCTTATTATATCTGTTTAGGAATTGCTCCGGAATTTCCTGCAGAATCTATTTCACCTTAAGAACATCTTCGATAGTTTTCCTAAAAGTTTCTTTAGGAAGTGCTCCCATTGCCATCTGTGGTTGACCTTCTTTGGGAATGAACAATAAAGATGGAATACTTCTGATACCGAAAGCTGCTGCCAATTCTTGCTGCTCTTCCGTATTTACTTTGAAGATATCCAGCTTGCCTTCATATTCGGTGGAAAGCTCTTCCAGGATGGGAGCTACCATTTTACAGGGTCCACACCAATCAGCGTAAAAATCTATGATGGCAGGTTTATCACCTTCGAATTTCCAATCTTTGTTCTTTTCGTAATCATACACTTTTTCTTTAAAAGTTTCTTGTGTTAAATGTTCCATTTTTCTCTCCTTTATTTTTCTTTTTTTAATAATAAATATAACTAAATATTTCACAATGTCAAACATTTATTTTTTAAGAAGCTAAAATGCTTTTATACTATGCAGTTCACACCAGGCAAAAGATTAAATACATCTGAAAAATTAACAAATTTTGTAAGTTTTATTAAAAAATTGACATCTATTTTCATAATATTTCATAGTCTTTACAGGATATTGAGTAGTGATGAAAAAAAAGAAAAAAAGGAATGATGCTGAATGAGAAATAAATGCAATTGTGGATATACCGTTAAATCGGGGCTATTAGAACAATTGTTTTTATGCACTCGTTCTGTGCAATATAAAAAAAGAGATATATGAAAAGATATTTTTTTGCCCTAATCGTCTTTCTGGCTGGATTTTCTTCCTGCGGACAGAATAACGAACAAACAAGTATTATTCGAAAAGGTAATGTTGTTTATGATTTTACTTTTGCTGAATTAGCAGTGAAATATCTTGAAACTGATGATTCTACTTATTTACAAAGAATCGCAGAACTTAAAGCTACAGAGCATATATTAAACCACGCGAAACGTTTTAATTATAATGTCCCTAAAAATTCTAAAATAGAGCTTGTAACATATTTATTGTCTCCAGCAGATGAGAAAAAGGAAATATTAGCTGATTTTAAAATAAATCTGCGATTTGCAAAAAACAATATTGCGGAAATTGATTTGGCACAAAAGGTGTGCTTACAATATCTTCCAGACAGCTTTCATTACTCAAGTATTCTGTTTTTTACTTTTGGTTACGACTTAGGAGTCGTCTACGGTAAAAATGCCAGTGTTAATTTAGCTCATTCACACTATATAAAAAACACGAATGAGATTAAGTATTATTCCATTCATGAATTACACCATGCGGGATTTGTGATTCTAAAAAACAATATCATGCCATCACTTGACATTACTAATTATAAGGAAATGACACAATTAATAGAGTATTTTACTCACTTGGAAGGCATGGGTACATTTGCTCCACTTGATATCAGGAAGAAAGAGAATGCTATGAATATCGATAAGGACTATATTGCACTGCAAGATTCCGGACTAATGAAAGAGTATGAAAAAGAATTCTTTGATATTTATTTTCATTTTAAAAATAATCCAGATAGTTTAATAACTGCAGAAGATTGGGCTAAGCTTTCCATTCTTTCGGATAAAAAAAGACTGTGGTATAGAGTAGGCGCAAGCATGGCACAAACAATTGACAAGAATCTTGGAAGGGTAAAATTAGTTAGCCTAATCTCTGAACCTTCTGAAAATTTTATAAACACGTATTTAATGATAAAGGATAAATAAATACTGCACACAACAATGCGTATAAAAATTGCACATGAAACTGATGAACTTCGAAATCGGCAACTAACCATACCGCTGTCCGTTGTCCGTCAACACAAACGGGCAGAAATGATTTTTCTACCCGTCAATTTTATCCAAACCACATCTCCGCTTGCCGGGGCGAAGCATAGCAAAGACCGGTGAGCTCCGCATGCTGGAGCGAAGTCCCGATGTTATTGAACCGGGAAATAAATTTCAACACCGAAAACACCGATACACGCCGAAAAAGGAGACATAATTTCAGTTTTGAACTTGACTGATAATTGTGATAAGTTTTTTCTGCGTAAGTAAAAAGTGCTGTAGGAATAAAGGATGAAAATCAGAGAAATCATTTGGATAGATGAAATTGTAGAGAAATTAATTATAAAGCACAATGTTTATCAAAATGAAGTATTAAAGATTTTTTGGAATAAGCCTTATTTACGATTTGTTGAGAAAGGTCATTATTCCGGTGAAAGTGTATATTCTGCAATGTCAAAAACAGATAAAGGACGATATTTAATTGTTTTCTTTATCCATAAGAAAAACAAAAAAGCCCTGATTTTATCAGCAAGGGATATGACAAAAAATGAGAGGAAAAGATATGAAAAAAGATAAAAGCTCGATATCGAAAGCAAATTCTTATAAAGAAATCGGTGATTTTTGGGATTCACACGATCTGTCAGATTATTGGGATAAAGGAAAAGAGGTTGAAATGGGTATAGATATTGAATCCGAGATTTTTTTGTATGCTGTAGAAAAAAGTATATCCGATAAATTACAGGAGATTGCTCATAAAAGAGGTATATCAGCAGACACTCTTTTAAATCTTTGGTTACAGGAAAAAATTTCTTATAATGTAAAAGTACAATAATGAGCAGCAAATCTTCAATTTCGAGATATCCTGTCTATCCTGTTAATCCTGTCTGGAAAGAGTCTTTGATTCGACTGTAATAATATCTTTTAAGTTTGACTGATAATCGCGATAAGTTTTTTCTGCGAAGGTGAAATTTGGAGGATTAAATGTATTCTCAAAAAGACTTAGATTTAATCAAAAAAATTATTTTAGGAAAAATTAAAGACACAAGATTTATTTATCTTTTTGGAAGTTATGCTCTTAATAAAGCAAATACAAGAAGTGATATTGATATTGCCATCCTCTTGGCTAAACAGATCGATTGGAAAGAACGAAAAAATATTTTGAATTATCTCTACAGGAAAACAAGTGAAAACGGACTCGAAGTAGATTTTGTAGTGAAAACAGAAAGCAGTTTTAATGAAGAAAAACATTTACCAACATTAGCACAAGTAATTCATAAAGAAGGCAAAATATTATGGAAAATGCATTAAGATCATTGATCGAGAAGTGGATGATAAAAGCGGATAATGACCTCAGAACTATCTCTAATGAGCTATCCTCTAAAGAACCTGTTACAGATACAATTTGCTATCATTCACAACAAGCGGTAGAAAAATATCTGAAGCTTTTTTTAGTCAGTAAAAATATTGAGCCAATTAAGACCCATAATATTGCAATTCTTTTGCAAAAATGTAAAGAGTTTGATCCTATCTTCGATGAATTAAAAGGAATTGAATATTTAACTGATTATGCTGTAGAATTAAGGTATCCCGACAGCTTTTATGTGCCTGAAATTGAAGAAGCTAAAGAAGCTTTTAAGGATGCAAAAAAGGTGAAGAAAATCGTATTAGAACTTTTAAATGATAATATGAAATGAAGCATCTTTTGAACTTGACCAATAATTGTGATAAGTTTTTTCTGCGAGGTGAAATTTGGGTATCGACCAGAAATCCGGATTTACCGATAAAAAATTTCAGGCAGATATAGATTCACGATTGAAGAATTTTGAAGAACGGGGATAATGAATATTATATTTTTTAATAAAATATTTGACTTCTATTTTCATCAATTTTTATAGTCTTAGTAGGATTTTGAGTAGTGATAAATAATGATTTGAAAGGGAGTGTTGCTAAATGAGAAATATAAACAATGGTGTTTATACACCCAAATTGGCTATATAAGAACAATGAATATACATGCAAGTTATAGGCAATAAATAGTTCAAGATATTAATAAATATTATTAAAAGAATAAATCATGAAATTAAAATACCAATTATCAGACGACACAACAGATCGGAATTTGGATTTAATAAACCTGATGAAGATTTGTAAAACAAATTCAAAAATATTAAATGTAGTTTGTATTGGCGCAGGAGATGTTTTTATTAATCGTTACTGGCTTCCATTAGAAAAATATATTACCAGAGGAGTTGATTCAGAATACCATGAAAAGCGTGTTAAAATCAAACTCTTGGTATGTGACCAACTTCCTTTGGAAGAATTGGTGAGGGATAGAGCTAAAGAAGCAGAAAAATTAAGTAAAAAAGCAGAAAATAAAATTAAAAATGCATACGAAAATTTTGTTAATCAAATTAAAATCATAGATAAAAGAGATAATGATGATAAAGATATTCATGAAATAAAATATATAAATCTAAAAGACAAAAATGAAAAAAAATGGTATATACATCAGGGTGCAACTATCGTATTTATTCTAATTCCAGATGGTGTCCACATAAAATATGCCAAGGAGTGGTTTAGACGAGCAACTCTGATGATAATAGAAAAACCTTATAATAGACAATTAGAGGAAGCGAGTGATTTTGAAGATTTAATAAATGAATTTACCTCATCAGCAAATAAACAACCAATTACATGGGTCATTCCTTTCGATCATTATTTAGCAAAGATAAAAGGATTGGCACTTGAACCGAACCAAGAAAAATATTTTGAAAGTATAGGAGCACTTCGTAACGTCGAATTTCAATTAACTGAATCAAGGCAATTGGAACCCTGGCGTGCTGAAACTTTAGAAGAGGGCTTAATATATGATTTGTTTAGTCATATATTAGCCTTACTAACAATATGTATAGATTTACAAACATATAGAGCAGATTATGTTGTCAAATTTTTTGCTGGTAAGCATGAGGGATCTCCTATTACAAAAGAAACTTTTGCATTTATTGATTTTAGATTAAAAGATTATAAATCTAACCAAGTTAGAGTAAAGGGTTCTATTGGCAAGGGTATTTCAAGGGATGATAAAAAATTTATTAAGTTTATTGGAGAAGAAGGTTATATAATTTGTCGATTCGCTGGTAAAAATAAAGGGCCAGGTATTTATAGAAAAATTGGTGATGGGATTGAAGCTTTTCAATATAATATACGAGAGGGCCATCGGGAACTTATTGAACATATTTTAGACGGTAAATTTCGCAATGAACCAATAGGGGGGTTAACAGGTAGTGAGGCAATTCAAATTATGAAAATAATGAATTCATTTAGGGAAAGAATTGAAAATAAAAAGCTGGCCTCTTATAAAATAGGGATGGAACCGGAAGATATTATTAAAATTGAGGGTGCAAAAATAAGTAAAAGATGAGCAATTTTTTATATCGTTAAAACTACATTTATATGGATCGTTTCGAGAAATTGAAATTATTGTTAAAAGAAAGAGAAAAAGAAGCTTTAATTTTGACTATCCCTTCAAACATTGCTGCTTTTTTTCGAGGAACTCAATCATCTTTAGGATTCAAGCAAGAACCCCCAGGAAGAGCAGCTATTTGCATTACAGATGAAGAAATATATTTATTAGGGAATTATTCCGAGGTAAATAGAATTTCTGAAGATGAACTCATGTGGCTTCCTAATTTAAAGTTGCACCCATTTTTATGGGATTCATGGAATTTAAGTAAATCAGTTAATGAATTTTTACAAATAAAAAAAATAAAAAAAATAATTGATGATATTGGATTATTCGGACAGAATGTTGATTCTGATTTAAGAAAACTTTATTATCCTCTAACCGAAGACGAGATTGCAAAGATTAGAAAATTGTCATTTGATACTGCAAATATATTAGAAACAATTGCAAAGAAAGTTGAATCAGGTATTACAGAACTATCTTTAGCTGGAAAATTATGTCAAGAACTTATTGCTAATGATATTTGGCCAGAATTAGTAATGATAGCGGCTGATGATAGAATAATTAAATTAAGGCATTGTAAACCAAAAAATGTAAAAGTAGAAAGATTATGTTTACTTTCAGCAACGGTATACCGTCATGGTTTATATTGCAGTTTAACTAGATTAGTTGCTACTGCTCCATTATCAGGTGAATGGCGAAATTTGCAAAAAATCTGCAATGTAATAGATGCACAAATTATTGCTAACTCCAAGCCAGGGGAAAGAGTTGGGGATTTGTTCAGTAAAATAGTTAAATTCTATGAAACTGAAGGTTTTAAAGAAGAATGGAAAGAACATCATCAGGGTGGTCCTGCTGGATTTTCCGGGCGGGACTATAAGGCAACATCAAATGAAACCAGAACACTAAAAGAGAGAGAACCCATTGTTTGGAACCCAACTGTTCATGGAGCTAAGTCAGAAGATACAATTTTAATATCTTCAATTAATAATCTCCCAGAAATTTTGACAGATACTGGAAATTGGGATTATAACATTATTACCAAAGAAGGTTTTTCAATAAAAAGACCAAAAATATTAGAAAAATAATCTAAAATATGAATAATAAGATTGGAATAATAGGGTTTGGGCGTATGGGAAAAATCATAGTCTCGCGCTTATCTAAATCAGGATTTAGGGTATTTGTTTATGATAAATCAAAAAGTGAAATAATTCAATCAGAAAGTTTTAGGGTTAAATCAGTATTAAGTCTCACAGACTTAATAAATCAAATAGAGAATCCAAGAATTATTTATTTAATGCTTCCTGCTGGAAATCAAGTTGATTTAGTAATTAATGAGCTATTGAAATCTGGAATAGAAAAAAATGATATAATAATTGATGGGGGTAATTCAAATTATTATGACTCAATTAATCGTTCGAAGTTACTAGAACAATATAATGTTGAGTATTTAGATGTAGGTACAAGTGGTGGTATTGAAGGAGGAGAAAATGGCTTTTGTTTGACTGTCGGAGGTAAAAAAGAAATTTATAAAATTTTTAAACCTTTCTTTGAAGCTATTGCAATTCCTAATGGCTTTGTTCATGTTGGTCCTATTGGAAGTGGACATTTTGTAAAAATGGTTCATAACGCTATTGAATATGGAATGTTGCAAGCTTTGGGTGAGGGTTACGAATTACTTAAAAAGGGTCCTTATAAGAATTTAAATCTTGCAAATATTACTGAAGTATGGAATAATGGAAGTATTATTCGATCATATTTAATCAAACTAACACATAAAAGTTTGATGGAGTATCCTGATTTAGAAAAAATTGAAGGATTCTTGGATGATAATGGAACTTGTCGTTGGGCAGTAGAAGAAGCATTAAAACATAACATACCCTTCAACTCAATATCTAATGCACTTTTTATGAGGTTTTATTCAAGACAACAAGAAAGTTTTGCCGCAAAATTAATCAGTGTATTAAGAAATAAATTTGGGGGGCACAAAATAAAATTAAAGAAGTAATATAATACAAATCTGTTGATTATTTAATTTCATTATTTTGAATAATATATTGTGTATAATTTTACATGCCTATAACAGCACCTCATAGCACATGGCCACATTTGGGTCATCAAGATAAATGATTAGTAAATTTGAAATACGAGTAATCAACATAAATTTGAGTAGTGAACGGCCACGTGCCATAGCTGCCAAACGTTATCGATTATAACGAGTCAAAATTTCTTCCTAAAAATCATACCTCACTTTCATATAAACCATATCATTCTCGTCATATTGTCCGAAATTTCCTTGCTCACCCATAAAGATATTTGCACCTAATTGAACTTCAAACCCATCGGCAAAGTCATAAGCAATTTCCGGGCATAGAAGTGCATCTTCATTATTAATTCAGTAACTAACATTTCCCAGTTGGATTTTTAAACTTATCAAAGTCATCCTACCTATCATGTTTTTCCAATTCTATGATCAATAACCCCTACCTTCAGGTAGGGGAACAACGCTAATAACAAACAGTACGGCGTTCACACCGTTCAATTCATTTCTCATTGTTGTTCATCATAAGAACGCCGTAAACGGCGTATTATCTCCATATCTGACCTTACTTCCCACACCTGACCCAGAGAAATATCCTTCGGATTTCACGGGTTAAAAAGGTGTGGGTTATTGACAAAACTTCATTTCTTTGAATAAATTACTCTACTATGGAGTTGTCCTGATTTCAAGTAATTTTGACTTATTACAATCCATATTTGTATTCCTTTCAACAAGTTAGATGACTGAAAATGAAGTGGGAAATGTTTATCAGTAATAAGTAAAAAATTCCAATCGTAAGGTTTCAGGAATTGAGAGGGCTGAACAATGTTTCGCCCCTACATTATTTTTTATCCAAACCACAACTTATTTTTTCTATTAACCGAAAGTCTTGACGATAAAGACCACAACTTTTTTTTGCGATACAAAATGAAGTAAAAAGGTAAATAAAATTGAACAATGTAAGTAATAGTAAAGAAACGGAGACAAAAAAAAATGAGCAATTTGAAGAACTGGGGATCATTAAACCTCTTTTAAAAGCTATAACAGAAAAGAAATATACAGAGCCAACATCGATACAGGTAAAAGCTATTCCACTCATTCTAAAAAGGAATGATGTATTGGGTTGTGCTCAAACCGGTACAGGTAAAACAGCAGCTTTTGCTATTCCAATATTGCAGCACCTCTTTCATGAACGAAAGGGAAAAAGCATCTCCCGGAAGATCAGATCGCTG
>SDBT01021356.1_pt1 | contig 10123 bp, 19 predicted proteins | sample 2277101 | NCBI WGS metagenome assembly SDBT01 (sample SAMN10404973, study PRJNA504765) | marine sediment metagenome | isolation source: marine sediment core GS10_PC15, 103 cmbsf | place: Arctic Ocean: Southern Knipovich Ridge | collected 2010
TACTTCCTACTGTTTGGTGGTGTCAAAAAGCATTCATTGAAAAGACATTGGGGAGCAATCTGTTTGATGCTATAACTACCAAGATTTTGGCTGATAATCTAACTGGAAATTATCTAACTCTTGTAGATGCTTATATCGCTGATGCACTGCTTCAATACTTTATGTCGGAGGTACAAGTTCCACTACTTTATAACTACAGAAATAAGAGTGTGGGAAGTAATGATAGTCAATGGTCTACGCCTATTGATTATACACAGCATAGGTATTTAAAGAATGTTTATCTGCCAAGAGCAGAGTATTATACGCAAAGACTTGAGAGTTATTTATGTGAGAACAGTACATTGTTTCCTGAGTACACAGCTCCAAGTACATCGGATCAACTTACTCACCAAGATACTACACCGCCTAACCCAGTATTTTTAGGAGGCAGTAGAGTTAACCCTAACCAAAGGTTCTTAAATAGTTCAGAAGAAGTATAATTACTATGGGTAAGAAGTATCAAGAAATAGATAAGAAATTAAAGGCATATGTCACAAAGCTACAATCAGGTAATAGAAAGAAACAGGTTACTGTCAATAGCGTTATACAAGATAAAGGGATTCGGTAACGGTCTTTTTTCTGATATAATACGGCACGATCAAATAGCTGCTTTCAAATATCCATTAATGTATATGGAGGATATACCTGTGCCTATGCCTCCAGGAGTTGAGACGTTTGGGTTTAGGGTTCACTTTATGAGTAAGGTTGCACGAAACAAACAAAAGGATTTTAATATTCTAAGTGAGAATGCAAACGAAATTAAGTCTGATATGAGACAGGCTTGTAAAGACTTCTTAGCATTTTGGGTACAAGACCACGATTTAGATACTTTTAGTATTGAAAAAGCAACTACTCCTACGTTCTTTCAAGATGAAACAGCAGACAGATTGGCTGGGTGCTATATTGATATTACTTTTAAACAACCATTCTCTTATAATGTTTGTGCTATACCCGCTGATGATGTACCGCCTCCACCAAGTACAACCTGTGATCCTGCTACTTATAAGAACTCTGATGATTCATTTATACAATCAATTGATAGTGGAGCTTCATTTACTGCTCCAGATGTTATAATAACAATCAACACCGTTCCACAAGCACCGATTCCAGCGAATAAGAATGCTTCATTTACTGTTTCTGGTTCTCCAGTTGAAACCACAATGAACACTGACCCGTTGACAGACACTCCAGCAGGGCAAACAAAAGATTTTACCATTGTTGACCAAGATGACAATCCCGTTGTTGTGACAGAAATTACTGATACAGCTAATATTTTTAAAGGACAGATTACAATCCCTATACCAATAACCACAGCACTATTGACCACAGGGCAAGAGAATGTTGAATTAACTGGTGATGATGGTGATAGGTTTTTGAATGGTGATTACGCTAGTAAAAACGCTGCTGACATAAGTAATTTTTATACCCTTGTTAATGATAATGAATTTGGACATAAGAAAAGATTTACAGGTGATACGGGTGGCTTCATGGATGAAGCAACAGGAAACTTTTTTGATGTAAATGGAGTGGCAACTACAAAAGCACTAGCCTTTCCTAATGATATAATGAGAGATTATGCTTGGCGTAGAAGATGGTATTTCAATAGGTCTGGAGCAAGGAGTTGGGCTAATTGTGTTACACTCACATTAACCGAATCAAGAGGTGGTGAAGTTGGTTGGTTTTGTCCTAATAGATCAGAATATGAATCATTATCTAGTAGCAATGCAAATGCTCCAACTTATATTGATAATAGGCTTTTTAATTGGTCCACAAACAATATGTGGTGTTCTACAACTAGTATATTAGATTCTACAAGAGCTCAAAGATTAAGCCCAACCGCTGACACTTGGTCAGGAAACCAACCAAAAACACAAAGTAATGCAAATGCATACGTAAAAATGTTTTAAATCAAATACAATGACAACAACAGAAGTTATCTTAACAATCCTCACAACCCTTTTAGGAGCTAAAGAAGTTTACCGAACAGTGAGATTCAAATGGAGCAAGAACAATGAGTTAGAGATCGCTAAACTAGGCAACAAGAAAGATGCTATCAAGATACTCAAGGCTGAGAATAAAGCTCTCGAAGGAAGATTGCAAATAGTGGACATGAAATATAATGAGATCAAGGTAGCATTCTCCATGATTTATCCGTTTATGTTAAAGCAGATGAAAGATGACCCAACTCAGAAGGAGACTCTTGAAAGATTAGCCAATATTATCCTACAGGATTAATTAATATAATTAAAATAAACACTGTCTACATTTCTTAAAGTTTCATGCTCTAAGTTTCACAGTGTAGATACTGTCCCCTTCCCTTAATGGGTGGGGGTTTTTAGTTCTTATCAACTACTTATTAACAATTCATATTTAAAAATAAGCAATAAATAATTTGTGCATTAATGTAATTATGCATATACTTGTGTCGTGAAACTTATTAATAATCAAATCTTATATTATGAAATTTAAAAGAACTTGGAGAAGTAAACTTAACTACAAATCTGTATTAGACGGAATTAAAAACATTAAAAAAAGGAATGATAAATTTCATTCATTATCAAAGAAAGAGCAACGAATGGAGATAGGCTTAGATGTTTTAGATATGCTGTCATTAAAACAAATATCAGGAGGGGATGATTATTGGAATTATCAATTTAGACGTAAAATGTCTAGGCTTGATGACTCTAAAGAATTGCAAAACAAACTAATGAGCAAGTCCTTATATAAAGAAGAGAATTGTGAAGTGTGCGCTAGAGGAGCAATGATGTTGTCTACAATAAGATTAGGAAACAATATAGACCCTGATACTGATTATATATCAAGGGGAACTCCTAAAATTCAAAAACATTTCACTCGAATTATGTATGTAGCAATGGAGGCTGTATATGAAGACTATTGTTATAAGAGCTCAATAGTTGGGGCTAATGAAGAATACGAACACCCTTATGAATTTAACACAAGTGAATTATTAGCAAACATCTTTCTTCAAGTAATTCAAACTGATGGAGGATTCAGCATAAAGAACAACACTGACTATCTCAAATTAATTATTTCAAAATAGAATGAGTATAACAAAGAAGTATATCATACAGGTTACATTCAAGTCATTCAAATCCTTTCACGGTTCCTTTAAAAAGGCTTGTGAGCATTACGGGTGGAACTATCAGGGTGAAAGGAATAAGCCATTCCCTAGAAAGATAGGAATCTATGACATCACAAAGGAGGACTACGAGGTAGCCATTCCTGCACTACAACTCAGGAAGTTCCTTGAGACATCATTCGATCAGACTAACAACTGGAATCAAGATGCACACATTAGTAGCACTCCTGTAGATTGGGACCTAGATGATGGGACATACACAGTGGAGGCTCAAGTATCAGTTAGCCTAAGTAAACATGTCGAAGATTGGGAGGGGGTTGATAGAGACTTCTCTGAAACTGACACAACTATTGAGGAGATAGTTAGAGTTTTAGATGTCGAAGGTAATGAGGTTAATCTCGACCATGACACAGCAGTATTATTAATATCTAAATTAGAATTATGAAAGTAGGAGACAGAGTAGTTTATATTGGAGGGTGTTTAGATGGCGTGATGATTTGCCCTAAAATCGATGTTGAAGTTTTAAAAATAATAGGAGAATCTAAAAGGCTTATTGGACACTTCTTTTTAGATGGATATGTGTTTGCTAAAGATGGTGCTAAACAATGTTTTCATTATACACATCTAAGAAAAGTTGACGACCAACCATCACTATCAAAAGAACTAGCAGAACAATTAAAGGACAATCCTGAGTGGGTTGAAATAGAAGAGGAGGTTTTATCATGAGCAATACATACGAAGAATTACCGGAGGACATAAAGCAGGGTATAGAATGGAGAGTAAATAAAGGTCTTGACAATGTAAGGGCTCGAACCATAGGACTAAATACAGGAGATTTGAATAAAGAGTTCATGGATCAGATTGAAAGAGCTCTCAGGAAAAGGTTCTCTGTAGTCGAGAGAGATAAGATTGTTAATTCTACATTAGTCAATGCTTATGAGAAAGCACTCGATGAGATGAAGGAATATTACGAGGGTATAATTCAAAGGAAGTCAGCTCTGAATGGATAAGCCATTTAAGAAGTATGATGGTGTTGAATGGTTTGTTGACTCAGGCGTGAATAAGCCACAGAGGTTTAGGGGTTATATTGTTGATGGATATTATCAACAGAAAACACACAACAGGAAAGAGGGGTGGAGGGTATCGATTAGGCTATCAGAAAAACATGGTTCTAATAAGTATCGAGAGAAGTATTTAGATGAAGTTAAATTAGTACAAACAAATAAATAATAAATTATGATTGAAGCTAAGAATAATGGAGGGGCAGATTTTGAGCCAGTTCCAGCAGGGACTTATCCTGCAAGATGTTACTCAATGATTCACATTGGACACATCGTAGAACAGTTTAAGGGTGAGTCTAAGACCATGAATAAGGTCAGACTATCTTGGGAATTACCAACCGAATTAAAAGTCTTTAAAGAAGAGAATGGAGAACAGCCTATGGTTATCTCTAAAGACTACACTTTATCAATGCATGAGAAATCAAATCTCAGAAAGGATTTGGAGTCCTGGAGAGGTAAAGGATTTACTGTTGAGGAATCAGAATCTTTTGATATTACAAATCTTCTTGGAGTAGAATGTCAAATATCTATTATCCATAAGACTACAAAGGCTGGAAAGACTTATGCTAATATTAGTGCAATTAGCACTCTAATGAAAGGCACAAGTTGTCCTGAACAAGTCAATAAGTCTTTTGAGTTCAACTATAATCAACCATTCTTACAAGAAGAATTTGATGCTTTACCAGATTGGTTAAAGGATAAAATGCGAACATCTCAAGAGTATAAAGCACTTCATAATCCAGAGGATAATAATCTGGATGATAACGCTGAAACATTCGTTGCTGAAGGGGATGATGATTTACCATTCTAATGGGAGCATCTGGAAGAGAATTTATGAATCTTAGAATGATGGAGGAGGACTATAAAAATCTTCCTCCAGAGTTCAGAGATAAAATTGAAATCAAGACAATAGATGTTGATGATTTTGATTACTCACAAGACGAGCTTTGGCAGTTACTTAAAAAAGAGTCTACCAAAGCATATAAGAAATTAAAGGATAGAGAATTTAAACTAAGACATAATGAGTGAAATAATAATTTGTGGACATTGTGAAGGGGAGGTTTCTATTATAGATTCTAATATGACAAGGCACTGTTCTACTTGTGGAAAGATAAACGGAGATACTTATATACTAGGATCAACTGAGTTAATGGAGAAGGCCGAGGCTTTAGATAAACAAGAGTCCCATAAAGATTTAGTTTCAAGAGTTACTACTTGGAAGGATAATCAAGCAACCCTTATAGGGACAATGCATAGAACGTTTGATAATCCTCCAACTGAGGAAGATGTAATATTTATGGATAAAATAATGAACCACTTTAAAAACGATTAATTATGAATAAGAAAGAGAAACAAGTAAATGCAATAAACAAGTCTATTGAGGCTTTAGAGACTGCTAGAGATTTAATTGAAGCATTGCCAGAGAAAAAGGAGAAGCCTAAATTAGAGGCAGGCAAGTGGTATAAGCATAACGAAGGTGTGATATGTTGTACGGGGGAAGGTGCGGAATCATCAAAATATTTTAATGCATACGGATTAAATGGGAGTGGAGAATGGATGGATAAAAGTGATATGTGGTATAAAGATTATTGGACTAAAAAAGCCTCTAACAAAGAAGTAGAACAAGCCTTAATTAAAGAGGCTAAGAGAAGAGGGTTTAAAGAGGGGGTTAAGATAAAAGACGCAAGAGGAGGTGATATAGGTATTATAAGGTGTAATATTAGAACTGGAAGTCACGACCAATTAATTGTGTCTGAATCAAGACAAGGACATTATTTAGTTCTATTAAGTGACGGCAAATGGGCAGAGATAATAAAAGAACAACCTCTAACTCTAAATGGACATGAAGTAACTATAGAAGGAAATACTATTAAAATAGGATGTAAGGACTTCTACAACTTAGAGGACTTTAATACATTTGTTTCTTCCCTTGTATTCTTTGGGGTATCAACTGTTGTGGGTCCAGATGGTACATATACAACAGAAGATTTAAAGAAAATAATTGACAAACTAGAATAAAGTCTTATCTTTGGCTTAACGTTATTTGTGTCACACACTAGAATAACGGTCAAAGATTTTAAAGCCTTTTAAGTAGCGGGAGTGTGACCCCAAAGCTTAAGGGGCTTTTTTGTTGGAGGCATATCCAAACAGTAGCAACAAAGAAGTAGGACTCACTACGGGACTCACACGAAAGTCAACGATAGCACAAAGAGAGAAGTCGTAAGATGTGAACAGAGGATTGAAACTCTGGACAGTAAGCTCTCTAGGATTGATTCACAATCGGATTAATTTGAAACTTAAAAGGGGCTCAGTTGCTTTATACGAGAGTTAACTTTTAAAGTGGGAGGTGTTGACCTATTAAATGGGTAAGGGACTTCTCACTCTAAACATTGGGGTCTTGTTGCATAACCGAGTATTAACAATAGAATAAAACATGATAGATTACACTGAACAATATTGGATGCAACCTTTTAGATATTCTCTGAGACCGAGAGTGAATAAAATAATTAATCTAGCATTCAACAACGAGTATTCATTAATTAAAATAGATTATAATACTGGAATGTTGAGGTTTAAAAAGGATGATATTGGAATCAATGTTTATGCAACAAAAATGACAGTCACTACCGAAATAAATCATCCGAAAAAAGGAAAGACACAACTCCATAGAAAGACTTGCACAATGCTTTTACTGGAAACCATATTTAGTAATCCAAGAATTCACACTGGAAAGGGGTATTATACAAATAATTAAAAAGTTATGAACAAAGAAGATTTAAGAAAAGCCATTTACTTACAGGTTGAATCTACAGAGACATTAAATCATATAATGCTTTTAATAGATGAATACACAAATCACAAACCACCAAAGAAAAAGAAACTACTTTTGGAAAGGAAAGAAGATTTCAGACTTAAAGTTAATAAGTTCGAGGTTGATTACGGACTTGATTTAATAACCGAGTTCTATTACTATTGGACAGAGCACAACGAAGGAGGAAAGAAGATGAAGTTTGAAATGCAGAAGGTTTTCGATATTAAGAGAAGATTAGTAACTTGGAGTAAGAACCAAAAACGATTCAACAATGACAAATCAAATACAAAAAAGAACAGGGTCGAGCGTTTCCTTAAAGGATAATGCACCTGAGATATTAAAGAAGGCAGTCGAACTGATGCAGAAGTCAGAACGGTTCAAATTATATCCTGATTTCGATGTTGAAATATGGGATCCAATTGTTAAAGCATTAAATAGTATAGCCTTCGATATGGGACAGAGAACACATCTCGACCCTGAGGAGTCCAAAAGACTATGTGACCACCTTCATAAGTATTTTAAAGACATCAACTTAGAGGAGCTACAGGAGGCGTTCGGAATGTATCAAGCCCAACTGCTAGATTTCAAAGATGGATACTACCAGAGCTTCGACAAACTATTTTTAGGTAATGTACTCAGTAGTTTTATGCGATACAGATTAGTATCCTTAAATGACTTGGAACAATTCAAAGAGTCCAACGCTAAACCTAATAAAACATTCCTAGAGTATTTGGAACTATATTTATTCAAGCCATTTAATGAAATAAAAGACGGTGGAGACTATTACTTTCCTGACCATATAGCTAATGAAATGTATCAACGATTAGATCAACAGGGATTAGCTAAGATGTCTACTGCAGATAAAAAGAATCTAAAGGAGGAGGTTAAAAAGGAGATGTTAGCTGAGAAGGACAACATGGGACGTATCGATGACTATCAATTAAAGTTCCAGTGCAGAGTCAAGGCATTTAAGGAGTGGATAATGGAGAAGGTAATGGAGGAATACGATTTAGAAACTGAGATTAAAAAACTATTATAATTATGAAACTAATATCAATGACAGAATTTGTTATAGAACAATCGGCTAAAATAGGATTGACGTTAAAACCTGAAAAATATTGTTTAATGACTGGTGAAAATGCGCGATTCCTTGAACAACCTTTAGAGCTTGGAATGTTTGTTTCTTGTGATTTAGAAGGAAACGAATTAGAAGAACCATTAAACTATAAAAAGTGGTTGCGAAAAGAATTAAACACAACCTACACAATTGGCGCTGGGGAGCAATACCAACAAGCAGGAGAAAGGGTTTTGTTTGAGAATCACAAACATGATTTAGAATCCTTAAAAGATTTAATCAGGTATTGCCCTGATGTTGAAGACGCAATAAGGTTTCTTCATAACTCAACCCTAACTAAAACAGCTCAGAAACAAATTGGATTATGAAAAGAGAATACTTCTACGAAGGAGAGAAAGCAGAGCAGAGAGGATTTTGGTTCTTAGCTGTACCACTGATTGCGTTGATATTAATAGGAGGATACTTCCTAACTAAAGACCAACCCCACGAACATGATATTCATCATGATGTCCACAAGGAATATGAACGTCAAAGAAATATATACTACCACAGCACAGGAAACGTCAACAGCATTAAACACAAGGACACAATAATAGTGTGGAATTTTCCACCAACCCGATACATAAACCAATAAGATTATGAAAATAAAATTAAGAATAATTGGAAACAATGAAATAGCTGAACTAACTGTTGATGATGGTTATGGTAGTTTTTTAACCTCAACAGTAGAAAGCCTTAAAGATGGTTTAATACCCGAAGAAATAATTAGCAACTTAAAAGACATTGCAGACCAAATGGATGAGTTTAACCAAAATGTAGCAAAACAAATACCATGACACAACAAACAGAATTAGACTTCGACCAACGATTTAACGGGTCAGATTATATACCTGAATTCGATCAACAAAGATTAACCGGTCAGATTAAAAAGATATACCATTTAATGATAGATGGAAGATGGAGGACTCTATCAGAAATAGAACAGCAACTTACTGGATGTCCTCAAGCATCTATATCGGCTCAACTCAGACATCTTAGAAAGGATAGATTCGGTAATCATACAGTCAATAAACAGAGAAGAGGAGATAGGATGAGTGGACTATTTGAATATCAACTACTCAAATGAAAGTACTAAATTTATATGCCGGAATAGGAGGCAACAGAAAATTGTGGACTGATTGTGAAGTTACCGCAGTTGAATATAATGAATCAATAGCTAAAGTTTATAAGAACAATTTCCCGGGAGATGAAGTTATAGTTGCAGATGCACACCAATATCTTTTAGACAACTATGAGAACTTTGATTTTATATGGAGTTCTCCACCTTGCCAAACTCACTCTAAAATGAATAGAACAATTGTAGGGAGGGGTCAAAGACGGGCCCTGTACCCGGACATGAAGTTATATCAGGAAATATTATTTTTACAGGAATGGGGTAAGGGACTTAAATGGGTTGTTGAAAATGTTGACCCAATGTACACCCCTTTAATTCCACCAACCAATAAAGCAGATAGACATTTGTTTTGGGCTAATTTTTTAATAGGACATTTTGAACCAACAGGAATAAAACCTAGTGTTGACCATGACAAAACATCTGTTTTTGCTGAAGCTTTTGGAATGAGTATGGATTTTAAAACAGACGTAAGAAAAGACCAGGTATTAAGAAATTGTGTAAACCCTCAAACCGGTTTATATATTTTTAACCTAGCAAGAGGAATAGTAATCGACAACAACAAGGAACAGCTCAAGCTTTTATGAAGAAGAAAAAAGTTTACAAAAGAACTTGCTTGAATAAAGAATGCAAGAAGAAGTTCATTCCATTTCAGAATGGTCAAAGTGTTTGTTGTATGGTTTGTGCCTTTAAATATGCAGCCCAACAACGGGAGAAGAAAGAAAAGCAAGTTAAAACCGATTGGAACATCGAGAAGAAGCGACTAAAAGAGAAGATGAAAACTACATCAGACCACCTCCAGGAAGTCCAAAAAATATTCAATACATTCATTAGACTCAGAGATAAGACAAACCCCTGTATTAGC